>Ga0302233_10001887_pt1 | contig 13866 bp, 10 predicted proteins | sample II_Palsa_N3_1_FD_193516 | JGI IMG/M metagenome (GOLD analysis project Ga0302233, IMG submission 193516) | Peat permafrost microbial communities from Stordalen Mire near Abisko, Sweden - II_Palsa_N3_1 | ecosystem: Environmental > Terrestrial > Soil > Palsa > Peat permafrost | place: Sweden...
CCGCGGTCACTGAAGGTCTGCAGTGATTTGCGAGGATCAGCGAAAGAGGTTCATTCGATGTCCGGCGAGGCGCCGCGAGGGAGCGGCGTTGAAGCGCGTTTCGCCGCTTCTATCGCCGTCACCGGCAAAGGCGGCGGATTTGATCCAGTGGCGACCGGACGGCCACCCGCGTCGCTGCGGAGAAAAATCCGCGTCGGCAATGCGAAATGGCGAAGCTTCAAGACATCGAGCGGACCTGCTCCCACTTCGCTGCGCAATTGCACCTGCAAAAAACGCGGTTTCACGGGTCCGAGCGGCTGCGGAGATGGCTGGCTAACCTTGCTTTCGTCCGGTTTCCAGGCTGCGTCCGGCGCGGTGACGCTTGTCTTGGTTCGAGCGGCCCAGTCGTCATTCTCTCGCGACACTGGGCGCTTCGACGGCTCGGGTGAGCTAGCCTTCGCGACCTGCACCTGCGGCGCAACCATTGCTTCGGGCACGACGCCTTCCGCCTCCTTGCCCAACGGCCAGCGCAATAAGTAGCGGGCACCGTCTTGCTGCGACACAGTTGCCTTTTCGAGCAAGCGAATCAGCCCAAAACGTCCTGCGAAGTCGAATGCCACGCGCGGACCCGCCTGCTCGGTCTGCCACTCGATGCGCGTGCCGTTCTCCAGTGCCTCGCCCGGCCAGACGAACGAGGTCCACTCTTCGCGCTGGTTGAAGTAGTGCAAATCACGCCCCGAAAGCGCAATTTTTACGTCCGTGATTCCGGGTGTCGGGATAGCGCGTAGTTCGTAGCGCAGGTTGGCATCGCCAGTTGGGAACAAGACGTTCGATACGCGAGTGAGCCGATTCAATGCACTTACGAACTCGGGATCGACTCTGAGCGTGTTGCGTCCGGTGGCTTGCATGACCACCCACTGGTCACCCTGGCGCTCGATGATGCCGCCAAGTTGCGTCGATACAAATTGCGAAATCACGCCACCATCCACGCGAAGGAAGCGCGCCATTTCAGGCAACGATGCATCGCTGTCCGAGTCCGCAAACGGATAACGGCCGCCGAACGATTTGTTCCAGGCGGTGACAATGGCCGTGCGCCATGTTTCGTTCAAGCTCGCCGTAGCCGGTTGAAGAACCACATCCCAGGTTTGATCGAGCGGCCTTTGAAAGACAGCATTGCCAAAGCCCGACCATTGCTCGCCAAGGCTCGCGGCAACACGGCTTGCATAGTCACGGCTGTCACCGATATCCGATGTCTTTCCTTGCAGGATTGCCTGTGCCGCTGTGCGCGACATCGCGTCGGGATCCGGGCTCATCATGATCTGCTGGAGCTTGAGGCGTACTCCCGTGACGCGTTCGAGATACCGCGGCAGGCTGATATCGGATGTGTTGGCAGTTTGAGTACCAGCGGCCTTAGCCGGATTGGCGGTCGCCAGATCACTGCCCGCCACGCGCAGCAGCGGACCGAAAGCCGATGCGAGCGGCGCTTCGGGTTCACTGGTGACGTTAGACGGGTCTTTATCCTTGTCGCCGCCACTTACGAGTAATCGAGCTTTGTTGACGAGCGTATCCGATAAGGATTGCCCCACGGCGCCCGTGCTGGCCTGATACACGATCACCTTGAACAACGCCGATAGGGGCGATCGTTGTGGATCGGCATAAAGACTCAGTTGATCGACGGTGCCCGACAACGACGTATCCGCCTGCCATCGCACGCTATTCAGGAACTGCTGCCAGGCTCGGCCGTAATCGGCGAAGTAGCGTTGGCGCAATTGCTCCTTGAGTGACGCGGTGGATGCCGTAGCGCTTGTTGTTGGCGTATCGGAGAGCACCCAGTCGCCGGTGACTGTGCGTTGTTCATCGGCGTCGTCGATAGCTTTGCCGATGCGCTCGTCCCACGCTTGCCGCGTGTAGACGCCGGGTACGGTTTCGCTGGTTGTGAATATGCCTCGGCTGCTGGTGTCGCCCAATAGCGACTGTAATGACACGGGCGGATACTTGACGCGGGTTTCATCGAGGATCTGCTAGTAGACGGTGTCGGTGGAATTCTGCAGACCCATCACGCTCACGAGCGTCTGACGGGCTGTAGCGATCAACGTCGTGTCGGGCGTGATGGCAAGTGACGGGCGTTGGTGCAAGTGGTTCGCATGGAACGCCACGAGAAGCTGCGTCAGGTCGCGCCAGTTGCCCGGGTTGACCGATGATCGCTCAGGACGCGCAGGTTGATCCGTGGCCATCGATTGAGGGATCAGGAAGCCCGAATCAGCGTGCTTAGGCTCGGCTAGCATCAGGTAGGACTTGAGGGTGCTGTAGGCGCCTTTAACCTGCGCCTCGCCACCACTTGCCAGTTCCTGATCCGTGAGTGAGCCGAGTTGTCGTAGATCGGATTCGAGCTTCGTGCGGATCGGCTGCATCAGGATGCGATTGTTTGCGGCTTCGTAGGCGGGCCACGTGGCGCTTAACAGCGCGGCGTCATGGTTCAGTCCGAAGCGGGTGTACCACGGGGCACCATCGCGCTGACGTGCTTCGAGCGTGGCGATCTGCTTTTGCAGGGTGTCGAGGGTTTGCGTGGCTTGGGTGGTGTCACGTGGCGCTGCTAGTTTTGCGATCGTCGAAGAAGCGGTTTGGATAGCGTTGCGATTGGCCGCAACCGATACCAGCGTGCCCGCAATCCATACGGCCGCGAGCGCGGTTGCGCTCCATGCCGCGACGTGTAAGAGCGAAAAACCAACGCGGCGGCCATGCACGGTCCGGCTGTGGGCAGCGATGACATGCCACGTAGGTTGGGCGAATGAAGACGGAGCATGGGGTACGTTAGCGGCGTCGGCGCGCTGCTGTTTGAACAAGGGCGTGAAAATTACGCCGAAAACCGTCGTGCGCCAGGTGCGCGAATTGCACAGCTGCGAGACAAGACGTGACAGCGCCTCCGCGCGTCGAGCTACCTGTTGCGACAACTGCGCAAGGCAGGCTTCATCATTGCGTTCACTGAGATGTTGCACCCCCGCATCGGCGAGCCGATCAGACAGATCGGTGAGCGACGCTTCGACCCCGCGCACGTTATTGAAACGCGTCGACCAGGAACACATAACGGGCTCGATCAGCGCAGGAACCGAACCGTCGACTTCCACCGCGTTCAACACATATGCCGGTGCGGAGAAACCGAGCGTTCGGTTTTGCTGCGCCAGACGATTGACGAGAGCGTCGGTATCGAGTGCTTCAATGTCCAGCGCCTTCGTGCTTAGTTCACTGGCGGAGATAACTGCGACCGTCGCGTCGATCGGACGACGACGCATACGGTGGATATGTTTGAGCCACTCCTGGCCGCCGCTTCCCGCGTGTAGCAGAACCGTGCCGTGTTGGATCGCATAACCGTTCTTTCTTAGGCCTGGCGCAAGTCTGTCAATTAACAGGTCATCACCGGACACCAGCAACCAGCGGTCGCGATAACGCCACCGATAACCGTGCACGGAGCGAAGACGATCGCGGAGGCTGGCGAACGCTGTAGGCGCGGCTTCGATGGGCGCGTTCCCCGGTTTCGTGGAGCGATGGTGGTCGTAGCGCTGCTGCCATCGCATTCCGTGAAGCGATGCCACCCAGAGGGTGACGGCTTCGAAGTACTTCACAAGTATCAAGCACAGCAGCAGACTCGAGAGAAGGCACAACTCGAGCATGATGCGCGAATCTCTAGACCAACCGCGCGACTGCCCTTGTAACCAGACGAAAAGCGCGGCCGCCAAGAAGACGATAAAAATCCCGACGCCAAAGAAAAGCGCGATCGGCGCCGCCTTATGTTCTTTCATGTGTGCTTTTTACAGGTGAGTGCAATGAGTTCTTCGCCTTCTTGGACAAGAACAAGTTGCGGTTCAGCGGTGTTCATCGCTTGTTGCGAAGCCAGAGCCAACGCCAGCCATGAACCAGCGATACCGCAATCACCGATACTCGTGTCCAGGCTTATTAGCGAGGTATTCGGATCAAAGCTGGACGACGACTGGATGGTGGTCCGAAAGGGTGGCGAGACAGCACGCTCCCAAGCTGCTTTGAATTCGGGAGCTTGGCTCGCGCCCCAGCGCGTGGCGAGAGCGAGTGTTGCGCCAATCGACTCTTGAGCGCCCTTCGAAGGACGATGTACATGTACGGTTGGCGTTTGCGCGTGCGAAGGTAGGCCAAAAAGAAGTGCTATACCTGCCTCCGCCGAGCCTGCTGCGAGTACTTCACTGATCGCGTTGCGTAACTGAATAGCCACCAGCAGATGTGCAAGCTTTGCATCTTTGCTGTCTAGCCAAGCGTCGATCTGAAACAACGACACGTTTTCATTGGTCGCTTCAACTGTGACATCCGCGTGCGACCGCATCTCAATGAGCATCCGGCGCAAAAGCTGACCTGCGGCTTCGGCATCGATCGGTTCTGCAATAGACAGCGTCACCCGCAACGTCAGCGACGCCGGTAGCAAGCGTAAATCGCTAGCAAGCTTGCCGAGCAACCTCAATAAGAGCCATTCGAAGGTAGCGATGCGACGCGCATTCTCAGCGACCTCGGAGCCCGCATAGAACGCCTGCCCTGGAATGTCTATCCATCGCGCGGTTACATCGGTGTCGGGATCAGCCAGACTTACGCGAGGGTCCAGCTTCAAATTCCCTTCAACAAGGCCGGCAACTCCGTTTTTCTCTTCGCTTTCCGAAAAACACCATGCATGGCCAAGCACAGCAAGAGGCTGGCTCGCCTGCTGGTGACACCTCTGCAGCTCACGCTCATTGACATAGTTGGTAGCTTCTGCGGTGCTTCGTCGAGCATGAAGCCAACCCAGCCACCAACACAAAAGGAATAACCACGCCATCGCGGGATACGCGATAGTACTGATCCAGAACCACAGATTGTTGGCCCCATCGCTCGGCGGGAGGATGTAGAGGGAAAGCGCGGCTCCGGCGCTCATAACTATTGCGAACAGCATTGCCCACAACGGCCAGATAAGGTGCGGCGGGTCTGGGACAACGACTCTCGGCGGTACGCGGGCAAAATCAACCGGCATTTACTGCACTCTCACACCGCTCGCCGACGCGATCAGAACACAACCACACCGCGCGTGATCACCGTCTCGAGCAAGTGGAATTCCACCGTCTTTCATATTGCTAGAGCCTTCGAGAATGTCGTTCTCTCCGTGCTCTGGGCATGACACCCGGTCGCCGATGCGGGCAGCGCGACGGCCACCCACTTTGATGAGGTCCGAACCGGTAAGTACCTTGCCACCGTGGCTGGTGTCGTCATCTACGTAGATTATATTTTTCATGGAATGGTGTCTCATTATTTTTTAAGTAGCTTTATCAATGAACGCTTGCGCGTTCTGAAATTTTTGATGTGCTCTTCAATTCATCGATCTCACCGGTCATAGCCATCTATTGATTGGCCTGATTTTTCTGGATTCGTCACTCGTTTTACTTCGGTTTCGTACCCGATCTATTTTATGACAACGCTTTCGAATCTCCATACGACTTGACGTTTCATCTTTATTTGGCGGCTGTTCTCGCACTAATAGAGCGCTAGCTTAAGGCAATTTATCCTAAGGTCAGAACCAAAATCCGCCATTTTGTACATTTTCAGACAAAACAAGATGTTTCTCAAAGACTATTAAGGCCACAATGTACGGCACTTCTTGCACAACTAATCGGTTCGCTCATCACATGTCAGATTGACGTGCTCAAATCAGAATTCCGAATATCCATGCAAGCAATTACCTAAGTCACGGTGCCGATTCACCGATCAAAATACAACCCGATGTATGTAAGACGCTATCAGTTTTCTCTGGCGTTCCAGACGGGTCGTCCGCTCTCTCGCCGGTTACTTCACGGATCAAGCACCAATTTGAAAATTTTCCTTTCCATTGGTATATGTTGGTAAATATTTGACCACCCCGGCTCGAACAGCTACCGTCAATTGCTATCCGCCGTGTTCCCGGAATTGCATAAATCGCCATCGAACTACATTCGTCAAATTTATCAATTAAATAATGAAAATTCCGCCGTAACGAGGGCGAGAAATAGCTGAGTTCTAAACCACCAGACCTTGTTTCGTATAAAAACTGGCTCTTAACTCCTGTCCCCTCGAAATCACCCACCAGCACGTTTTTTTGGGTTTCTACGCCTTCAGCATATGTAAGTGAAGGCAGCAGCATTGCTAGAATAACAAATGTTATATATTCGAATTTCATTACAATTTCCAAAAATTTTATTTCTTCTACCGTCGCCTGATCAATTAATAGACTCCACCTTCAGCTGAAATTGAGAGGCAAATCCGTAGGCCTGAGGTTCAATCGCTTGCTAAGACGTACAGGCGCATACTGCACAACGGATACCCGTTCTGCTGCAACGCCCGCGGTCAACCCCCGCCTTGATCATCACTTGCTGATGTTCTGCATGGTGGTACACCCGATTTTCGTTTTGGTCACGGGAATCAGAGAAAATTTCTTCAGAACAAATACCCGTTCTCTGCACTCTTCTGCCCCCGAGAGATTGAGTGTCACGTGGTACTGAGCAATCAACAGCTTGCTTTGTGCCCGAGTTTCCAAGCTGGTGATATACGATCTTCCGTCACGCGTTTTTGATGGGGGCTCTGTAGAAGAAAACATATCGAGTGCGCGCGACTCAATGCCCGTGGAAAGATCCAGCATTGAATAATAACGGCACTCTGCCCCGCAACTGTGTAGGCCAACCCAGTATTTACCTGCAAAATTTACTTGCGGCTTATCAATTGCTTTCCCTTGTCCATCACGCCAAATACCATCGGCATTAGTGTAGCCTTTTGGCAAAATCAATTTTCCTGTGTATATATCAACGCTACCATCCAGGAATTGGTTATTGGGTGAAAATGCGCGCGAGTCATTGGAAAAGAAAGCCAATGCAATAGCTGCTACAACGATGCCTAGTATATTTTTCATATTTCTACTTTATTAAATCGTCAATTTCATGCAACCCTATTGCTAGATCGCCTTTCCCAGCTATTTCATCCTGTAGAAATAGGCTATATTTTTTTAAAACCACATCCCAATTTACAGTCGGCTGACCATATGGCGAACCAGGAAGACTTGCCCACTCCGTATTACATTTTTTTATGGCGGCCTCGATATTTCCCTGCTTTACGTCCTCCAACGCATGTCGCTTGAATTTTATAAGTAAAATGCAGTATCTATCTTGCGATTTTGGTGAAAAATCGGCGATTCCGTATTTAGCCCTCTGAGCGACCTGTCCTGGATCATCCCACGTGTACCCCATTACCTGATAAGCGCCGGCAGCGGATGAAGTGTATGCACCACTCTTAATCTTAATTCGTGGATGATCTGAAAAATCTCTGCCATAGTCGGTTATAAAGGATGCTCCCCCAAACAAGGTCTCGTAGCCGTGTGGACCTTGCGTTCCTTCCCCTACTCGAATCATCCGTAGGAATGCTCGAATTCGCGCTTCTTCAAGAGCAAACGTCCGCACTGTCCTGAAATTTCCCACCAATCCCATCGGGTGAATATGAAACACATCTGCCGACCCCGGGAATCCCTCAATCTTCCCCGTCACCGCGTCCCACCACACCAGTTTCGCAATGCGCTTTTGTTCTTCCTCATGCGCCGGATCGTGTCCGGTACGTTGCTCAATCCACTCGTACAACTGCTTCCACTTCCCCAGGTTCGCCCATTCGCTTTCATGCTTCACAATCAATCGCGATAACCGCAACTGCAGCCATGGGTCCCGCGAAGCCTTGCGCAATTCGTCAGCCGCGTGTGAGCCGCTTCCCGTTGTAAACACTGACCGATACACCTTCCCCGCGAGCGGACTTAACTTCGCCAACGCAGGTACGTCTGGCTCATCCGCATCAAGCCAATAGTCCAGGTACGCCTTGGGCGTGGCGAACATCGTGTGCATTGGGTCATGGGCTTCTTCGTGTATCTCAAAGTCCACCCACTTACACGCGAACTCGCGCGTCACCTTGCCACCCGCGTGATTCTGTTCGCGCACCCAGCCCGTAATCGGTGCGCGACGAACATCCGCGCTATCGACCTTCCACCAATGGAACTTCGATCCATCCGTGCCGGCGGTCGTTTCCTCGAACTGATCCTCTTTCGGACCCTGTGCGAGCGCGGAAAGCGGATAGATCTGGATGACACCCGTTTGGGGCGCATCGGCACCTTCCCGGCCCATCGCCGCATACAGCTTCACCTTCCGGTCGATACGCAGAATCGTGGGCTCGAGCGTTCCCGCGTTTTTCTTTACCCATGCCCGGCCCTGCTCGATGAACGGCTTGACCTTCTCATCGCAGAACACCTCGATATGCACCATCCGATTACCCACGCCCGGCTGACTCAAATGGTCGTACTGACCCAAATGCCCGATCAGATCTCCCGCGTTGATCTTGACGGGTTTAGGCAACACGACAACCTGGTCGAAGTGTGCCTCCGACAGCACTGCTTCCATCAATTGATGGCCATGTGATTTGCCCAGAAATATCCAGCCGGTGTTGGCCTTTGGATCGGCGAAACTGCCAACGGTCGCGGCAATGACAGGACCACCCGACTCAATCGATGCAATCTGTCCCCAGGAACCTTTTTGGGCGCCGATCTGCACCTGCGCGCCTTGACGCAATATGCCGATCACGGACGTGCGGTTGGGCGCTCCGCCGATGGGCGCGGAACGAATGTTCAATCCAATCTGTCCCGCAGCAGCCTTGCCGCGATGCACATCCGGTTTCGGGATGTCCTTGGCGAACGGCGTGACTTTCCACACCTTCGTCCAATACGACGGCATCTTGAGCGAGGTGTCTTTCTGATACTCCTCGAAGCTCTTCAGATGCATGTACAGGCTGAAGAAGGTCAGCTTCGTGCCGCGGGGAAATTCCGTCGTGTGGCGAACGAGCACAAAGCCCGTGCTGTAGGTCGCCTTCACGGCGGCCTTACCGGCTAGCGCCGGCAGTTCGCTCACCGGATACGTCCGATCGACCCGATATGCAACCACCTCGCCATCGACGAGGCAACGCACGCCATTTTTCAGATCAAGCGAGGTGCCCGCACCGGCTGCGGTGATGTGAATGCCACCGTGCCACATGCCCGAATCGCTAACCGGAAAGAAGCCGCCGCTCTCGCGCGCGAGCAGCACGTTGAATTGGTGTTCATCGATGAAGTCCTTGCCATCTGACTTCTTGAACGGGAATGCAAAGTTCAGCGCGGCGGGTTGGCTGTCATCCGCCTTTTTAGGCGGAAGAGGAATGTTGCTTGAGCTAACAGGCGTAGCAGTCGTCATTTCCAACCTTATTCAGAAAAACCAGATTTCATACGGTCCTTTATGACCTGTACGGGTACGCCGTCCCAACTCGGAAACGTGAAACTCCCGCCGCCCGGCCCATCCACATTCAGCCCACCCTTAACGTCGACTTCGCTCGTACTCACCAACTCGATCTTCCCGTTCGCCACCTTGAGATACGCCCCGGATCCATCGCCCAACGTGATGCCCTTCGACGCAGTGATCTTGACCTCGCCATTCGACGAACTGATCGACAGGTCCTTCAACGACTGGAGTTCCATTTCGTCGCCCTGTGCCTGAATCTGAATCTTCCCCTTCGCTGCAAAGATCTTGATACCGAGTCTGGCTGCGAATAGCGAGATCGCATCGCCAGCCGCGGCCGTGATGCGTTTGAGGACACCTATGTCGAGACCATCCCCCGCCGTCACGAAGACATGTTTCTTCGCCGACATCTGCACATGTTGACCGCTCGCAAGCGCAATACCCTGTGGGGCGGACGCCAATACAACCGGCGCTTGAAGTTGCGACAGCTTTTGTTCAAGCAAAACCCGCTGCGCATCGATCTCCGCAACCCAAGCCTTAGCCGCCGTCGCCGAGTCGTTCAGCGTGCTCATAATCTCCAGAGCCTGGGTGAGCGTGTCGCTGGCGTTCTGCATGTCCAATTGCTTACCAACGGCATTCGGCTGCGCCTCAGCAGAAACGAGAACCCCCATCCCTCCCCGCACAGCCACATGCTCATCCGAGCGAAGCTCACCACCCAGCCCTCGCTTCTCCCTCTGGTCATTCACCATATGACCCAGGTTCAACTGACTAGCCTGAAACGGCGTCGTCAGATGAACGTGTTCGGTTCCCTCGCGGTCATCCATCCGCATCTCATTACCACCAGCAGTACGAAGGATGTTGCGAGTATTGTTCTCGTTGTTGACGTGGTCCTGATGCTGACTGTCATGCATTGCGCCAATAATAATGGGGCGATTCGGATCCCCATCCGTAAAAATAACGGCCACCTCCGTCCCGTCGATCAACGGAAAGTGATGCCCATAGTCTCTCCCCGCGTACGGCTTCGCCAGCCGAACCGGCCGGCTGGTCCCACCCGGACTCCATTCATCGAGATCGAACGGCGACTTGATCCTGTACCCGCTCTGCGGCGTCATGTACGCGTACTTGTAGTTATCGGGCGACATGACCCGCGCTGGCAAAATTCCGGTAATGCGCCGCTTGGCAGCAGAATCCACCATCGACCGATAGATACGATCCGACGGAATCGCCGTGAACTCGCAGGTGTACGCCTCCTTGCGCGACGCCTTGTGCTTGACACGCGTGATCATCAATCCATGTTCAGCATTGTCGAGCTCGCGATTGGTAAAGCGAAAGACAGCGCCGGGTGTCATCCCGATCACATTGCCGGTCCCTTCAAAGATCACCTGCTGGGCCAATTCAGCCTGATGTCGCAAGGTCGCTACGCGTTTGCCGGCATCGGGCGTGGTGTAATGCTCGCCCCAGCGGTACTGATTGCCGACAGTAGTTTCGTCGTCGCGCGCAGTATTCACCTGCGTGAGCAGCGCAACGCCTGCAGTACGATGGTTGTAGTCATCCACGGTAATCGATTGCGCCACGCGTTTGCGGCGCTCGACCAGCGTCATGACTGAATCAGCACCTCGGCTGGCAAAACCGCCTTCCTCACGATACGGCGCCGAGAGTTTCGGATCACGCGCGTACGCATCGAGGTCGTCGCCAAACACAATGACTTCGTGCTCGGGCGTTTGTTCGAACCGAAACCAGATGCCCTCTTCAGCAGCAATGCGCTGGATGAACGCCAGCGCCGATTCGGCATACTGCGTAATGTATTCATGGGTTTCGTACTCGGCTCTAAGCTGAAACTTGAAATCAACGGCGGTGTTACCGTAATGCCGCAACACCGATTCGATAACAGCCGGCACTGTCTGGTTCTGAAACAATCGGCTCGCGATCTCGGAGGCAAGATTGGACACACGCGGTACAAGCTTCACCCTGTACCGCGTTTCATCGGCTGATGAACTCAATTCATCGAATTCAGTGACGATCCCACTGATCAGCCGCTCGGGTGGCTTCATCACGCGCGCGGCCAACTCCGCCGGCAATCCCGCATTCGGATCCACCGGTTCAACGAGGAACTTGGCTCGTTTTCCCAGAACGTCTGCAATCGGAAGTCCGGCGCGGGCGCAAGTGAACTCAATCACATACTGGTAGATCTGGCTAATCGCCTCGTAGCCCTCTAAAGACAGCACGGAAAAAGCAGCAGGTTGCTTCGAGATGCGCAGGCTATAGGCTTGCGTCGGTAGAACCATGATTCCCATTGATGGGCGTCTCCAGTTGACCGGTATGTCTTTGCAAGACATCGGCTGATTATTAAGGTCCGGTATCCGCAGTTACATCGACTCGCTTTTATCCCTCGGCATCTGCGAAACCATGGAAAGGCCTACATCCAACCCTTCCACTTGAAAGTGCGGGACGACAAAAAGCTTGACGCGAAAGAAACCCGGGTTGTCCTCGATGTCTTCTACCGTCACTTCCGCTTGACGCAGCGGATGCGCAGCCTGAAGGTCGTCGGTGGGATCGGTCATCTCGGTGACGAGCGTCTTGACCCAGTTATTGAGTTCGACTTCAAGCAGACGTCTGTCCTTGGTCGTACCAATATTTTCGCGCTGAATCAGTTTCAGGTGATGCGCAATGCGTGACAGCAGGAATAGATAGGGCAGCCGCGCGTTGATCCTGCTGTTGCCCGTGGCTTCCGGAGTGGCATAAAGCGCAGGCTTCTGTGCGGAATTTGCGGAGAAGAAACAAGCGAAGTCATGGTTCTCGAAGAACGACAACGGAATGAAACCCAAATTCGCGAACTCGAATTCCCGCGTCTCAGGGATCAGCACCTCGGCTGAAATCTTGTTTTGAAATCCACTGCCCAGTTCATACTGATGCACGGGCAAGCCCGCAACCTTCCCGCCTGCTCGCGGCCCCCGGACCTGAACACACCAGCCGTTGCGGACAAAGCTATGCTGCATGTTCGCCGCGAAGGCGAACGCGGCACTGACCCAAAGGAAGCGATTGGGATCCATCCCCTTGACGGTTTCCCGATAGTTCAGGTCAGGCACGGGCGTGTTGTCCGGGCCATACGGTTGTCGACCGAGAACACGCGGCATCGTGAGACCGATGTAGCGCGCATCTTCGGTGCTGCGAAAAGCCATCCACTTGAGATAGTCAGCACGGTCGAAGTAGTCACCAATATCCTGGATCGCTACAACGTCCTCCATCGACTTCTTACCGAAGAATGTCGGACCCACGGCGCCGATGAACGGCATGTGCGCAGCCGCTGCGACCTTTGAAATATCGCGCAACAGCGCAACATCTTTTGCCGAGTTCACGAACTCAAAATCGGAAATGATCGCGCTGATCGGCTGGCCACCCGGTGTGTCGTATTCCTGAATGTACGCGTGGTGGTACAACCCGCTCTGGATCACCTCCGGCGTATCGTCAAAGTCTTGCTGCAAAGTCTCCTTCGAGCAGTCAAGCACTTCGATCTTCACGTTTTTACGGAAATCGGTACGGTCAACCAGAAACTTCAACCCGCGCCAAGCTGACTCGACCGCCTGAAACTGGGTCGAGTGCATCACCACATCAAGGCATTGGTTAACGCGTCGATCAAGCGCATCGATATGAAAATCCAGCAACGATTTATCGAGACTTCCGACCGGGCGGCCGGAATCTGCCAGCATCGCCATGAGCACGCCGAGTGCCCGAGACAAGCGTTCGTCGACTGGGGCTGCTGATAGCGCATCGTTGTCGTGAAACCCTTCTAGCGGCCGCGCTTCATACACGGGAGTCAGGTCGATCTTTTCGAACAGATGAGTCAAGACACTGCGGTTGTCGTGCGCAAATGGCGAGGGCGGTACCGCGCCGACTTGCGGACCGTCAATGGGCGTCACGTCAACTCCACGGTACCGAGGTGCCCGAGCTCGGCGATCAAGCTGTCGGAAAGCGCCGCACTCTTGACGATTCGCTCCAGTTCGATCCGAAACGCGCTGTTATCAAGCAGGTTCGATTTAAGATCGCGCAGCAGGTTGCGCATGGCTATCAGCCGCTGCAACTGCGGAATCTGAGCTGCGACATTTCCCGGTTCGAAGTCCTTCATCGACTTGAAGCCCAGCGTTACGCTCGAGCTTGGGTTGGCGCCTTCCAGGGCGTTTGTCAGATCAACCTTGATCGTTGGGTTCAGCTCAGTGAGAACCGCATCAAAGTTACTCTTATTGACGTCGATCCTTTTCCTCTCGGCGAGTGCGTCGCTCGCCTGTCCTGCGCTGTAGTCGCCCATGACGAGGAGCTTCAGAGGCAATTCAACTCGCTGCAGCGCACCGCCGGTGTGCAGGTCCACGGCGATGGAAATTCGGGCCTTGGGAATTTCCCGTTCAAAGTTATCAGACATGACTTCGTGGCCCTGTATTTATGACTGTGCAGCCCGCGTAGAACGCTAACCACGAAGTACGAAAAAGAAGAACGCGGATTACACGGACACGGCTGACGATGTGGTGAAGCGTTCGACTGATTTCTGCGAAATCAAATTTAAATTGGCACACGCATATTTTTA
>Ga0302233_10001892_pt1 | contig 13847 bp, 6 predicted proteins | sample II_Palsa_N3_1_FD_193516 | JGI IMG/M metagenome (GOLD analysis project Ga0302233, IMG submission 193516) | Peat permafrost microbial communities from Stordalen Mire near Abisko, Sweden - II_Palsa_N3_1 | ecosystem: Environmental > Terrestrial > Soil > Palsa > Peat permafrost | place: Sweden...
CGCCTCTTCTTTTTTCAATTGGGGTTACTTGGAGGAGTAGGGATAGCTAAGAGAGACAAGCGAGAAATATGAAGAGAAATATGAAAAGAAAAAACACCGACAGTTCACTCTCATCTGTCTTTAGCAAGGAGTCACACCTTGAATGTGAGAAGAAAAAAAAGCTCTGTGAAAAAGGAAAAAAAAATTTTGAGATGGGACCCTACTTTTCTAGCTTAAGGAAGTAGATGGCACATCTCGGAATGTATGGGTGATATCGACCATTATTGTCTAAATCAATTGGTTCCGAATAGGCGTCATAGGGCCTTGTTTGATAAGGACCGATCCCGTAGCCAAAATTGATAGGCATATTGATACGCGTAGGGGCACGTTGTGTACGAGAAATCGGCTGGATTCCGGCAGAGCACGGGTCCACTTGTGACTGTGTGGACCAAGAGGATGGAACAAAGTAACTTGTGAGTGACCAGCCGACCGGAATCGAGGCAAAGCCGAGTGCGCACTCGCCGTTTTGGTTCATTAGAAGACCACCCGCAATACTCGGAACGTACATGCACGTGTCATTCAGGATGCTTGTGGCCTCCAAAATAACATTGCGGGTATTATCAGTCACGTGGGTAAGCACAAACGAGGACGTTGAATTGTCGTCGTCGTCAAAAGTCGCCAGAATATCATCAACTGTCGCCGAAGTAACAGTGTAAGAATAAGTATCATCGAACTTGGGGACGAGGTTGTTCTGGGGAACAACGTACAGTTGCGGCTGCAGGACCGTATCGATGACGGTATTGGCGTCCAGTGGAATGACCGCAACATTATTGAGAACACAGCAACCAATAGGGTTATCATCAGACTCAATAGCCGTTGGATCAATTATAGTTGCGAGAACGAGTGGCTTGTATTGACCAAAGCTAGCGCTGCTGTCAATTCCTTCCGTTGTAACCTCGATTGTGATGGGTTCACTCTGCAAAACAATGTCGCACATTTGCGCCTTGTTATACTGTCCTGGACGAAGTCGGAATTGCGCAGTGGTCCCAGTAGCCGTCCACTGCGACTGCTGGAATTCTCCCCAGTCGTCGACAAATGTGTTTGTATCATCATCGCTGTCATGGAAAACGCCACCTGCGCTTGAAGCGAGATAAACACGGTCGCCATAGCGAACAGGAGAACGATTGACATTGTTGTCCTGGTCGCCAGAGATGATCCGGAAAAGAGCGCGACGTGAAGATCGGTCTGGAAAGTAAGTGTCCTCAGCGCTCCCTGCTTTGTTGTTAACGAGACGGACTTGTTCGTGCCATTGTGCGGTGGTAATATACTCCTCAAACGAGACGGAAGATGCGCTTTTCTTTTCCAAGGTTGCGAACACAGGGCCAGAGTACAACTGGAAATTATCGGCCGAGTTTGCAAACTCCGAGTCTGATAAGCAAGTCGGGGGAGCGGCTGCATTGCAATTCCCAGCAACGATCCTGAATTCATCGTCCTCCTCAACAGTTGTGCACCCGGAGCCGGAGCCAAACGCCGTTGTGTAAATGCTCTTTGAGAGCACATCCAAAACACCGTCATACACAACGAAACTGTCCTCTTTAATCAAGAACAGCTTCTGCCCGATGATTACCGCCTCGTCAATAAATCCCCAACCTGCAGGAAGATCAGGAAAGAGATTGCCTATTTCACATTCCACTGGCTTCCACGCAAAGCGAACATCAAAATCGTTGTCTTGCAGGGTCATAAGGTTACCATCATTGGATTCAAAATTTCCGACGTAACCAAACCAGACACGTACCTTCGAATAATCCTCAGCGAATGCCAAAGCCAAACCACTTCCCACAATTCCAAGTACATCGGCCTCACACGGTTCTGGATCGTCCAAGACTCCAGTGGTATCCCATGTAATCACCGAGGACAAGTTCTTACTGTCCAAGTCGATATTACGGAAGTGCCAATGAAAACCAAAACATTGAGCAAGTTCATCTTCGCCATTCCCGTGGTAGTCATCATCCGGAATCATTATGCAATTTTTGTAGAAGGGCAATTGCACGGACGGAAAGTTCGCATCATCATCGGGTACGTAGCACCTTGCTGAATCGTAAGCGTTTTTACCACCAGAAACACCACCGTAAATACCAATGTTAACAAAACTAGTAGGACCCGAATTAGTAGGAGCCCAATTATCGCTAACATATTGCGGAAATTCAATTATAAACCGCACAGGAAATTTATCCCACCTTTGGGATTTAAAGGAAATCGAGCCTTGCAGTAGGCTATCACTCCCAACAGGCCCATTGAAAGAAAACGTTCGAAGTTTCGTGGCCTCCTCTCCATCCATGCTTAGCAGGAGAGAACCAGGCCCTCCGGTCATAGGGCCTTTGTTTGATCTCGTCATGAAGATACGAAGGGGAACAGGCATGGCTGATCCTGCGACGTCCTGAAACACAAACGGAAAAACAACAGAATAGAAGCTACCATCGGTTGGCGTCAGCACGGGATCCAAGAAGGGTTGTGTGAATGAAATTACTGCATTGTCAAAGTAGGACCGTGCAGCATCATTTGGGGTATTCACAAGGGTATTCCCACTCACGGGGTCATAGACTATAACAATATCCCCGTAGCGTACGGCCGTTTCACCTTCGGCACGAGAATCGTCGACATTATCGCCACATGCAACTGAACCTCCAGTCGAGTACAGTTCTTCCATGCGGTACAATAACAATTTCTTTTTAATCGCAATATCGTCATCCTTCCATTCGCCGAAAAAGAAGTCGGCAGTAAGCAAATTCGTGATTTCTTCTAGGTTGTACCAAATCGGAGCAGGCGATGAAGCGACGGTGCTCGACCACTCTTTCAATGAATCAAGAGAGTCATCCGAGCCAAAACCGGGCAGTCCACCCAGGAACCACTCCGTTCGCGTGACGTTCGTGGTACTCAAAGCCGAGGCCGCTTCGGCTTGCAAAGCACTTTGACGATCAAATTGAGCCGACGCAGAAAATGATAAAAACACAGATTTAACGGAGCCGTCCAATTCACCAAAGAGGGCCGTCTCTGCCAGTGTCGACTCGAACGTCTCTGTATCCGACGACGTCAAGGCGTAACGTTTCACCGCGCGACCGCCCATCAACACCTCGGTGGCGAAGTGCGTTCCAAAGTTGTCCAAAAGAGCATCATACGGCGCGAAGAAGGAATCATCCAACGAGCTATAATTGTCGATGTCCTCATCGGGCACGGGTAGAGCTATCACAACTCCAGCAAAGGCAGGCGAAGGCTCGAAGGGCGTGTGCAAACGTGCACGGTAGCTCAGTGTTTCTCCAACCATGTCAATCAGCGTGGAACCTGTGGACACGAATCCCTCCACGGTCGACTCGTACGATTGTGACATGCTGAACTTGGCAGATACCGACGCTTTCCAAAACGAGGCCTCGGTAGAAACATCCAAGTTGACACTTTGCTCGAGCAAACTCTTGTACTCCTGCTCGGAAGATACCACGACAACAGACGACGAGAATGACGAGGACTGCTCCACGGAGACTTCCACGTAATTAGGCAGAGCAAAGTTAGCGTCGCCACTGAAGCGTCCTAGGCTATGCGACAGATGTAGCACAGGCGCACGAAAGCCAGGATCCACGACACCCGATGGATCACGTGGGTTGCCATGCGGCAGCGAGTAGCCTCGGCCAATCGAGTCGATGTTTGTGTAGGAACTCCCTTCAGGGAGGAATGGTGCATTCAGGAAGAGCGTGTCTTTTTTTGTTGTGTCAACGCTATTTAGCTCGATGAAAGCCAACCATTGGATTAAAAATCGCACCCTGGTGAAAGCTAGCATGAAACGACGCCTTGTCGGCGGCTGCAGAAGTCGAGGGCACTGTCTTGGCGGATCGAGCATTGGCGAGGTTGCGCTTGTATAGACCTACGCAGCGACCAGAGAGACGAAAGGGAAGGGTTAGAAAGACCACCAAAGAAGCGTGTACTCTCTTGCTCGTCGGCGTCGGCGGCCATCTTCAAGGCATTGGCGGTGTTATTGGCAAAGTCTTCGTCCGAGTCCAGCAAGTCGACCACTTCAGTGCGGAGCCTGGCCTCGTTGTCCACATACTCGCCAATAGTCTCGTCGGACGAGGCTGATACGGTGTAGGGTTAGATACATGCGCCTTCGTCACGTAGGCCTACCGTCCGTCAGCGCCGCCGACATGGTGTCAATCGCAGCTTTCGTGAAGAGTAGGCTACGGAATGAAAATTTTATGGGTTACAAGCGGTGGTTTTTCTGTGCTACGCACTTGGACACCGGCAGGTCGTTGACGCCACTGTCCTGCATGAGGAACGGCACGGCAAACAACGCGTCGTCGTCGCCCTCGTCCGACTTTGGTGCCGTGGCCACCACAGTGCGGTGAAGCAACAATGCGACAGACAGAAATGCTGCCAGCAGGAACCGCGACTGTTTGGATAACCACATGTCCGCCTTATACAATTCAGTTGGTCGGTGGTCAGTGAATAGAGCCAAGAGGGTATGACAAGAAATAAAAGTTGTGAGTTTTGTTTCAGACGCAAAAAAATTTTTATTTTGCGTGCATTCCTTACCAAAACAAATGCAGCGCGTGACGGGGCTGGCCCTCCTCGTTGCTATGCTCCTGGCAGCAGGTGCAAGCGCACAGGTCTGGGAGGTGACGGGGAGTCTGAACTCTGGCCGTAGTTATCATGGCGTTGTTCTACTTCACGACGGCCGTGTGCTCGCGGCAGGCGGCAGGACACCCACAGCACAGCACACGAGCAGTGCCGAGCTTTTCGACAGGCGCACGGGGATTTGGAAAGCCACGTCGTCGATGAACTCTCCAAGACTCTACATTTCGCCCGTACAACTACTAGGTACACAGTCGCTTGTCATTGGTGGTGCCACGGCGTCAGAGTCGTATGTTTCCACGTGCGAGCTGTTCGACGCTTTGACCGAGACGTGGACCTACACTGGCAGCATGACATGCAGACGGAATAGTGCTGTGCCTATCCTCCTGCCCAACGGCGAGGTCCTCATTGTTGGAGGCTACGGCCGGTGCCCCTTAGATGGTGGTACTGGGGATTTGGCGGAAACTGAGCTGTACAACCCTCAAAATGGAACGTGGCGATTGACGGGGACCATGAGTGCGGGTCGGGTTGGTCATACTGTAACGCTCCTCAAAGACGGTACGGGTGTCCTCGTTGTGGGGGGTCGACACGAGAGTGCGGAACAAACGGCAGAGCTGTACAACATCACGACGGGCCAATGGAGACTGGTCGCCACCCCGACGGCACCCCATAGGTACCATACCGCTGGATTGCTCCACAATGGCCTCGTCCTGGTGGCTGCGGGCGTGACCGGCCCGCCTTATGATGGTCGCGTGGAACTTTACAATGTGACCAGCAATACCTGGATCATAACCGGCCTGATGCCTCAGAATCCCCGACAATATTACAGCATGGAAATATTGGACGACGGCCGAGCCATTGTTATTGGTGGCGAGACCATTCTATCCGTTGGTTTTGAGAGCCTGCCTCACGTCCAGGTCTACAATGCTACGACAGGTCAGTGGGAATACACAGCCTTCCTTCACGTTGCGCGGGCGACTATCCTCAACTCTGTCAAGTTTCCTGATGGCAGCGTGATGATTGTGGGTGGATTAGGCAACGATTCCCCTGACGAGTTGGCAAGCTGTGAGGTCTACTACACTGGGACCGCACCGACACGCACCGCCAGCGCGACGGCATCCTGGACACAGAGTGCCACGGTCACCCGAACGGCGACCGCAAGTGCGACAGCATCACCGACGCCTTCTTGCTTTCCCTGTGTGACAGAGGACGACGATGTCCCGACCGACCAAAAGCAGGTCATTACCGCAGTCGTCTTGATTTTCGCCATCGTTTTAGCAGCTGCTGTCGCGGTGTTCTTCATTCGTCGCAAACAGCAAAAGAAAAGCGCTAACAACGATGAAGCCAGACCTCTCCTTTCCTCTCAGGCTGACTCAGTAGCCACAACTGTCCAAACGATGTAGGACTACCAATGGATTACATAAAATAAATAAATAAATAAAATTCCCTGCTGATCGAAACATATTTGCAACAGAGATTACCACGGCCATAATGCTAGAAACTTTCTTGCAAAAAGTCAAAGTAAACTCCTCAGTACTCCGGCTATTATGGCAATGTTTGTAACGGTTCAAATTCAAAAACATAGGAAGTACAATAGAAATGCTGAGATTCACAAAAAAAAAAAAAAAAAAAGAAAACTACTTGTGAAAGAGCGTAGCACTGTTTTAAAAAGGTCACTGAATAAGAAAAGTTTGCAAGATGCACAAAAAAATTTTAGAGTATATTGGAACGAAGTGATTCTACCTCAGATCTATCTCAGACGAACTTAAAATCCTTAAGATACGGGTTCATTTGGTCCGGTGGGATCTCGCGGATGACAAACACGTCGGCGTCGGGGAAGCCCATCATGTCGTCGGGCCAGTCCATCATGCGAAGGTCGCCGGTGACTTTGTACGGGGGTCCGCTGAGGAGGTCGGTCGTGGGACGAGGGTTCAAAGTGAGCACGGGACGCTGACCAAACTCCTGGAAGCCATAGTTGCCTCCGGTTCCGATGATCAGGAGGTTAACACAATTCTCGTGCTCAATAACCGTCATCGAATCGTCGTAGAAACATTCGTCGCTCTTATTTAGTGCGTCTGTGGGTCCTGTACGGCGGATGCGAAAACGGACGGGCATGGACAATTCTGTACTAGGAGCGTCGGTGTAACACGTCGACAAGTCTGCTTTGCATGCGCCAAAGTCCGGGTCATAGAACAGGGCATCCTTCTCCGTGCTTATAAAAAGGGTTTGCATGTCTTGAAGAGGGGGGGACAGACGGATGTCCTCAATGTTGAGAGGCAGAACCGAAAATGCAAAGGGACGCATGCAATCCAAACTCCAGTCAGCAAAACCAGTTCGTATGTGGCCGTTGAGTTCGGCATACAGACTGCCTGAGCCACAGCACATGTTCGTCAGCGAAAAGCTACCGAAGAAGGTGTCATTGAAGGCGGTAGTCCAAAGGGAACCGTTGCAGGTTACAATGGTGAATGTGCCGGGCATGAGCGTGATGATACCATTGAAACACCAGTCGTCCGAATACGCAGTATCGATGAGATTATTCTGGCTGATGATTGGAAACAGGTTCAGAATACTGTTGGCTGCACCGTCAAGAGCCATGTAGTAGTCGTCGCTGCGATTCGTCAGCTCAGGGAAAAGAGTCGTGGGCACACCTCGATATTGTCCCTGCTTGGTAATAATTCGCATCTCCAAATCGAAAGCGTCAATTACAGCCACAGACCCAGAAAGGCGACCACCGTACGCGCCCATTTGAAAAGCTGATAACACACTCGATGAGCTGTTCTGGGCTGTGCCCGTCCAGAAGATGGTCTCGTTGAGGGGAAGGGCGGGTCCGACGGGATCACAGGACAATGAGCGCCAGCTGCTGCAAGCCATCTGAAGCACGTATCCGCTTTTGAATAAGTACAATTGGTCGTCAACTGCAGTGGCCGTGTCCATAAAGTAGAGCCACATTTCGGACGTAAAAGGCAGGAACCAAGAGTCGTCGATGACTTTCGAGAAGCGGAGGGCATCAAACAGGTTGCCGCGGAAGCCAGTAGGACTTTCGTCGATCGAATAAAATCCTGGCAAAGACTCACAAGAAATTTCTGCATCGTAGTAATCGTTGTAGTTGAACAAAGACAGCGCAACCTCGCTGAGGTCAGCAAGAGGGTACGTCAGGTACTCGTTGTGAACAAACACGACAACCTGTGCGTTGAAGGCACGACTCCGACCATAGACTACAAAAGCAGTCACTACCGACTGGGCGTAACCGGACGATGCGTCACATGTGCTCACATCTTCGACCTTGGCAAGTTCGAGCAAATTTTCCTCGTTCATCCGCACAAAATGTAGACTCGTTGTGTCCGTTGCCGACAACAGCTTGTGCTCGAGTGAAAACAATGATGTAGAGCTGAGACTCGTGGCAGTCGCAGATGAATCCTTCCTCACGGGGCAATAAGATTGATCATTATAAACACAATAAAACGCGTTCAAGTTTCCCTGAATAATGCCCAAGGCAATGGGATTAAGACTAGAGCCCTCGCCCAAAAACAAATTGTCGTCTTCGAACAAATCGAGCATGTCCACCAGCTCATACTTCAACGGCGCGGGGTTGCTGGCGACGGTAATTGACCATTGTTTAATTGAATCGGTGCTTCCGTCCTCAGAAAACGACCCCACGCCTGGCACTCCGCCCATAAACCACTCGGTGGTGCTAGATGACATTTGGCTCATCTGGGACTGTCCCTCGGATTGAAGCAGCTGAGACAAATCCACGGATGCCGAAGCGGAGACCCATTTTGAAGAAAACGACACGCCTGCTTCCGCATTATTTTCAATCAAGGAAGACTGGAATTTCATCATGGAAGACTCGGTCATGGTGAAGCGCTGCGAGGCCACACCACCCATCAGGACCATTTTCGTAAAGTGCGTTCCGTACTTTTTGACAAAGTTAATGTATGTGGTCTCCTTCGCAAGCTCTTGGAGATTGTCGGTAAGATCAGTGGCTGTAAGTGACTCCACCGCTGCGAGGAACTCATCGGCCAACTGATAGCCTGGCAGTAGACGCGAACGATAGACGTTACAGTAGCCATTAACTTGTGCAAACGTGCTGTGCGATGACTGTGTTTGTTCGGTGACGGATTGGTAGTCTTGACTCAAGGAGAAGCGGGCTTCCACGTTGATACCAAACGCACCGCCACCAATACTTGCTGCAATGCTCACCGATTCGTCGAGCTGGCTTTTGTACTGAGCCTCCGAATTGAACATGGAAAAGGACGACGTGAAAGAGGTTGAAGGCTCCATGAGGACATCCACATAATCAGGCAATGGGTATTGGCCATCCGCCGTGTAGCGTCCCAAATTGTATGTTAAAGCAACCACAGGGAATCGGAAACCACCGTCCACTTTGCCCGACGGATCCAAAGGATTTCCTTCAAAGATATTGTAGCCAATGCCAATAAAATCTAAATTTTTGACCGAACCAACGTCAGGCTGGTTAGGTGCGACAGCGTTCAATGAATCTGAGCATGTGCATATACATATAAACAAATAATAACTCGCAGAAGAACAGACGTACCAAATCGGGCCTGAGCTTCATAACTGGCCTTCTCAGCGTCGGCTTGAGTGCTTGTAACATCCTGGGCAATTCGCTGGTTGAACATCTCAAACCGAAGGTTCTCTATTATAAAGTTATTCAGTTTAGACGTAGTCGAGCATGAAAAAGTATAAGTAACGAACCCTCCGAAAATTTGCGTTGGGCGGCTGCAATTTCACTGTCTGCATACGCGGATTCAAAGCCAGCAGCCACTTGATCGTCGATGACTCGTGAGCGGAGGGTAGCCTCACTCTCAAGGTACGTTAGGACTATTTCATTCCGTAGTTTTTTTAATTATTTATTAGAAAAATGCTGAACGTCATGCCTGGATTCTCGTCTCCAGTTGAGCCATCAGACGACCCCGATGAACTCGCTGAGCTCCCTGACGTTGACGCGGGATACAACGGTGTGGCAGGCTCATAATAGCCCTGTTCTTCGACGGAAATGCAGTTGTAGGATACCGCCATGTCTGTGGAATAATTTTCCATGCATCCTAGGGCGTATGCGACCAATGTGCAATTGGAACACGTGCTATCGACGCCACAGTTGTACAGGTCGACCTCAGAGTTCTCGTAGTTGCAGATCATCTATTATAATTTGGAGAGAACTCAACCCGATTCCGTCCCTCCATCTCTTTTCCTTTTTTTTTACCATTTCATAGCTTCCGTCGATTGGGTCAAAAAAACATGCAGACGGTGCCGTCCAAACGCCGTACTGGACGATGCTGCTGTCGTTTCCACAGCTTCCGGAGCTGAGGTACATTTTCTCAATGTAGTCTCCCGGTTCAAGCGTCGAGGTCAGGTTGGTCGACAATGGCCAACATGACACAACCGAGCCCCAAAGCTCGTCACCAAAATAAACGGTCGCACAATTGCTTGGGGTGCAAGCGTCTAAAAGAAAGAATAAAGTAGGGTTTAATTGGCAAACAGCTGACAAAAAAGGAAAGAAAAAGTACCTTGAGTGGAAAGGGAAACCGCAACGACTTGCTGACTTCCCTCACAATTGGTCGAATTGAGCGTGGCGGTCGTCTCGTAAATGTACTCGCTCTGAGCAATGCCAAGGCAAGCAAAGCACAACAGGAGTGCCGCTATAGGTACCCAGGCTTGTGCCCAGGCCACGCGCGCGCAGACGCGCACGTTACCCTTCATTTTCCGTGAAAACAAAAAGCTGAAGAGAACATTCCAGTGCGACCACAACAAACAAACGCGCCTGAAACAAAGAACCGTATTTTTTACAACATGCGCCAGTGGTCTAGTGGGAGACTGGCCCTCGTTGGGCTCCTTGTATCGGTGGCTTCCTCGCTTATTCTTGCCGTCTGCCTCTTCATTGGTGCGTGTTTTTTGAACTGTACGAAACCACACTGAACAGTGCTCGAAAAGTTTTTCTGTCCAAACAGTCGGTCTCCCCAACGTACGAACTCTTCAGCGTGTCGCAGTCCACGTTCGACAGCAGCGACAACGGTGCCACGAGTAGCAGCAGCTGCAACGAAATTTGTGACGGTATGAAAGAAAAAGAAAATGAGTAAATTTCTAAACTCCCTTTGAAAGTCCTTGCCAAAGAAGCCTCCCTTCGCTCCAACATCGTCGACATCAAGAGAACTCTTAATTACGCAGCCGAAGAGGCCTCTGCCAGGACCGCAAGTGCGCATGCTCAAAACGTCGAAAGTGCGTATGCCCAAGTCATTTCTTGGCCTAATATGTAATAACGCAGGCAACTCCCGCCGAAACGACTACATCGCCCTCACAACTATCCTCGAGAGCAGCGTGTCCGCAGAGATCGCATCATTGACGGCCATCGAGCGCACAGGTTTGCCACGGGTTTTTTTTTAAAAGTTATTGATAACGCATGCACCGAACAGCAAAAGTTGCGCGTAAGACCCCACCGCCGAATAGAAAGATGGTTGCCCTGAACTCGCCGATCCGCAGTCTCGACTTTAGTGGTCGTGGCTACGATATTTTCAAGGGTAACCCGAGGGACACGACAGGCAAAGTGGATGCAGGTTTTCGTCAGCCTGTGGTCGAACTCTCATATAAAAAAGGCCGATTCAGTGGAGATGGCTGGTACCCACTCCCTGACTACGTGGACGTAGCCTTTGAGCCATCGACTTCGTTTTCGTCATACGTCAGTACATTTACGAGCAGCAAGACCTACTCGCAGCAGCTTGATGTATCTGTCAAAGTTCAAGGCTCACCACCGTCCGGGCGATTCGAAAAAAGTTTGGATTTCCAGCGGATCGAAAATTGCACGTTTCAAGCTGGTGTTTCGTATGTTCAGTTGGATGGGATTAGCGTTGTGTATCGGGCGTCATTGCTGCCTGGTTTTGGGGTAACGCAAGCGTTCCAGCATGCCATTGCAGGCCTTAGCGATAACGCTACCTATGAGCGTTTTGTGGCCACCTACGGAACACACTATGTGGCTCAAGTTGTGATGGGGGGCCTTGCCGCGCAGCAACGTTCCATGACAACTGAAGAATTTGTCAAATTCGAGCTCACATTGGCCGAGTCTGGTATTGATGCGGCGACGACCTACGGCCCACTGACGGCATCGCAGTGGATGGATGTACGTCAAAAGCTTCAAGGAGAAGGCAAATCCATGACGTCAAGCTTCACAAATGTTTCAATTGAATGGTTCATGGGCGGGCTAGCTGGAACCGGTGCATTCACGGATGGCTCGCCACTAGCACTCAAGAAATGGGCGTCACGCGTTGCTGACAATCCCGCGCCTGTCTCGTACTCTTTGGTTGATATTCCGAGACTTTTGACTGACATTCGTCTTTTTCCTTTGGAGAGCGCTGAGACACTCGCCAATAAAAGGCTCAAATTGACAGAGTATATCTGTTTTTACAGCCGAAATGCGGACTGCAGTACCGACATCATTGAGGAGCCAACAACGCCAGTAAATAATCAGTTGTTTTTTGGGTCCTATTTCACTCTAGAGTACTCTCTCCTCGCCGTTTTACCCGAAGACACTTTCTTTGCAAGTATTGAAACCGTTGGCCCAAACCGAGTGTTTTCAATTCCCTTGCAACACAACGCTGTTTTGCTTCAGCACAAGCAGCAGAGCAACACACCTCTAAGCTGGTCTAACAATCTCCGTTTTGTTTGGTCGCCTTTGCCTCTTGACATGACCAACATGGCCAAAGCTATCCAGACGAAGCTGGCGATTTTCAGTGGCGGCTCAGTCGTTCTGACTTCAGAGCAAAACGTCCTTTCCTACAACGCTACTTTACTTGCTGACACTCCGACCTGTAATCCTGATGAGGCAGTTCATGGATGTATTACCGATAGCCCTTCCGGCATCCCGATTGTGTTTCGATTTGTTCGCTTCGCTAACTATCTCGCCTGTCCAAGTGACAATTTATCGTTAATTCGACATGGCGATTGCGTGACGTTGGAGACCCCAAACCAAGGTTTTTATGCAGGCATGACCATCTACTCGTCAAGATTGGAAACATCTATCGGCCCTTCGTCTGAACTCGTTTCAAACGTCTATCCCCTACAAGACCTTTTGGAAGACGATGACCTTGGCGAGGTGCCTCCGTTTTTCGTCGTACGCCTTATCAACTCAGACGAGCTCTTCCCAAATCGTGCCGCTCTTGGCTTTGTATAAGCGGACTTTTCATCAAAAAAAAATAATTACTATAAAGTGTTCAGTTTTTTTATCCGACAGTAAGTGTAACGTTAGAATTTTCGTTACTGAAATTTTCGACAAACAAGATATATGTATTCAAAGAAGAGAAAATAGAGAAGGAGGGAGATTATTTTTCTGAGTAAGAGACAGAAAGGAACGAGAGGATTACAAACTTTTTTTGTTGTTGTTTGGCTTGTGTGTAAGAGAGAGAGAGAGTACTCAACCACTTCGAGGCTCACCTGAACGTTTCTTCTTTGACGGATGCCGCGACGACGATCCATGATGTTGCGCCGAAGGTGACCCGGAGCTGGAATACGACATCGCCGCTGACATGGTTGTTACACAGTCCTCGTCGCCAATCTTATCACATGACCTAATGTCACGAATAACGTGAAAGGCGTTCCCCATGTGTTTGTCAGATTGCCCGGCGCGGGGGATCTTGCTGGGTTTTTTGATGCCCTCCGCGCAGACACAGAGTACAAACACAGAGCATTAAATAAGAATAGTATTAAGTAGAAGGAAACGAAGGGATCATAGTAAAGTAAAAAAAGAATTTATGTCTTTGACCGCAATAAATAATAACGGACTTTTGACATGTGCACTCGCCCTCCGCAACTCTTTCGAAATACGCATTTACCCTCCGCATCTCTTTCGATATACGCACTTTATTTCCGTATCTATTTAGAAATACGCACTTACCCTCCGTAACTATCTAGAAATACGGACTTGCCTCTACAAATCGACTGCAATGAGAAAACTCTTGCTCAGTAATTACAAAACTGGCGTGCCAATCGTTCCTTGTCAATGACTTTCATAAGGTCTTGAACAATGTTTTTAACGAACGAGCCCGTTGAGCCTTCGAGCGCGTTGCAGGGGTGTTTCAGGATGCAACACGACAGCCCCTCGCGCTGAACATGAGGAGAGGAAGTTAGTGTGGAGCAGCCACTTTCCTAAAAGCAAGGAAAGCCAGGAGGACCACAACGGCAGCGGTGAGGAGAACAGACACAACGATCAATGGTTAAAAAAATTACATCAGCAATTGAACATG
>Ga0302233_10001894_pt1 | contig 13836 bp, 11 predicted proteins | sample II_Palsa_N3_1_FD_193516 | JGI IMG/M metagenome (GOLD analysis project Ga0302233, IMG submission 193516) | Peat permafrost microbial communities from Stordalen Mire near Abisko, Sweden - II_Palsa_N3_1 | ecosystem: Environmental > Terrestrial > Soil > Palsa > Peat permafrost | place: Sweden...
TTTTGGAATGATAAAATAAACAAATAAATAGCAAAAGAAATTCTTACTTTGAGGTCCCTGTGTGCGATGCCTGCCTCGTGCAGATAGTGCACTGCTTCGAGGATCTTTCGCACGATGCGCGCCGCGTCCGACTCGGTGAAGCGTCCCTTGTCGACGATGCGGTCAAACAGCTCTCCTCCCGTGACCCTGAACGGCACTGGTCAGGCCAAACCCTGCTCCCTTCCTCCCCCGACAGAAAAAACGTACAGCTCCATCACAAGAAAGATCTTTGCCATGCCCTCGTGCACGTCAAACAGCGCAATGACGTTTGGGTGCCGCACCCGCTTGAGGATCGCAATCTCGACGTCGACCGACACGTTGTCCTCGCGGCTGTGCTGCTTGTCGATGACCTTGATGGCCACGTGCTGGCCCGTGCGCTTGTCCACGGCGGCGCGCACCTCTGAGAATGCTCCTCTGTGTTTGTGTTTGTGTCGTGTTGTTTGGTTTGCGTCTTGGGATGGGGACTAACGTACATGCCCAACAGCTCGCCAATCTCGTAGTCGGCCAGGAAGCGCTCGGCCGCTGGGTCGCCCGCTGTGGCTTGCGCGAGTGCAAAGGCAGTGTTCTCCATGTCCTGAATATAGAGAGAGCGGTTGAGAGACGGTTTGAGGGCTTGTGTGCCAAGCGGGGATTGGGCCCGGGCCGTGACGACGACCACACCAAAGCAACGAGGAATGAAAATAAAAAAAAGGAGGGAGAGGACTATGGACCAACCGAGACAAGGGCCCGAAGCCCAAAAGAACGCACAAACCAAGGCAAGAAGGGGGAAAGGGGGGAGAGCAACAAGCACACACAACAGAGAGGGATGCGTGGGTCCCTTCAGTAACAGCCAGAAAAAAAGAGGCGGCGCTTTCCACTGAATAAGAGCACCAGCCAGCACGAGGACGCGGCACGACCGCCCGCCCGTCGTCGCCCTCCCCGCTTTGCGGAAAGGCCGCCTCCTCGTCAAACATGAGAACAGCGTTCCAGAATCGTCCACATATTACCAAAACGGGATGGGGCTGTTTGTGGTGGGCCTGCTGAGCGGTGGCAAGGACTCGTGCTTCAGCCTGCTGCATGCCCTGGCCAACGGACACACGCTGGCGGCGCTGGCCAACCTGACGCCCCGATCGCCCACGGGCCAGGACCACGACGAGGAGGGGGGAGACGAGCTGGACAGCCACATGTACCAGACGGTGGGCCACGACGCGGTCGAGTCCATCGCCCAGGCCATGCACGGCCTGCCGCTGTTCCGTGCACGTCTTCACCGAGGGGGCTCTGTGCAGACCGACATGGACTACGTGCCACAGAGCAGCGATGGTGCACAAAGGGACGAGGTGGAGGACCTGCACGACCTGCTGCGCCGTGTCCAGCAGGCGATGCCGCACGTCAACGCCGTGTGCGTGGGCGCCATCCTGTCCGACTACCAGCGCAACCGTGTGGAGAACGTGTGCGGCCGCCTGGGCCTGACCGTGTTGGCCTACCTGTGGCAGCAGCCCCAGCGCGCCCTGCTCACCAGCATGTTTGAGCACGAGCTGGCCGCGGTCCTGGTCAAGGTGGCGGCGATGGGACTGCGCCCGCAGGCTCACCTGGGGCGCACGCTGGACTCGCTCTCCCCCCTGCTGTGCGCCCTCAACGACAAGTACGACGTGCACGTGGCCGGCGAGGGCGGCGAGTACGAGACGGTCACGCTGGACTGCCCGCTGTTCACGCACCGCCTCCGGCTGGACCGCACGCAGACCGTCATCGTCACAACAGACCCCTTTGCCCCCGTGGGCTACCTCCGCCTCCTCGACATTGCCCTCGAGCCCAAGCAGACGCCCTCCCGTGTCCTGCCACCACACGCCCTCGTCGTCGAGCAGCAGCACACTTCCACCACCTTGCGTCTTAGGGACGACGCGGACGTCCCTGTGCGCGACCTCGTGTGGTCCCTTGACGACTACATGGCCGATGTCCCAGCGATCCAGTCTGCCCTTGCCACCGTCGTCAGCACCGCCGCCACCACCAGTCTTTCTCCTCCTTCAGTACCATTCCGTACCACCACCAGCACCATCATCCGCTCCACTCGTGCCTTCACCTCGATCGAAAACATCACGCCGCCGCCGCCGCCGCAACAGTGCGACGCCGACATTGCCTCTGCCACCCATGCCGTCTTTGACCAGCTCGATGCCCTGCTGTCCAAAAAGGCCGGCGTGCTCGTTCACGTCACGGTCTGGCTGTCCTCCATGTCCTCCTTTGCCGCCATGAACGACGTGTACCGCCGGCGCGTGCCCTCCCTCAACCCGCCCTCGCGTGTGACCCTTGCCGTGGCCTCCTCGTCCCTCATCCGTCTGGACGCCCTGCTTGCTGCTGCTGAGGCTGCCACGACGACCCACGTCCAGTCCATCTCCAACTGGGCGCCGGCCAACATCGGCCCGTACAGCCAGGCCGTGTCGGCCCACGGGCTGCTGCTCATCGCCGGCCAGATCCCCCTGCTGCCTGGGTCCATGGCCCTCCTACAACCCTCGCACCCGGCCGAGGCAGCCGCACTCGCCCTGCGCCACGTGGTGATGCTGCTCGTGCGCCACCGCCTCGTCTGGTCGGACCATCTGTGCTCCGCCATCGCCTACGTCGCGCCCGGCGTTGACACCAGGCCCGTCAAGCAGCTGTGGCGAGCCCTGTGGTCCTCGGCTCCAGCACAGCCACAACCACCAGCCCTCATTGTCGGCGTCGATGAACTGCCCAGGGGCGCGCCCGTGGAGTGGGCCTGTGTGGCCTTTGACCCCGCCACGATCCCACCCAGTGCCACTGACGACGAGGACGAGGACGACAACCAGACAGCATCGAACCGGCGCGTCAGTGTGACCAGGACCAGGACGAGCACGACCACGACCCACACCGTCCAGATGGGCCCGTACCTCTTTGGCGTTGTCGTGGCCAGCGACCCGTTGCACGCCCACCTTGCCCTTCAGGTCGCAAAGGACGACCGATGGGACACGGTCAAGCAACAGGCCTTTGTGCTCAAAAACACTGGCATCGACCTGGAGGGCGCAGTCCAAGTCAACAGCATTGCTACCTTCGACACGGACGATGCGGACGAGCCGGCAGTTGCAGCCATCTCGTTCTGTGCAATCATGAAAAAGATGTAGAAAGCAAAAAAAAAAAAATGTACTCTGAAAAGTCTATTATTTCAATCAGCGAGTGCGCCTTCGCTTGCGTGAGGAGGAGGAGGACGCGCGGGCCCCACCACTGCCGCTGCGTGAGCGCCCACCTGATCGGGACGACTTGGCACGCTTCTTGCCCCGCTTGGCGTTGCGCGACGATCCACCGCGGCCGCGACGGCTCAGGGCAACGCGCGACATGTTTTCATCGGGGCCAAGGCTGCGGTGTCTTTTAATAAATAAACAAATAAACCTGTAATGCATACTTTAGCTCGAGGATGCGCAGGGCGTAGCGCTCAATAGGACGCAGCTGCGAGCTGATCTCGGCGTCCAATGCCTCCAGTTGCTGCTGACGCTGCTGCACCGCGAGCGAGGCTTGTTGCTGCTGTTGCTCTTGTTTCTACCAGAACGAAAAGGACACTTGTTAAAATGTAATCACGATATAGTTTACATACGTCGACAAAGTCGTCCTCCGGGGCGCCCACGAGCTGCGCCTCCCTCTTGGCACGCTTGAGAGCGACGACGTCGGCGTCGTCCTCTGCCGATGCGAGTGCCTTTTCCAGCTCTGCGTCGGTCAGTGCCGTTCGGCGGGTTGTGCTGACGGGCCTGATGTCGTCGTCGCCCAGCGGCGCCCTGTCCTTGCTCTTGGCTGCACCGCCGTCCTCAAACAGCTCGCGCCAGTCCAGTGCCTTGAAGAAATCGGTCGTGAAGGAGCCCTCGCCAATGACCATGTCGTCCAACAGGCGCTTTTGCATGGCCTTGCGCAGGATGTTCTCCTCGATCGAGTGCTCGGTGATGAGGCGGTACACGTGCACGTCCCTGGTCTGGCCGATTCGGTGGGCGCCTGGTGCATTAAAAAAATAAAAAAAATAATCATTAGTCCATTTCTTTTTATCTATTCGTTTATTATTATTATTATTACGGTCCTGGGCCTGAGCGTCCATGGCCGGGTTCCAGTCCGAGTCGTAGAAGATGACCGTGTCTGCGCCCGTGAGGTTGACGCCGACGCCGCCCGATCGCGTCGAGAGGATAAACACAAAGATGCGCTTGTCCGTGTTGAAGCGCTCCATCAGGTACTGGCGCTTCTCCAGCCCTGTCGCGCCGTCGAGGCGGAGGTAGCGGTAGCCATGGATGTTAAGGAAGATCTCGAGGATGTCGAGCATGCGCGTCATCTGCGAGAAGATGAGCACGCGGTGGCTGCCACTGTGCAGCTGGCGCAGCAGCACCTCCAGTTGCTGCAGCTTGCCACAGTCGTACTGCAGCAGGCGCTTGTCGGGGAAGAACGTCAGCATCCGGCTCTTGACGCCGTGCAGGATGTCGTTCTCGCCCTGCTGCATCGCGCGCACAGCCGCCTCGGCCTCGCCAAACGTCGACGTCATGCGGTCGCGCACGTGCGGGTGGCTCACCGTGGGCGGCGACTGCACGGGCGGGATCACCACCACAAACTGGCTCAGCACGGGCGACAGCTCCTCCGCACGTTGACGCGGGTGGCTCACCAGCCCAGCAAGCGCCTCGGTCTGGCGCCACCAGCGCGACAGCTTGCGGGGCTCCTCTGCCGTCCGGTCCACGGGCCGCTTGACGAAGGTCAGCGCCTGGACGTACTGCGGCGGCTGCTCGATCTCCAGGTGCACGCGCGACCGGGCGGCCGCGGCGGCCGTGACCGCTGGGGCAGGAACAGGCTTGTTGACAGACATGTTGGCGATGCTCGACACCTTCTGACGGAAGCCCACGACGAGCGGGTCGGCGACGGCGGCCGCGGCGATCGCGGCGGGCGACACGTTGGGCACGGGGCGCACCATGGCGCCAGAGATCTGCTCCACGACCGTGATAATGTCCTTTTGCTTTTCGAGAGGGGGCCCGCGCTTCTTCGAGGCGGACGCGATGGGCTCGAGCAGGAACGACGTGCGTGGCCGCTCACTCGCGACGCCATCGACGACGGCCAGTGCGGGGATCGAGTGCTCGATGGATGCGCAGGTGAAGGGCGAGACGATGGGCCGGGTCTCAAACAGGTCTGGGTGGGCACACACCTTGCGCAGCTGCATCAGGCAGTTGAGGATCGACAGCACGTTGCCCGACTCGAGCGTCTCCTTGGTGCCGGCGCGCGACATGAACTCGTCGTACAGGAATCGCTGCCGTTTGGACATCCGGCACGTCACAATGTGCTCGTACTTGGACGGCAGCTGCTTCTCGACGTCCTTCTTGAGACGGCGCAGGAGGAACGGGCGCAGCACGGTGTGCAGGCGGTTGAGCAGCGCCTGGTTGATCTGCTCGCTCCCCTCCACCATGCTGTTGACGGGCTTGGAGAACCACTCTTGGAACTCTTTGTGCGACTCAAACAGCTTGGGCATGAGGAAATGCTGACAACAACAGAGATTAGTCAGTCGCTAGTTGATCGTGGTGGTACCAGCAGCGACCACAGCTCCATCAGGTTGTTTTGCAGTGGCGTGCCCGTGAGCAGCAGGCGGCGATGCGACTGAAAGTGCAAAAGGGTCTGCCATCGGTTCGAGCGGAAGTTCTTGATGTTTTGCGCCTCGTCCAGGATGAGGTACTCCCAGCGCTTCCTGCGGAACATGCGGTGGTCCTGCATGACGAGGGTGTACGACGTGATGCACACGTGGAACTGGTTGGGCTTGGTCCACCCCACGCGCTTGTGCCGGCGCTCCCGCTGCGAGCCGTAGTAGACGAGGATCTTGAACGACGGGCACCACTTTTTGAACTCCATCTCCCAGTTGAGCATCACAGACGTCGGAACGACGATCAAGTGCGGGCCCCAGATCTGCTTCTCAGCGGCCAAGTGGGCCAGCAATGCTAAAAAACAAAAGCATTAGCTCGCGGTAAAAATAACAGGACGTACAGATGGTCTGGATGGTCTTGCCCAGGCCCATCTCGTCGGCCAGCACGCCGTTCAGGTTACGCTCGTACATGGTCACTAGCCAGTGCAGCCCCACCATCTGGTACTCGCGCAGGGTGCCCCGCAGGAGGAACGGCACCTTGGTCGTCACGTTGGTCGTCGCAAGGGTGAAGCCCGTCGGTTGGATCTCGGCACCGAGCGAGGCGGCCTTGCATGCAAAAAAAGAGAGAGAGAGAGAGAGAGAATCAACATATTTATATACTTTTTCTTTCGTACCTGGTCCAGAGCAGTGACCGATGAGCCACTGGTTTTCTCGCCCAGGAGGGTCTGGATGCCTTCCTCGTCGTCCCCACTCCCTTGCCTGACCTTTTTCTTCTTACGCCGCTTCTCCTCCTTGTCGTTCTCGTTCTCCTCCTCTCCCTCCATTCGGTCGTCGTCCTCCTCGTCCTCGTTGTCGTCCTCTTCTTCGCCCTCGTTCTCGTCGTCCTCGTCCTCCTCTTGCTCGTCGTCGTTCTCGTCGACTTCCTCTTCTTCTTCTTCTTCGTCCTCATCGTCGCTTTCGCTCTCGCCATACTCGTCCTCGTCCTCGTCGTCCTCCTCCTCTCCGTTGGCAAAGTTACCACCCAGCAGAGCAGCCAAACTCGTCGACGACTGAAAAAACAAGGCATTTAGTTAAATGTTTATTATTTATTTTTGATCTTACGGCCTTCTTCTTTTTCGCCACCTTGGGCTCATCGCCGTTCTCACTGGCCCCTTTTGCCTGACTGCTGTCGTTGTCGCTGGACCCCTCCTGATCCGTCGCGCCGTTGGGGCGCTTGAGCGCATATTTCCTAAAACAAACAGTCATTATTTTTTCATTTCTTCGAGATCGCGTACTCGAGGAGCTGCTCAATCGGGAGCTCGCCCTCATGCTGGAGCGTGTTGATCTCGCCTTGTCCACCAGCCTCTGCAGATGAGGACGCCTTGGCCGTGGTCGTCTCCATGCCCTCCTCGGCCTCCTCCTCCTCCTCCTCCTCCTCTTCCTCTTCGTCCTCGTCGGCGTCGTCACTGATGTCGTCCGAGTCCTCAGAGTCGTCACTGTCCTCGTCCTCGTCGTCCTCGTCGTCGTCGTCGTCGTCGTCGTCCGAGTCCGAGTCTGCTTCGTTTGAGTCGCCCTCGTCCCCGTCGTCGTCCTCATCTCCTTCTTCGCTGTCTCCTTCATCGTCGTCTGCGGCCGGTTGCTTGCCCTTCTTTGTGGGCGACGACGAGCCGGGCACGGGGCCGGCCAGCTTGGACGCAAGCAGACTGGAGAATCGCTCGGTCTGCTCGACGATCTGGTCCAGGTGCTGGTCGCGGGCCAGCGTCTTGTCAATCTCGTGCTGCATCGACCGCTTGAGCTCGATGACCTTGACGATCTTGGCCCAGAACTTGCGCACCTCCTTGCTCGTGTTGGCCGCCAGACGCTGACGGCCCTCCAGCTGCGTGCGCTCACGCCGCTGGTCCTCGTCCTGCTTGAGCTCAAAGTGACGCAGCACCGCCTTGCTCAACCGCTTGGCCTCGGAATCGCGAGCGCGACGACCGCGTTGCATCTCCTGCGCCACGTAAGCCATCTCGCGGTGCAGGAACACGAGGTGGTACACCTCGCGAAGGTCACTGGGCAGCTGGAGACCCTTGGACGCACCAGCCGAGACTGACGACGCCGACGACGAGTCGAGCAGCCTCAACGGCGCAACAGACGCCTCCATTGGCTCGCTGCCGTCGTCGACACTCGCTGCTTTGGCTGTCACTGTTGACGTTGCTGCCACTGCTTCTGCTGCTGCGTCGACCTGAGGTGCAGGCGAGCCCTCCCCGCCCACGTCAACGGACGACACACGGCGCGACACGGGTTTCTTACCCTGGTTGGACGTTGCCTGTGCCACCTCCGTTGCCACGACGGCCTGTGCTGCCGCCTGCGCTGCCGCCTCCTCCTCACGCTCGTCGCGAGGGACGCCGTGGGGGAACGCGCGACGGATGCGCTCGCGGATGGCCGCCTCGTCGTGGGCGCGCTGCAGGGCCTCCTCGGGCGTCAGGTCCTCGTCGTCCAGGATGACGTACTTGCTCAGCTGCTCGTCCACCGACGTCAATGGCGGCGTGCTCGACAGCGACAGGGGCAGGCTGCGCGACAACGTACGCCGCATCGTGGGCGACGAGCTGGCGGTGCTGGTCTCCCTTGCTGAATCCCCCTGGCTGTCGTCCTGTTCTGGAGCTGGCGCTGCTGTTGGGGACGACGAGAGGTCGACAGAGACGGTACCGACAGTGCTGCTGCTGCTGCTGGTGCTGGTGCTGGTGGTGGTGGTACCAGCACGACGAGCCCCTCGTTGTTGCCGCTGCTGCTGCTGTGGCGGGGCAGGGATTGGCTGCTGTTGGTCCTTTTGCTGCTTGAGGGCGGCCGTGCGCTGCGGCCGTCTTGTCCTCTCGACTGGCTCTGTTGCTGCTGCTGCTGCTGCTGTTGCTGCTGTTGCTGGTGCTGGTGCTGCTGTTGCTGCTGTTGCTTGCTCCTGTGGCGGGATGGGGATGGGGTCGACTGGGATTGGGATCGGGACTGGGATTGGCTGCTCGACCACGGCCGCAGGGGGCGGTTCCACAACCACCACCGCCACTGGAGGAGGAGGCGGAGCCGTGGTATCCTCCATGCGCGTGCTGCAGCTACAATAGAACAGGTTAGAAGGAAAGGGTCACGCGAAAGGCGGGAAAGGACGGAGGGACAAAACGGCACAGGGGGGACAGTCAAATTTGCCAGGCCATGGCCGGGTCGTGAAAAAAGGAGCAAGGCTTGCGAACGACGAAGGGCACGGAAGGGCCGATGAGCTTCCAGTGCCTTGCTGCTATCGCGCATTTTGATTCTCACCCCCCACCGCCAACTGACGATGCTGCTCTCTGTGCTCTGCTCTGTGCTCGTGCTCTTTGGGGCCTCCACGACAAGAACAACTGCCACGCCCATCAAGTCCATTGTGCCACTGGAGCCCTTGTCGCCAGGTGGCTCTGTTAGCGTCGCGGCCATCGCCTTCTTCCCCCCCAACATCATCTTTGTCGGCGTCAATGGTGAGGCCTGCCTGGTGCTGCTGTGCGAGCCCGACGTTGACAACAGCCTGCTGGTCAACTGCACGCAACAGACCAACCTGACCGTGTTCCCACCGGAAAGCAGCAACACCACCACGACTGGCACCTTTGGCTATGCGTTGGCCACGTCCGAGAGCCTACTGTTCGTCTCTGCGCCCAACTTGCACGCAACCTCGGTGTTTGTCTACGACTGTGGCGCGCTGCCCAGCGGCCCGTGTGTCCACTACGCCCAGACGAACAGGCCCCCGACCACGGCCCTGCACTACGGCGTCAATCTGGGAGCTGGTCCGCTGGGTGTCCTCGCCGTCACGAACCTGCGCATCACCTGGGACGAGCACGCCATCGGCTATGTCTATTTCTGTGTGCCGCCAGGACTGACCGTGGGCGAGACCGGGTGCCAGGAGCGGTTTGCGATGGTGCCGTCGCTGCCGATCGGACCGTCATCGGCATACACGACCGTCCGAAACGGCGCGGCCACGGTCGTGTACCCGTACGTCCTCGTCAGCTTTGGGACGAATATATTGGTTTGGAACATGCTGGTCCCGTCCAAGTGCGCGAGCGTGTTCAACTCGAGCCTTGTCTGCACTCAAGATGCTGTCCTGACCGTTCCCTCGGCGCCTAACCAGGCCCTGACCACGACCCAGGCCGCCTTCTTCACCCCGATCCTCGCCGTCAGCAGCGGCAGCGACGTCTTCCTGTACAAGCTCGACGCAAACAGCAACGTGCTCGGCTCGTTCAACTGGCGCATCGATCCCACGCTCGTCGTCAACGCCGATCGCTTCAACGGCACGTCGTATGTGTACTCGCTGGCCATCACGTCTGCCGAGGGAGCCATCGCAGACGATTATTTCCTGTTGGCCGTCGGTGTGCAGCACCTGGAAACCTACTACGATCCCTACTACGTCACCAAGCAGCTCAACACTCTGTACCTGTACGTGTGCGCCCCCGATCTCTCTGGCTGCAACTACGACTCGAGCGTCGAGCTCACGCCCACGTTCCAGGAGAACAACGCCGGTTCAGAAAGCGGCCAGCAGATCTCCCTCGCGACCCAGGCCTCGGGCGAGCCATTTGCGTTCACGACGGCCACTTTTTACCAGGCCGACGGCAGCATGAACTCTGTCCTCGTCACGGTCGTCGACCAGGACATCAACGACCTCCTCAGCCAGCCCTTTGAGTGACCTACGCGACCTAATAATCTTGTTTATTTATTTTTTTGTAGTCGGAAAAGGAGGAGCTGGACAACAAATCTACTAATTTTAACTGAATACTAGGCCCAGACATCGACCGCAAAGCGCTTCGTCTCCCTCCACTCCTGTATCTTGAGCCTTGCGTCCTTCTCGGCCTGGTCGCCTCCCCCGAGCGCCTTTGTGACGATGCGCTCGAGGGCCTCCGTGACGCCCTTGAGCATGCCCACCGCATCGCCGCAGACGTACAGCCGGCCGTTGTCGTGCAGCATCCACTGGGCAATGGTCTCTTGCTCGAGCAGCATCGCGGCCTGGACATAGCCCTGATGCCAGCCCTCGCCGAGGGTGGCAGCAGTGGTACGGGACGAGGACAGGCTCAGCTTGCCCAGCGTGCCGTCGGCCACAAAGCCCTCCAGGTCGGCCTGGAAGAGGTAGTCGAGGGCGGGGTCGCGGCAGCCGTAGAAGAGCAACGTCTTGTGACCCTGGTGCTGGTGCTGACGACGGCAACGCAGCTCGTGCAGGAAGCCGATAAAGGGCGCCACCCCCGTGCCAGGGCCCACAAAGATGAGCGGCTCAGCGACGGCGGCGGCATCGGGGCCATCGGCAGAGGGCAGGTAAAAGTCGTGGGCCTTGCGCAGAAACACGCTGAGCGGGATCGGTGGGCTGCACTGCACCTTGCCCCGTTGGCGCGTGAGCACATCGCCGTCGACAGTAGCGGTCGCCCTGTTGACGGCACTGTCCAGCCACGAGGTGCACAGCCCGCGTCGCTGTCGCTTGTGCTCGTCCGTGTACTGGACCACGTTGAAGGCGACGATGGCGTGCTGCGGCGTGGCCGACGCGACCGAGTAGTAGCGGGGCGTGAGCGGCAACAGCTGGTCGCACAGCACCGCAAAGGGCGGGTTGCACGAGGGGAACAGGGCAAGCACATCCAGCAGCGTCGGCTCTGTGTTGCGCAGGGCAGAGTAGTCGGACGAGCCGCCGCGGCTGGACAGGTGCAGCAGCATGTTGCGCTCGCCCTCGTCGCGCGCGTGCTGCGCCACAACGCGGAAAAACACCTTTTTGGGGAACTGCAGCAGGTCCAGGCCCCACAGCAGCACATCGCGGACCGTCTTGTGGCGCACCAGGTGCTGCTCTTGGCCGCCTTGGCCATCCGCAAACGTGAACGACACGGCCTGCTCGCCCACGTAGCCCAAGCGGGCCAACAGGGCGTCCACCAACGGGGCCTGGTTGGGACACATGACGCCGATCGAGTCGCCCGGCTGGTACACGGCCGACTCGCTGTCCAGCTGCACGTCCAGCCACAGCGTCCGCTTGAGCGCACCGGGGGCCGTCAGCACCTGCGCCGACACGATGGACGCGGCACTGAGCGCGTTCTGGCTGCTCTCGTTGAACGGGACGGTGGCAACATCGGCTGCAGACGCCGTGTAGTGCACCTGCACGTGGGACGACGTGGGCAGACGGGGCAGCGATGCAGAGTCTGGAGCGCCCTTGTCCTTGGCGGCGAGCGTGCTGGGCGAGAGCGTGAGGGGGAACACAAGGGCCTTCCACTTGGCGTCGTCGACCACCGCCGTCGGGGCAGCAGGGACAGGGACAGGGACAGGTGCAGGTGCAGGCGCAGCAGCAGAGCCCTCGACGGCCTCGGTGGTGGCACTGGTGTCGTTAGGACCGGCAGCAGCAGCAGCAGTGCTCACATGCTTGGCCATAAGCGCGTTGAGAGCGGGCCACAGACCGTCGATCCACGGGTCCACCACTTGCTCCAGCCCGGTGCCGTCATCCGCCATGCCGCGCGGGTAGAACTCGTCCGCGCCCAGGTCCTTGATCCCCTGGGCGATCTTGCGCCCGCCGCCGCAAAAGTTCTCGTAGTTTGTGTCGCCCAGACAGAGCACGGCAAAGTGCACACGGGACCACATGGCGCGTGTGTCGTCATTGCCACTGTTGCTGGCCCCCTTGCTCTTCTTCAGGTACTTGAGGAACTTGGCCGCGTTCTCGGGCACGTCGCCGTCGCCCGTGGACGCGCACACGACCACGGCCACCACCACCACGGCGGGATCCGCTTGCTGCAGCGGCGACAGCAGCAGCGCCTCGTAGCGGTTGAGCTCACCGCTCACGACCTTGACCGCCGCCGCGGCCGTGGCCGACGACGGGGGCACAAGACGGACACGCGCGTCCTCCACGAGGGTCTTGGCAATGTGCGTCGCGTTGCCCGTCTCGCTGCCACTCAGGAACGCCACGTGCACGACCATTTTTATGGTGTGTGTGTGTGTGTACCACGGGTTAATGAAAGACTATGGGTGTGACACGAAACTGGTTTACTTAGGGATTTTTGCTCTTTTTGCGGCCGATGTCCGGCACAACGCGTTTTCTCGTGCGTTTCTGCGTCTTTTTTCGCGGGGTTTGAACGTATGCATAGAGTAGGTTGTACCCTTTCTAACGACCTGCTTTTCGCCTCTATATGATATGTTTTACGGTCTGAGCGATTTTTTTTGTGCAGCATGTCCTTCCTGGTGTCGTCGCGTCTGGACGGTCATTGAGAGGCCTTTGTCAGCCATCACGCGCTCGCGGATGTATAGATGGTAGCCGTCATCTGGTCGTCCGGGGACGCGGCTGCCTTTCTTGGATCGAGACATGGGATTCGGCTTCAAGCGCGGCGTCGACGCAGGTGCAGGAAAACAAAAAACATTGACTGGGAGTGGGACCATTTCCTCATTTCCTCATTCCCTTCTTTTTGAATTGATTTTTGGTTCTAATTCTGTATTTCTGCATTGCTTTTTGTCATTCTGCATTGATTGATTTCTCACCTGATGTGCACCCACCTGATGTGCACCCCCGGTTATTAATATTTATACTTAGCCCTTTGACGTCAAGGCCGAGATCCAAGAGTACATCACAGCAGAAAATCCCTGCGTCGTACGTCCATCCGTCGGGCTTCATGAGAAATTATTCCTCGCCCCAGGCCCAAGCCGAGCGCGGATGGCCTCTCCTACGACCTCTCGACGTACATCCCGCACGGCACCGGAAAGGACTTTGTCTTTATCGACGTCGAGGCCGGCCTTGGTGCGATCGTCGTCGCCATGCTCAAGAACCCTGATAAGGTGCTCGGCAAGAACGTCCTCGCGACCGTCCTCGCCACGATTGAAGAGTTCGCCAAGTGAGCCTCAAAAGGTATATTATTTATTAAATTTTTTTTTTTTAAAAAAAAATTAAAATTAATACGCACATGCAATAGCTCTCGGCAAGCCTGTGAACTGCATCCACGTGCCCGTGCTGGCAATGTTTTCTCCCGGAAATCCGTTTGCTGCCGTTTTGTCTGAGATGGTCGATTACGTCGAGGAGTTTGGCTACTACGACCCCTCGCGCGACCTCAACCTGGCCAGCGAACTGATCGGCCGTCCGCTGATCACTCCAGAGCAGTACTTTGCTCGTCTCTTTGCCAATACTCCCACAAAAAATTTTTTTACTGGAGAGGATTTATTTTCATTGTTCAGTTCTAAGGCTTTTCCCGATTGCAAAATAAATTACCATTTCTTTCCTAACCGTAAAACAAAAACTCGTTTTTTTTTTTTGA
>Ga0302233_10001895_pt1 | contig 13822 bp, 9 predicted proteins | sample II_Palsa_N3_1_FD_193516 | JGI IMG/M metagenome (GOLD analysis project Ga0302233, IMG submission 193516) | Peat permafrost microbial communities from Stordalen Mire near Abisko, Sweden - II_Palsa_N3_1 | ecosystem: Environmental > Terrestrial > Soil > Palsa > Peat permafrost | place: Sweden...
GCAACCAGCTTGAAAACGCCCTGCTGAATCTGTCGATAAACGGCCGCGATGCCATGCACGGCGAAGGCACGCTCACGATCCGCGCCGAGAATCTCGTCGTCGCCGAGCGCGACAATCCAGGCTACGCCGATCTGTCTGCCGGGGAGTACCTGGTATTTTTAATCGCCGACACCGGTATCGGCATGCCAGCCGAGGTCCTCGCGCGCGCGGTCGAACCGTTTTTCACAACCAAGCCCAATGGGCATGGCACCGGCCTGGGTCTCAGCATGGTGTTTGGCTTCGTCAAGCAAAGCGGCGGCCACACGGTGATCGACAGCGTGGTCGGCAAAGGCACCACAGTGCAGCTCTTTTTCCCTCGCTGCCGCGAAGCCGAGACCATCGAGGTCGCGGACCTGAGCGAGGCGCCGGTGGGCGGACGCGAGACGATTCTCGTGGTCGAAGACGACGCCGAGGTGCGCCTGACCGCGGTCGAAATGCTGATGCAACTCGGCTACAAGGTGTTGACCGCCGCGGACGGCGACGCGGCGCTCGAATTTGTCGACAGCGACCTGCAGATCGATCTGCTCTTTACCGACGTGGTGATGCCCGGCACCGTCAAGAGTGTCGAGCTGGCCCAGCGCGCTGCGTTGCGGTCATCGGCTATTCCGGTACTCTTCACGTCCGGCTATACGCGCGACGAAATCTTTCACCACGGCAAGCTCGACGCCGGTGTGACGCTGCTGAGCAAGCCGTACCGCCGCGACGATCTTGCCGGCAAGGTGCGCGGCGTGTTGAATGCGCACCGCGCGAAGCTTGCGAACACCACGACAGACACGCCGCACGCCGTGGCGGCGCCCTATGTGCTGCTGGTCGAAGACGATCTGCCTTCACGCGAAGCGATGGGTGAGCTGCTCGAATCGTTCGGACTACAATACACTTCAGTCGCCAGCGCGGAAGAAGCCCTCAAGCTTGCGTCGACGCGACGTTACGATATCCTGTTGAGCGACATCAGCTTGCCGGGACTGTCTGGCGACGCGCTTGCGCGAGCTCTGCGAAGCACGCAACCGGACCTGCGGATTCTGCTGATGTCGGGCTATGGCGAAAGTGCTGAAATCGGCCAGGCGATACCCAGCGCACGCCTGCTCGCGAAACCGGTCGATATCGAAGCTCTGCGCCGAGAACTGGCAGCGTCCACCCCACACATCGAACCAGCAGCATAGGCCGCCCGCGCTACTGCATGGCGAAACGAACCGAAGCGAGACGAACTAAATCCAAACGAAGCAAACCCAAGCGACAGTATGGCGACCATGAACATCCAATGCGGCACCGCCGGCTGGACCGACAAAACGCTGATCGCCTGCAAGCGTTTCTATCCGCGCGGCTCCAGCACGGCCGAAGCGCGGCTGCGTTTCTACGCGAGCCAGTTTCCTCTCGTCGAAGTCGACTCTGCGTACTACGGGATGCCGTCGGCGTCCAATTCGCAGCTATGGTCCCAGCGCACACCCGACGGTTTCACCTTCAACTTCAAGGCGTTCCGTATCTTCACGGGGCATCAGACCTCGCCCGACGTGCTGCCGAAGGACATCGCAATGGCCTTGAGCGGGGCCGCCTCAAGTACGCGCAAGAAAAATCTCTACTACCGCGATTTACCGCCTGAGATTCGTGACGAGTTGTGGCGGCGCTATCTCGAAGCGCTCGAACCGTTACGGCAAACACAACGGCTCGGCGCGGTACTGTTCCAGTTCGCGCCGTGGATCACGAGCGCGCCACAGGACATCGCCCACGTCGACGAATGCGCGTCACGCATGGCCGGTTATACGATGGCGGTCGAGTTTCGCAACCAGTCGTGGCTGGACGAAAGCCACGCGCCCAACACGCTCGCGTTTCTGCGCGAGCGTGCCCTGGTGCACGTGATCGTCGATGCGCCCCCGGATGTGACAAACCGCGTGCATACCGTGTGGGAAGTCACGAATCCGCAACTCGCGATGGTGCGTATGCATGGCCGCAACACGGAGAGCTGGAGCCCCGGCGCCGGCGCGTCGGCATCGGACCGTTTCAACTACGACTACAACGAGGCCGAGCTCGGCGAGTTGGCCGCTTCGATTCGGGCGATTTCAACGCGTGCTGCAAAGACCCACGTGATCTTCAATAACTGCTTCGAGGATCAAGGGCAGCGCAACGCGCTGACCATGACTGCGATACTCGTTGATACATAGAAAGATTTCGCAAGGCGCGCGCGTACCCAGCACCGTACTAACCTCAAGGCTCTTTCACCCTGCCACCTATAAAGTTTTTGCATCCAGCGGCCGATAACGACAATAAGACCGGACTCCTCATCCGGACGTCAAATCTGCTGGAGTCCCCTCCCCGTCATGTTTTCCCGACTCTCGATCAAACTCCGTATCTGGGCGACGGTGGGATGCCTTGTGGTGCTTTTGCTGCTCCTCGGCCTGGTGGGCCAGTTCAGCACCGGATCCGGCCAGACCGCCTTGCGTGAGACCTACTCGGTGCAACTCGCCTCCGCGGTGGCGATGGGGGACAGCAAATACAGCCTCGCCATTGCCCGCGTGACCATGGACCGTGCGATCCTGCACCCCGAATCGCCCGACCTGCCGACGCTGATCGGCAAAACGCACGGCTATCTCAACACCTCGAAGCAGGCGCTCGCCCGCTACCTTGCCCAGCCGCACGATGCCGACGAGCAACGCCTCGCCGATGTCGTCTCGGGTAATTTCGACAAGCTGCTCAACGAAGCGATCGAACCGGCGTTGCAGGCTCTGCAGCATGGCGATTCGAAGACGGCCGACACGATCGTGATGATGACGATGCCGGTCCTCTCGCTCGCGCTGACCAAAAGCACCGATCAGTTGAACGCTTACCTGCTCAAACGCGGCGCCGATAACTACGACGGCTTTCAGCAGACGCTCAAAACCATGAGCATGGTGTCGGCCGCGCTGATGCTGCTGGGCATCGCGATCGCCGCACTGTGCGCGATGGGCTTGCAAAAGGCGATTTCGCGACCGCTCGCCAACGCATTGCGCGCCTGTTCGGCAATCTCGAAGGGGGACCTTACCGATCCGATTGAAGCGGGCGGACTCGATGAAATGGGCAAACTGATTAGCGCACTCTCGGCGATGCGCGACGGCCTGTCAGGCACCGTCTCGTCGGTGCGTGACGGCAGCGCGACCATGGCGACCGCCACCCAGGAAATCGCAGCCGGCAACGCGGACCTGTCGCGGCGCACCGAGTCGCAAGCCGCGGCACTCCAGCAGACCGCCGCCAGCATGGAGCAACTCACGGCAACCGTGCGGCAGAACAACGCCAACGCAAGCCATGCGAGCCAGCTCGCGAAAGAGGCCTCCGAGATTGCCGCAAACGGCGGCGGAGTGATGGACCGCGTAGTGGGCACGATGGCCGATATCAACGAACAGTCGGAAAAGATGTCGGCGATCATCGGCGCCATCGAAGGCATTGCCTTCCAGACCAACATCCTTGCCTTGAACGCCGCAGTCGAAGCCGCGCGCGCCGGAGAAGAGGGCCGGGGCTTTGCCGTGGTCGCGGGCGAAGTGCGCACCTTGGCCCAACGTTCGGCTGCGTCCGCCAAGGAGATCAAGGGATTGATCCAGACTGCGGCGACGCGAGTCGGCGATGGTACAGGCCTGGTCCAGAGCGCAGGCACCACGATGGCGCAGATCGTGGAATCGATCCGCCGTGTCAGCGAGATCATGACCGAAGTCGCGGCGGCATCCGGCGAGCAGAGCGACGGCATCGAACAGGTGAACCGGGCAGTCGCGCAAATGGACGAGGTCACGCAGCAGAATGCGGCACTCGTGGAGCAGACGACGGCCGCGGCGCTGTCGCTCGACGAACAGGCGAAGGCATTGCAACTCGCGGTATCGCGGTTCAGGCTCTAACGGAAATCTGCAGCGCCCACGGCGCTCCCCGCCCAGGCGCTCGCCGGGGCCATGTAGAATCGCTGGAAGGACAAGGCGTCTGGCAACCCGGGCCGCCTTGTCCACCGGAAGCAAAACTAAAGCTCCAGCGACCGCGTTTCTGCCCGACCTCCCCTTCCGGGGCTACGTCAGCCCTGCCAGTCGCGTCCGCTAAAAACCTTCAACGCCCAGATCGATGCCGAATCAAACCCTGCTCCAACTTCTCAACGCGCGCGTACAGGATGCCCTCGCGGCAGCAGGCTGCGCGGATGCCAGCGCCAACGTCCAGCCTGCGGGCCGTCCCGAACATGGGGACTATCAGGCCAACGGAATCATGGCGGCAGCGAAATCGCGCAAACTCAATCCGCGCCAGTTGGCCCAGACGGTAGTGGAACACCTTGATGTCGAAGGCATTGTCAGCCATGTCGAGATTGCGGGACCCGGCTTTATCAACATGACGGTCGCGCCGGACTATCTGGCGCGCTGGGTAACGCAAGCGCTAAACGACGACGGTGGTCTCGCGGTGCCGCGCGTGGCCGGGGACGCCGTGCAATGTGTCGTGATCGACTACTCGTCGCCGAATCTCGCCAAGGAAATGCACGTGGGCCATCTGCGCTCAACCGTGATTGGCGACGCGTTGGCGCGGGTTTTACGTTTCGTTGGCCACAAGGTAGTCGCGCAGAATCACGTCGGCGACTGGGGCACGCAGTTCGGCATGCTGACGGCATCCATGGATGAAGCCGGCGCGAACGACGCTTCGAACGTCGCCCTTGCCGATCTCGAAGTGTTCTATCGGAATGCGAAGAAGCGCTTCGACGAAGATCCGGCATTCGCAAATCGGGCACGCGACTACGTGGTCAAACTGCAAGGCGGCGATCCGCGCGTACTTGAACTATGGAAGCGCTTTCTCGACGTCTCGATGAATCATTGCGAAGAGATTTATCGTCAGTTGAACGTGGGCCTGACACGCGCCGATGTGCACGGCGAAAGTGCCTATAACGACGACCTGCCGGTAGTCGTCGCCGACCTCCAGGCAAAGGGCCTCGCCGCCACGAGCGACGGCGCTCAGGTGGTCTTTCTCAGCGAATTCAGCGGCAAGGACGGCGAGCCCGCGGCCTATATCGTGCAAAAACAGGACGGCGGCTACCTCTACTCCACGACCGATCTCGCCGCGACCCGCTATCGCGTCGGCACGCTAAAAGCGGACCGGGCGCTCTACGTGGTCGATGCCCGGCAGAAACTGCATTTCCAGCAGGTGTTTTCCGTGGCGCGCCGGGCCGGTTACGTACCGCCCGAAGTCCAACTGGAGCACGTCGGATTCGGCGTGGTACTCGGCGACGACGGCAAGCCGTTCAAAACGCGCAGCGGCGACACGGTCAAACTCGCGGAACTGCTGGCGGAAGCTACGCAACGGGCCTTCAATCTGGTCAGCGAAAAAAGTCCCGAATTGCCGGAAGCCGACCGGCGCGCGATTGCGCAGGTCGTCGGCATTGGCGCCATCAAGTACTTCGACCTGGCCAGGAACCGCAGCACGGATTACGTTTTCGATTGGGCCAGCATGCTGTCCTTCGAGGGCAATACCGCGCCGTACCTCCAATATGCCTACACGCGCATACAGAGCGTGTTGCGCCGCGCGGATGCATGGGACGTCGACGCCACCGTGCATCTCGTGGAACCAGCCGAGCGGCAACTTGCCCTGCAACTGGCGCGCTTTTCCGACGCCGTACTGGCCGTGGCGCAAGACGCGTTGCCGAATTATCTGTGCGCCTACCTGTACGACCTGGCTGCAGTCCTGATGCGCTTTTACGAAGCGTGCCCGGTGCTCAGCGCAACCGGCGAGACACGAACCAGCCGTCTGCAGTTATGCCGTTTGACTGCCGACACACTGCGCACGGGCCTCGGGCTGCTCGGGATCGATGTGCTCGAGGCGATGTAAAAAAGCCAGCTTGTGGAACGACCGGCCATAGGCATACGCAGACAGCGGGCTAAAACGGCCCGCACAATTACAAACCGTAATTTCTCAGATCGAGTGATCGAGCGCTGCTCAGGCGTTGGCGTGCGCCGCACGCTCGACGGAGCTTCAGAACGGCTAAGTCGCGGTTCAGGCGTAAGCGCCCCTGACCCGCTAAAGGCATTCATCTGGCGTCTGCCGGCAAATCGGCCAGGATTAGACGAAGCCCTCTACACAGTCCGGGCGGCCATGCAGATCGGCGCAGCGAGCAAATCGGCGAGAAAACAACAAGATTTATTTGTATCAAACTAATTTTGACTAGGCGATTGTGTCTTGGTAGTGTTTTGCAACCGTTCGTAAGACATGTGTCAACACACCTCGCCGACCGGTAAAAATGGCTTCGGCAACACGTTGCGAATGCAAGCAACGGGCCCGCTTCAAGTTCTCAGCAAGTGAGATGTGAAACGCATTAACCAGCCATCATGTAAAGCATTTAGTAAGGAATGCATAAGGTTAATGTGTGCTTGATTTATAGATTAGAGTGTCGGCAGCACGAAATCAGAGGAGCTGACCGACGCCCGCCTGGCAAGAAAAAACGCTGCGCAATCCGACAATAGAACATTAGTACTACTAAATATAAAGTAGCCTCCCCCGCCGATTTGGCCGTGCCTCGTGCGTGGCAAGTCGTGGTGCGTGATGACGCACGTGGGGTGGCTTGTGACGGAATACGGCGAATCTTTGCCGTGCAGAGGGTGGAGAGGTCCAAAAGGCCTCTCTTCGCACAACAGCGTCTGGCCTTACTGACAAGTGTGAGGGGAATGATGAAACAAAGGGCATTAGCAATCGCCATTAGAAGAATAATCTGGGCTGAGCTGGCATTCTCAGCCGCGATCGCCGTTCCGGCGTTTGCGCAAAGCCAGCCGCCTGCAACGGGGGCAACACCCGCAACACCTATAACAACGGCACAAAACGGTGCAACGCCTGCCACGCCGGGCACGACACCAACGCCAGCGCCGGCACCCAGCAGCACATCAGGCGCCACCGGCACAGGTAGCGGCCAGGTGAAGCAACTGCAAACTTTCCAGGTGACCGGCTCGCTGATCCGCAGTTCGGACAAGGTCGGTTTCAACCAGGTCCAGACGGTTACCCAGAAAGACATCCAGGACAGCGGGGCGACGACCGTCTCCGACTTCCTGCGACAAACATCGGCGAACTCGGCCGATAGCTGGAGCGAAGGCCAGACCTCGAATTTCGCTGCGGGCGCTGCCGGTATTGCCCTGCGCGGTCTCAGCGAAAAATACACCCTCGTCCTGCTCGACGGCCAGCGTGTCGCGCCGTTTGCATTCTTTTCGAACAGCGTCGATTCTTTCTTCGACCTGAACTCGCTCCCGCTGAACGACATCGACCGGATCGAAATCGTGAAGACCGGTGCCGTTTCCCAATACGGTTCGGATGCCGTCGCCGGCGTGGTCAACATCATTACGAAGCACGACTTTCAGGGCCTGCAACTGGACGGCAGCCTGGGCACCTCAGTGAGCAACAGCGCGGGCAATGGTACGTACAAGTTTGGCGTGCTAGCCGGCTTCGGCGATCTGAATTCGGACCGCTTCAACGTCACCGTAGCGGCGAGCGCCTACAAGGACAACGGCTCCACGCTGGCCGACCGTGACTCGACGCGCAACCAGGACTTCACCGGTCAGCCGGGCGGCTTTTCGTTGCTCGCGCCGTCATACTGGACTCTGCCCGACGGCAGCGCGCAGGCTGCGGGCGGATGTCTCGGCGGCGGCACGACGCATCCGGCATCCACCAACTCGCTGACCGCGGGATCGGCAGGTACGGTCTGCAGTTTCAACACTGCGAACGACACGTCCATCGCGCCGATGATGGAGCGTTACAACGCCAAGATTCACGCTGACTTCAAGATCAACGACACCACGACGGCGTACGCGGACTTGCTGGAAAGCTACAACACGACCACTCAGAACGATGGTGTGCCGGTTGTCGGCAATCCGCAGGCCCCAACGCTGATCTGGAATCCGACGACGAAGTTGCTCACGCCGTTCAACTTCACGGTGCCGGCGAGCAACCCCTACAACCCGTTTGGAGTGGACACGCCGCTTACGTATGCTTTCCCGAGGGCGGTAGCGGAAACAACGGATGCCAACTATTACCGCGCGTCGACAGGCATCAAGGGTTCGTTCAGCCTGCCGTACGGCGACTGGGACTGGGCGACGTCGATCAGCCATTCGCAAAGCACGGTGTCGAACACGTACAGCAACCAGTTGAACGCGAGCGCGCTGGCCAACATTTACCAGAACGGCGTGTTCAACTTTGGGAATCCGGCGTCAACGCCGAACGGACTGAACGGTCTGTTCCAGAACGCGAACAACCTCGGTATCTCGAAGCTCGATACGGTTGATGCGACGATTTCGACGCCGAACCTGTTCCATTTGCCCGCGGGTGACGTGGGTGTGGGTTTCGGTGCGCAGTTTACGCACCAGAGCGAAACCCTCACGCCGGGTTACGAGTACGAGCAGGGCATCGTCACCAGTCCGGACCTCCAGACGGTGGATGGCCAGCGTAACGTGGCGGCCGTGTACTACCAGATCGACATTCCGATCGTGAAGAACCTGACGTTCAGCCAGTCGGGACGTTACGACCACTACAGCGATGTCGGCGGCGCGTTCTCGCCACGCTTTGCCTTGCGTTATCAGCCGGTGCAGGCACTGACGATGTATACGTCGTATAGCCGCGGCTTCCGTGCACCGACCTTCGTTGAGAACAGCGCGTCGCAAACGCTGGGTCTTCAGGTGAATCAGGCGACCGGGCAGAACTACACCTCGATTACAGAGGGCAACCCGAATCTGGCTCCCGAGCATACGAAGAATCTCAACATCGGCTTCGAACTGTCGCCAACGCGTACGACCGACGTTGGCCTCGACTGGTACAAGATTCGCGTCGACAACGTGATCGGCCAGGGCGCGCCTTCGCAGGTTGTCAACGACGCCAATGGCAACCTCCTTTACGAGGTCATCCCCTACCAGAACCTGGGCTACCTCGACACGAATGGCTTCGAAGGCACGCTGCGTCAGGCGCTGCCGACGAAGGTCGGTACGTTCACCCTCGCGGCGGACTGGGCTTACGTGAACAGCCTCAAGCTCGGCACCCCGGGTCAGGCGCCGATCAACGGTGCAGGCAACAACTACACCATCACGCAACCGTTCGGTGGCAGCTTCCCGCGCTGGAAGGGCAACACCTCGATCGACTGGAATTACCAGAAGTGGGACGCACAGTTGACGTGGGAGTTTACGGGCCCGTACGCGCAGAATCTCTTGCCGGCTCCCGCGCCAGGCAAGGTGGGTTCGTATAGCCAGTTCAACCTGATGGTGCAGTACACGGGCTTCAAGCACTGGACGCTCTACGGCGGCGTCGACAACATCTTCAACCGCACGCCTCCGTACGATCCGATCTTTGCGAACGGTACGCTGGATCAGAGCGGTTACGACACCTCGATTTATAACTATCTTGGCGTCTTCGCGCAGATCGGCGCGACGTACAAATTCTAAGGACGTAGTACGACTAGCAGTGGTTCTTCAGACCGCTCCGGCTCTCCTTCCTGGAACCGGAGCGGTCATTTCCACAAACGGAGAGACGGCTTTCCAGAGCCGCACCTCGCCCACCTCACATCGCATCGCCTTAAATCACCGCGCGGTATCAGCAGGACACCTGATCTCTTTTGAGGTTACCCACGTAGTCGCTCAGATTTCGTCCGCAAATTCGTCGAGAAAGCGCTGCAGACGTTCATGACGAAGCTGCGCCAAACGTGCACCCGTCTGCGTCTGAAAACCCGATGCCAGTTTGAGCAGCTTCGCGCGGAAATGATCGAGCGCGAATCTTCGGTCATCCAGAGGCCGCTCCGATGCATGCGGATCGGCCGGGTCATACAACGCACTGCCCATGCGGCCGGCGACGTAAAAGCATCGCGCCACGCCGAGCATGCCGATTGCATCGAGGCGATCGGCGTCTTGCAGCGTCTTCGCCTCTAACGTCTGCGGCGCCACACCCGCTGAAAAACTGTGTGCGGCAACAGCATGCGCGACGGCCTCAACTTTCGCGGGCGGCCATTCAAGCGCAAGCAGCACATGTGCGGCTTTTTCGGCGGACAGACGCGACGCCTGACTGCGCAGCGGCGAGTCTTTCTCGGTGGGGACGCAGTCGTGCAGAAGCGTCGCGGCGAACAGCACGTGCGCATCGCCCCCTTCCTTCGCCTGAATCACTGCCGCATTTTTCCACACACGCTGCAAATGCGAGGTGTCATGCGAACCGTCGCCGCCCGTATCGCCCGCGTGCGGCAGCAAGGTGTTGGCCAGATCGTGGAAGGGGGAAAATGCGGGATTCGTCATGAGGATGATGGCTGTCGTCGGTTGAGCAAGCGGGCGATTATCGCCTGGGGCAGCCTGACCCGCAGACTATTCAGTTCGCCTCCACCATCGAGCGTAGCGCTGCATCGCGGATCTCCAGTACCTCGAAGATCCCTAAAGCCCGCAGCGCCGGCAGCGCGTCGACGATATCGCGCTCTGCATCCTCGCGTCCTTGCGCAGACGAACTACGGTCGGTCCAGATTCTCGCGTTGGCGAGAAACGCACCCACAGTCCCCTTGCGCACGACGACGCCATTGATATCAGCCTGATTCACATGGTCGGGTAACAGGTCTTCTGCTTTCATCTCTAACTTCCCTTATTGGGTGATGGTTAAGCGGCCCACCCGGCCATGCCGCCGGAAAGATTCCACTGTAGATGGACGAGTGCGGCACGTCTCCGGTATAAAGGCCATTCAATACGTCGTTCCGGCCATGTCAGATCCTTTGATTTCCGTGCGCGAGGCGGACTCCGCCACCGGGCCTTTCCTTATCGCTGTCGAACGCAGCGGCGCGGATGCGCGCATCACGCCCACGCATCAGCATGCCCGCGGCCAGCTGCTTGGCGCGTTGCGCGGCCTGTTGTCGGTCGGCGTTGCTAACCAGCAGTGGGTCGTGCCGGCCGTGCATGCGGTCTGGATTCCACCGCATCGGACGCATTCGCTGCGCTCGCACGGCGCGTATTCGGGCTGGAGCGTCTATATCGACGAAGCGGCTTGCGCGGCGCTGCCCGCCGAGCCCTGCACGATCAGGATGTCCGCGTTGCTGCGGGAAGCCGTCAAGCGTGCGGCGATCTGGCGCACGGCGGTGCTCGATACGGCGCAGCTACGCGTGGCCGGTGTGATCGTCGACGAAATCCAGAGCCTGCCGCGCGAACGTCTGGGCTTGCCGATGCCCCTCGACAGCCGCTTGCAGCGCATCGCCCATGCGCTCGCCGAGGACCTCGCGGACAAACGCCGGTTGGAACAGTGGGCCGAGTGGGCCGCCATGTCGCCGCGTACCTTGAGCCGCCGCTTTGTCGACGAGACTGGCTTCAGCTTTGCCGAATGGCGGCAACAAGCACGCCTCTTGCGCGCACTCGAAATGCTGGCCGCGCAGACGCCGGTCACGAGCGTGGCGCTCGAGCTCGGCTACGACAACGTGAGCGCTTTCATTGCGATGTTCAAGCGCGCCATGGGCACCACGCCGAGCCGCTATTTCCATTCAAACGACGGAAATTCCGCGCGAACGCCCTCTTCTGCAGGCAGCGAAGACGAAGACGCCACATAGCGCTCGCGATTGCCGTTGGCCTGGCACCGGAAGACTGGCTCAACTACAGGCTTCTCCACTGTGGGCGCAGTCAAAGTGCAGGCGTGCGTGTTGAAAGGTATGATGGTTCCCCGCGCGCCCTGCCCCACTGGCAGCGCGCGACCCGCGGTAGCGGCGGAGATTGGCCGGCGTCGCAACCGCGCGCACGAAGTACCTGCCCGAAACCGAATCTAACCACGGAGTGAACGATATGGCTTTGCACAAGGCAGTTTTGGTAGCAGTGGCACTCGCAGCATGTATCGACGCGCACGCACAGGTCGCCGGCACTCAGCCTCTGAGCGTCACGGTCGAGCAATCGCAGGCGCTTCTGCAAGGCTGGAGCGTGAAGAAGAGCGTGCTGGGCAAATCGGTCTATAACGACCAGAACGAAAAAATCGGCTCGGTCAAAGATCTGATCGTGGCACCGGACGGCTCTGTTTCGGCGGCCATCCTCGCAGCAGGCGGTTTCCTCGGCGTCGCCACGCATGACGTCGCGGTACCCATCGCCGCGCTCGACATTCGCGGCGGCAATCTGTATCTGCCGGGTGCCACCAAGGATGCCCTGAAGGCAACGCCTGAATTCCAGTACGCGAAGGTGCAATCGCCGCCCAAGCCGAAGAAGGTTCAGGCGCAGTGAAGCCACAGTAACCTGCAGTGATCTGTTCTCAGCAGTCCTGAGCCGAGGTTGTTGCGGCTGGCATGGCCAGCCGCGACTCAACCGCAACCTCAACCGCCGCTCACCGGTTCGAGCTTCGCGCTCAAATGCCCGGCCCATCAAGTCCCTTTCCTGCCCTGAATTTCGCTCTCCGCCCCATAACGCCTTGCCCATAACCGGGATATTGCTCCGGCCATGAGCCATTGCCAGCAAGGCCGCGCCAGTAGCAACAGTAAATACCCCAAATTGACCTGCGTTATATCCAGCCATATATTTCGAACGCGGTACGAAACGAGGGACCTGCATCAGATGTCCAAGGAAATTATCGACTCTCACCTCATCAAGGTTCTGCATACGCTGCTCACCCAGTCCAGCGTATCGCGCACCGCGACCTTGCTTGGGCAGTCGCAGCCAACGGTCAGCGTCGCACTGCGCAAGCTGCGTGAAATGACCGGCGATCCGTTGCTGGTTCGCAGCGGCAGCCGGATGGTCCCGACCAGCCACGCGTTGACGCTGATCGACCCTGCCGCACAGGCGCTCAGCAGCATCGCCGCCATCCTGCACCCGACCACCACGTTCGATCCCGCCACCACGAACCGCACTTTCCGGATCGGCTCGCCGGATTATCTGGACGTCTTCTTCGTCCCGGCGATTGTCGATGCTTTCCATAACGAAGCGCCGGGCGCGAAGCTTGAATTCAAGCATCTGATGATGGTCGACGGCGGCTATGAGCACGGCCTCGAAAGCGGCTTCCTCGATCTGGTGATCGGCAACTGGCGCACGCCGCCCGAACATCTGCACCTGCAGCCGCTGTGCAAGGACGAACTGGTGTGCCTGCTGCGTGCCGGTCATCCGATCAAGCCGGGCCGGCTTACCAAAGCCATTTATCAGGAGGCCGAACATCTGGCCGTCACCACCTACAACACGACTGCCTGGGGCACGATCGACGTCGAACTGGCCCGCAACGGACTATCGCGCACGGTGACCACCACGCTACCCTATTTCGGCATGGCGCCGTACGTGCTGGCTCGCTCGAATCTGCTGTTTACCACCACACGTGCGCTCGCCACGCACTACACCGGCATGCTGCCGTTGCGCATCGAGCCGATCCCCGGCGGCGCCCAGCCGCTAACGTACTACCAGCTTTGGCACGACCGGACCCATCGCAGCGCTGCGGCTATGTGGCTGCGCAAACTGGTAGCGAACGTGGCGAAGAATCCGCTGGTTTAGCGGTATCAACGGACAGATTGTCCGGTTCGCTACAAAGCGGACATCGCTGTGCATAAAAAAGCGCCGCAAGCGAGGCTTGCGGCGCGATGCGCGGGATCGGTAGCGTTGAGAGGTGACAGGCCCTGTACGCGACCGATCCGGCGCGAGGCGTGGTCGGTCAGACGGAAGCTTTTATGTTTTGTTATTGAGGTTGCGCTACACCGCGGCAGCGGCAGCGGCAGCCGCAGCGAGCTCCTTGAGCAGGGCCGCCTTGTCGGCCGTTGCCGCCCCGACCAGCGCGAAGCCAATCGGCTGGCCGCTGTGCAGGTGATGACAAACGGCACGAGCGCTGTGCACAGTGTCGTGCGAAGCGGAGTCGATGCGCCATTCGC
>Ga0302233_10001898_pt1 | contig 13816 bp, 10 predicted proteins | sample II_Palsa_N3_1_FD_193516 | JGI IMG/M metagenome (GOLD analysis project Ga0302233, IMG submission 193516) | Peat permafrost microbial communities from Stordalen Mire near Abisko, Sweden - II_Palsa_N3_1 | ecosystem: Environmental > Terrestrial > Soil > Palsa > Peat permafrost | place: Sweden...
GACCATGTCGATGATCCTGCGCCGGGTGGGGTCGGCAATGGCCTGGAATACGTCTCGTCTGACTATCATTGTGCAAGTATATGCTTGCAAATATATGGGCAAGGATTTGCTTGCGCAAATATTTTTTGGAAAAATTTTACATACGGAGATCGCGATACTGGTCTTACCCGCCCTAATGGGATTGCAGGATTAGTGGGATTGCAGGATGAATTCAAGCCCGTCGGCAACGTCTCCGTTTTTGTCGGCTGAAATCTTAAAGGCCAGGGTCCAGGGCCGGCAAATCATATGCAACTTTTCCAATTGACCCGAACTAACCTCTGCGGTATAATTACCCGGCGCCAGTCCGGTAAAATCGAAGGAACCATCGGCCTCTGTGATAGCCTGACCCGCCATCGATTTATCACTGCGATAAAAGCAGACAAGGATCCGCCCCTGGGGCTTCTGACTACTATCGTCTTTCAGGTAAACCATTCCCGTCACCTCACCGAAAACGGCGACCGGAATTTCCAACACTTTAAACTGATTCGGGTCGATGACGACACGGATCGTTTTGTTGCGAATATCCCACGCAATGCTTTCAAAGGAAGCATCCAGATGGAGGATATAGCTGGCGTAGGCTTCGAGTCCGGTCACCCGGATGGTCGTGTCGGCTGAATTATTCAGGATAGTGCCGCCATTGATCCGGATAGTCACCCCGGATACCCGCGGCTCACCCGGGTCCCGTCTTCCGTTGCCGTTAAGATCGAGGAAGGGTTCGATCATGAGCCCGCCTTTGCCGACAGCACTGTGTTTGTCGTAGCCGACGTATTTCGTCTGGTCATCATACATCAGACTTCCGCTGGCCGATTGCACCATGGCGCCTGTATGACCAACCTGCGTAGCCGATATCGACGACAATGTAAAGGAAAAATCGTAACGCACTGCCAGCCCGATGCTTCGAAAATTGCTCTTGATATTGTCTTCGTAATAAACATTGAAGAATCCCCTGGAGCTGAGATATTTGCCTATTTCGGCCCGCAGATCACTGACCCTGTGCTGGCTGTACTCGTATTGGAGTTGAGGAGTGAGGATAATCTTTCCGGGCAGACGAAAAGCCATGGAAAGGCTGCTGTAAACATAGGGAGCGGATTGTTGCGTAAACCAGGCATAGGTGGTTAAATTGGTATTTACACCAAAAAAGACGCCCGAAAGGAGTCCTTCTCCAGTGGTATATTTTGAAGCCGGCGTAACTTCTTTTGAACCCGGCGTAACTTCTGTGAAGGGAAGCACGATCTGATAAAGGGAAAGCCTTGAAAACAGCGTAAATTTCTTGCTGCGGAAAGGAAAGGATACGATCGCCTTGCGCTCCTCCAGGAAGGAATTATTGATCGCCTGCTGGCCTCTTGTATACCGCGTATAGTTCAACTCGATCTGAAGATCGGATGCTGTGTGATAGCTGGCTACCAGTTTTGCCCTTACTCCAAGGGCATATTCACCCGAAAGGAAGAGGTTGGAACTGAGCCGAAGGGAAGCATTCACGAAGGGAATGTTCCTGCCGTTGACAACGGAAGAAAGGTATTCGGTACCGGCGCCGACCGTCAGTCGTTCGCCCAGGCCATAATTGCAGCTGACACGGCCGAAACGACTGTTAAGGCTATCCGTCACTATGCCGGCGCTGGCGGTATATTCAAATTCCCCCACAGGAAGGAAATTGAAGGGTATCTGGATATTCTGTTCGTGGGAAATTTCCTCGCCCCATGGACCGTAAAAGCGGAGCTTCAGCAATGAATTACCATACACCAGCGGCACCTGGAAGGTGAAGAAACCGGTGACAGGGGCCTTTGCATAATTCACCAGGGTGTTGTTGATATACAGCTCCACCACCCAGTTAGCCTCTGAATAATAGGTAAGCGTGTACGTGCCGAAGGATCGCCTGTATACGGTCGGAGCATTGGTAAACTGCACACCTATGACGGGTGAATAGATAGAGGCTATGGAAGGAGTGTAGATTTTACCGGCCGTCACCTGCCGTAACGCCGGATTGTCATTATCTACATGGCGCCATTGAAAGAATTGCTGGTTGCCGGTGAAAGGCGTATGGTTATCGTAATTAAGCGCCAGATCCGTCTCGCCGCCCGCCACGACGCCGCCCAATGCCAGGTACAACCGGTTATCGTCCTGTTCGGGTAATCCTTGCTGTGATGTCTGTGTTGCCACTACGCCCCAATCGGCCATGCCCAGTTTGAAGAGGGGGTAGCTGCGCCCGATGGTCGTGTCAACTTTTGCCTCTCCTGTAAGCCGGCTTAAGTTATTGCGCATTTCTTCCTGCCTTATCTCCCGGATAACCGGCAAATCAAGGCTGGTCGTCAGGACTATCGATAGGGTGCGGAAATTAAATTTGCAGTTCAGGCCGAAAACAAGGCCGAAATAATCCGAACGGAGATATAGATCGGTCGTTGTCCGGATAATAGCGTTCGGGGGCAGTTCAAAAATTTTCCCCTGGTAAACGATGCGGTTATGCACCGGATCTATCACGAAGGTTGATTGCTGGAGGATAAAAAATCCGGATATGGAATCCATTCCGGGCGAAGTAGTATTCTTTATCTTCAAATAATCCAGCACATCGGAGACAGCCAGGTAGGCTATATCACCGCGGATAGCCGCGGGTATCTGCACACCGCCCACACCCTGAACATTCATCAGGACCAATATTTCTTCGTAAGGGGGGAGATCAGGATTTCCCCGGGCAAAGCTTAGCCGGGAGACGAACAACGACAACAGCAGGCATACCACCACCTTCATAGGACCGGTAAGTCGCCAGGACTTTCGGTTTTTAAGAGGGTATGGAAAATGGCCTGTCATGTATGCTTCGAATATTACCTGATATTGGTTTTACTGTTGTATGAATGTCACCGAAAAAGTGCCGCTATAGGAACCGGAAGGATTCGCCAGCGGGCTGCCTACTGTAAGCGTCCCGCCGATCCATACCTGTGTCTGGCTGGGAGAGACTATCGTGGTAGTGAAGGAGGATCCTTTGCTCGAAGCGCCCAGGTGCAATGTTATCGATCCCCCATTGCTGCCGGTAAGGGTAACGTCCGGTCCGTTCATAATGGAAATCACCGTACCGGTATTGGCATCGATCGAAAAAAGGGCCGGTGAATACGGGTAACCCAGGCTGGCCAAAATCAGGCTGCCGGTTGACGAACGCGATCCATCAGGATTCAGGATCACCGTACCGCCGGAAGAGCCCTGGAAGAAGGCGCCGAAGATCATTCCCTGTGCAGGATTCGCGTAGACGGCGATGGGCCTGGGCGGAGGGGGTTGCGCTGTCGCTGCCAGGGAGCAGAACAGCAGGGCTACACTGATATAAATGGAATAATTTATCATCGGATGCCTATTAATACTTTTTTAGTTTGAATTCCTTCCGGCGCAGAAAAGTTGACGAGGTAAATGCCGGGCGCAAAATTCGAATTGAGTTGCTGATTGTTATTCCCGCTGATTTCCGTACGCAGTACCACCTGACCCAGCAGGTTAATTACCCGGACCTCGCCTGTTTCGCCGGGGTTCAGACCGCCGTTCACAAAGAGTGTCCCCCCTGCGCTGTATGCGTTGAAGGAGCCGTTGGAAAGAGTGCCTGATGAGCCGCCCTGCGCCGGTTCCTTTGTGCTGAAGTTCAGGAAGAACCTGTTCTTATATTCCCCGCTGGCCAGGTACAGGCGATAAGGCGGAGCGTTTTGCAGATCCTGCCGAATGCCCGTTTTGGTATCGGAAAGGTAAACGTACAGCCCCGCGGGCATGTTCTCTATGTCGGTAGCCTTAAAGCTGATATATCCGTCTTGCGCTGTAATAAGGCCAAGGGGTACTGTCTCGACGCTATCGAACGTATCGGGGAGTGCATAGATGGAAAGTCTCGCGGTATCCGTCGCGATAGCGTAAAGATTCGGAATCCCTGGATGTGTATTCATTAATTTCAGGGCATCCAGCTGCTTGTCGAAGGCACCGTCAGCGCCTGCCTTAAAATAAAAGGCAGCGGGATCTCCGTCGGGGCCCAGGTCATAGAAGCCGGCGCTGAGCCGGATGAATGGGGATGGCGCCTGTGGTACGGTGTAATCGAAAAACATTGTAGTCAGGTTTAGGTTCCTGGCCGTGTTGTTTACTGCCAGCAGGCCGGCTACCGGGAACGTGCCGTTGGAAACGTGGATAAAAAATCCCTGCATGGCTGCAATGATATTACTGGCCACGCCATTGCTTGAGACCCCGTTAACATAACTGCTGTAGGTGCCGGTGTACTGGCTGACGGTGCCGTTTGAAAAAAAGTAGATGGCATTGTCGACATTGGTTTTGGTCCAGCCGCCCGCAGCATTCCAATCGATCGGCGAAGGATAGGGGTTTCCCACCAGGTTGAATCCGAGTGTATAGGTTTGGTTGTGGTTATATAAGGTAGGGGAAGATATCGTGTGGTTGTTAACGACACCCGTCAGGCTGACAGTCAGCGGAGCAGAGGATGAACCGAAATTCACAGCGTATCCCGCCAAGGGGGCGAGCAATCCCGATGGGTTGGTATAATTCACCCATCCGGCGGAAGACAGGTTCTCATTGAAGCTATAGACGTCGGGGAAGGATGTCGCCAGGTTTATTTCCGAGGAGAAATCGTTTACCATGTCGCTCGTGAAAGGAGAGCTAAAATATTTATAGCCGAACCCGGAAGGGAGGTAGCGTTGCATGGTCAGGTTGCCGATCACTTCGCCTGATCCGCTGCCGCTTACCAATGCCGTTTGTGCGGCGGTGGACAGCAGGGTAAGGTTCCCGTTGGCGTTGAGCGTATCGTTACTCAGGACGATGCCATTCACCATTTGGCCGGACGAGATGATCTTGGTATTGCTGCCGGCCGCTATCGTGAGGTTGGTGAACTGCGTTGACGATGTTCCGCCCAGGGTCTGTACAGCACCCGCAAATATGAGGGTGCCGCCATTACTGGTGAATGAGCCGTTATTGACCCAATTGGCGGTGACGACGATATTTCCGTTGTTCGCGATCATATATCCCCCGGAGGGAATGATCAGCCCCTGTGCAGGCGCCGGTCGCATGACCGGCAGGAGTAAGAGAATACAATATATTTTTTTAAGTAGGGTTGGATTCATCGTGTAACTTTTATGCCACTAGTGGCAGTGAATGTCACCGTCGTTCCGGCGCTGGCGACACCGCTCGTGACCGTCGTACCGTTGATCTTCAGCGTCGGGCTGGTAAAGACCAGTCCGGTCCAGCTGACCGCTTGCCAGGTGAACCCGGTGCTTGTTCCGGTGAGCACGATATTGACGGTTTTGCCCAACATATTGGGCGATGCCGGCAATGTGATCAATCCCGAGGCGGCTGATGTAGGTGTGGAGGTAGCATTAACGGCGATATTCCAGGTGGCGGATGATGGTACGGCGGTAGTAAAGGCCAGTGTGCCAGCATTAGCTGTCGTTATGCCGGAATAAGTATTCGTACCGCTTAAGGTCAGAGTGCCGGTACCCACTTTTGTGAATGCGAAGGTAGAAGTACCGGACCCCAGTGGGTTGTCCACCATGGATCCTGCGAAGGTGGTACTGGTATTCAGCGCGCCGACCTGCAGGGTCTTGATCCCGGAGCCGCTAAAGCTGCCGAGGTCGGTGGCCGTATTTGTTCCGGCCAGGCTGCCCAATTGAACGGTGGGTGTTGCCGCAGCCGTCGTTTCAATAACGCCGAATGATCCACTGAGGTTCCAGGAGGCCGCCGCGCTCCCGGTAATGGCCGCGTTACCGGTTCCCCCATTATCCGACCACATGACACCGCGGGTAATGGAGGACTCAGAAAAATTGCCGGTAAACCCGCTGTTGTTGCCATAGAGCCTCATCGTCTGGGTCCCGGCGTTGATGATACTCAGGGTTCCCGGTCCTGAAATGGCGCCGGAAAGGTTGATATTTTCCGTGATGTCGGCGGAAAGTGTGGCTCCAGAAAGGATAGAGATGGGCGTACTCAGCGTGGCGACAGCGGAATTGGCGATCCCATTGTCGAACACCAAGGTGCCGGAATTCACGGTAGTGGTGCCGGTATACGTTGTAGCGGCATCTATGGTTACGATTTTGGGTCCCGTCAGGGTCAGGCCCGATGTTCCCGCGAGTGTGCTATTGATCGTCGCGGTGTCATTGGCGGTGATCATGCCTGAGGTATTGGTGATGGTACCCCCTGTCAGTGTGAAGTTCCCGCTGGCGGATGGATTGAAGACAAGGGATTGCACTGTTTGCGTACCTGACACCGTCACCGTGCCGGCCGCCCCGGTGCCGGGATTGCCGCCAAAAATGGCTGTGGCGCCGGGTCTCCACAGCAGATCGGTGATCCCTTTGTTGAAGGTCCAGGTATTGTTAGTGCTATTCCAGGTACCGCTGCCGTTATCGATGCGATTATCGCCTGTTGTATTGTCCCAGGTAAAGGCGGATGCAGACCCGTTCAGCGCCCAGAACATCTTTTGTTCGTTCTGCGCCATGGCCGGCAGGCAGCAAAGTATAACAGGAAATATATAGAATAGCTTGTACATTTTTTTTATCCTTAATTATAATTGTACCCTACCGTCCAGTAATAATTGGTCCCATCGTAAAAATAGCTGAGGACGTCCGTCGCGCCTGCGGTAGTCGTCAATGCAACAGCCCCTCCCCCGCCATTAATAACTTTGGAATTGGCGGAAAGCGTGAGTATCCTCGAGCCGGTGGCATCCTGCGTGACCCTGATCAGGCCATACATCCCGGCTACTGCGTTAGTGACAGATAAGGTGCCGTTACCGGTGAGGGTAACCGCCGACGTTGCGCCCTTGGTCTGATCCCAGGTAATGGTACTCCCGAAGGTTAAGGTTTGGAAAGTGGAGCTATAATTGGGCGCATTGAGGGTACTATCGAAATTTCCCCTGCCATGGACATCTACCTTGTAGGCAGCACTCGTCTTGCCGACCATTACATTTCCAGTCCCGTCGATGCGCATTCTTTCATTGCTGGATTGGGTCGTGCCGCCCGTCATGAATACCAGGGCCTGACCGGCGGTGCCGGTGCCTATCAGGAAATTATTGCCCGTGGTATAGAGATAGGCGTCATCGGGATTTCCGAACACATTTTGCGTATTGCCACTGCCATTCATGCCCAGGTCCACATAGTTGACGTTCTCCGTGCCATTGTCTGCTGTGGTTACCACATCGGAGGAGGCGGTATTCCCGTTGGATTTGTTTTGGATATTCAATTGAAAGTAATTGTTGACCGTGCCTCTCGCTACAATCGCGTTGTAGGAAGCGGTGGTTCCCGCATCAACCAGGAGTTTCTCCTCGTAAGTACCGGCAGTGAAGCCGGGAGAGGCGCCTATGCCCGCATTACCCAGGCTGTCCAGGATCATCCCCTGGGTATTGTTGGTGCGGAAACGCAGGCTGGTATTATCCGTCGTACCCAGGAAATTGGTTGCGTAATTCGTCGCCGCATTGCCGGTAAGCGACCAGGAGACGCCGGTCAGGGCTGTGAAAGGAAGTTTCCTCACCGTGCCGGAAGCTATGGTCAGTATACTGTCCGAAGTGGCGCCGACCTGCACGCCTATTAAGGTCAAGGGATTGGTAGTGGCCACCACGTGCAGGGCTGTCGCCGGTGATACAGTACCTATGCCCACATTGCCTTGTATTATAAGTCCATTTGCGGGGGCGGCATTTCCGCGGTAGCCGTTACCGACAGCCATATTGCCGTTAGCCCATACAAACGAGCCTGGGGAGGCAGAATTGGCATCGTTGCCCAGGATTACGCCGGAAGCGGGATCACCTGCAACAGCCAATTCCAGCGCCCTCCTGCTGGTGTTATTCCCATTAACGGCGTCAATGGCCATTGCCCCACCACTTGATGTATACCGGATAAATGTTCCGGCTGAATTATTCAGGTAGTCCGCGTCGCCAAGCCATAATTGTTTGTTACCGGTAGCATTGTAACCTAATACCATGGAAAATCCAGTGCCGGTATTTGTTCCTCCTATGGAGTTGCCTTCAAACCGGAATCCGCGTGAAGGGCCGGCCACTCCTGCGCTTTGAAACATCGTCAGGTCCGAAGGCGGTGTATTAGTGCCTACCCCCAACCTGCCATCGGTGGAATCCCAGAACAAGCTGGCATTGTTTTGAGCCAGCGTTCCCGCGGCGCCGATGAATGGTATGGAGCCGGCAGTCAGAGAGGAGCCGCCGCCCGTAAGATTAGCTATGGTCATTGCTCTAACGGTGCCGAATGCGTTTATTGTCAGGATGCTATCTGTTGCTGCCCCGTTCTGGATGCCTATGAGGGTCAAAGGATTGGTACCTACAACATGGAGTGCGGTCGCCGGTGAAGTTGTCCCGATACCCACGAACCCGGTTGTACCGTCGATCCGCATTCTTTCATTGGTAGATTGAGTAGTGCCGCCTGTCATGAATACCAATGCTTTGGCAGCAGTGCCCGTGCCTATCAGAAAATTATTTCCGGTTGTATAGAGATAAGCGTCGTTTGCGGCGCCCATTACATTTTGCGTGTTGGTGCTGCTATTGATGCCCAGGTCCACATAATTGACGCTTTCCGTGCCATTGTCTGCTGTAGCTACCACATCGGAGGAGGCGGTATTCCCGTTGGACTGGTTCTGGATATTCAGTTGAAAGTAGTTATTGAGGGAGCCTCTGGCGACGATAGCGTTATAGGAGTTGGTGGTGCCGGCACTCACGAGCAGTTTTTCCTGGTAGGTGCCGGTAGTGAAGCCGGGGGAGGCGCCTATGCCCACATTCCCCAGGCTGTCCAGGATCAATCCCTGGGTATTGTTGGTGCGGAAACGCAGGCTGGTATTATCCGTCGTGCCCAGGAAATTGGTTCCGTAATTCGTTCCCGCATTTCCGGTAAGCGACCAGGAGGCGCCGCTGGCTGCCAGGGAAGTCCAGGCCCCGTTCGTATAAAAACAGAAACCCTTCACGCCGTCGGTTTGGTAGACGAGCAGGCCTTCCGCCGGGCTTGAGATGGCGATCCGCTGTGCCGTGGTCATGCGCGGCGCGAGAAATCCTTTTGATACCGAATACACATCCAATACGGAAGATGCCTGTCCCGTCACATAAGAACTATTATCGGTGACTACTACCGTCTGTGCGAAGCTCTTCGTAGTTAATAAGGTAAAAGAAAACAAAATGACTGCCGTTCTCATTTTCATAGTGTAGATTTTAGGATCAGCGTAATACCAGATCAGCACCGGCGATTCTTACGGGATGATTGTCGTCTGGTGTATTGTAAAAAACACTAAGTTTCCCGGAATGATAATTGATATCGCTTTTCTTATCGAGGGTCATCCGGAACCTGCGAGCCTGGTTAGGCGTATAGACGGCGATTCCCTTTGCAGTACCTGCCGGGATCGTCTTTCCGTCGGTAGAAGTGTAGTAAACTGAAATATCGCCATAGACGGACATATTCCCCGTCCGGCGAAATGTCATGTTCAGTGTGGGGATCGTGTCTTCCACCATTTGCATCGACAGGTCGGAAAGTTTCAGTTGGGTGGTGGGCACTCCTACCCGGATGATGACCGGGATGGAAATGCCGAAAATGGGAATAAGGCGAACGGAAATGCCGGAGTCCGCGGCAGTCTCGTCTTCACCCAGCGGCAATTTATCGGGTATTGCCCGGAAATACAGATGAGAGCGGTATTCTCCCGGCGCCAGTTCATTTATTTTTGTAAGCTGTATTTTGACTACCTGAGATTCGCCCGGGCCCAGGACAACGCTGTGCGGAAAAAACCGGATGAATTTATCGGCAAAGTTTTCTCCTGAATCCGGCTGGTTGATCTCTTCAAATCCGCCGTCTTCCTTCATTCGGATATGCATCAGGGAAATAACGTAGCGTGCAGTATCCTTGCCGGTATTACCCAGGTTCAGCTCCTCATACCTTTTCGCTCCTTCAAAGATCACTCTTCCCGGCAGCAACAGCAGGTTACCCTGCGCCATCGTCCTGGCGGGAAACAAGATCTGCAGGAAGAGCAATCCCAAAAGCAAGTATTTCGCGTTAGTCATAACATAAAATTTTTAAAGAAAACGTTGCATGAAACAACGCTTTCTTTAAATGAACGGGATTAATTATAATTTACCGTTACGCTAAACGGGGTACCTGAAACATAGATTCCCGCTGCCTGAGCTGCGGCTACGTTCAAGGTGGCGCCCACGTTGAGGGTCTGCGTGCCTGCGGTCAGCGCGCCCGTTGCCGAGGGAGTGCTGGTAAAGGTAGTAGCAGTCATGGTGTTCGCGCCGCTGGTCAGGGTAAGAGCGGCAGCCGGCAGCGTGATCGCATAGGTGTAAGTACCGTTGCCGGTAACAGTAAAGGAAGCGGCAGTTACCGTACCAGTGATGGCAGGTAGCGTTACGCCTCCGGTTGCCGAACGAACGCCGGCAGGAGTCATTACGACTGTGCCGCCTGTTGCGGTCTGTACGGCCACATTACCGAAGTTCATGTTGACGGCCTCAGCGATGCTGATTGGTGTTACAATAGTTGCAGTTGCGGTAGCTGTTGCGGTAGCCTGTGCAAAAGAACTGGACGAAAAAGCGATCAGCGCAAATGCAGCAACGGCCAATTTGGTTCCGTTTTTCATTTTCTGGATTGTTTTAAATGATTGAAAATTATGTATCCTCCGGGTTTACCCGGGGAGATAGCAGGCAGGAAACGGGATCGGAGGTATTATATTCAATATGTTAACCTTATAGTTTTCCTTTAGGTAATTACCCTTAGCAAATCAACCATAATGATAAAAAAAGGAAAAGAATACCGGTGAGGGGATACAATAATGAATTGGAAACGAATATCATTCATTATAGGCCGGCAGGGCGGCGATATCGTCGAAATCGGTGAGGCCGCGGACGAAGGCGTGGCATTCCTCGCCATTGGTGACCACGATATATTTGACGGGAATAGCCATATTATAGCGAAGGACCTGCCAGAGCACCTTGCTATCCAGCCGCTCGGTCATGGCCTTGCATTCAACCAGCATCCAGGGTTGGGCGGCCCGGTCGAAGACCATGAGGTCGAACCGCTTATTGAGCTCACCCAGTTTGATCTTCCTTTCGACAGCGATATAAGAAGCGGGATAGTTTTTGACCAGCAGCAGGTACTGAATAAAGTTCTGCCGCACCCATTCTTCAGGTGTAAGGCGCACCCACTGTTTGCGTAGTTCATCCCAGATCTCCTCTTTGTTCTTCTCGGGTTCTTTTAGTTTGAACGGGTAAGTCGGGTAGTAGATTTTGATCATTAGTGAGAAACTATTTGCTAAATTTACGACTCAGGAACGAGTAATATGAAGACCAAAGAAGAAATAGTCACGAACTGGCTGCCCCGTTATACCGGGGAGAAGCTGGAGAATTTCGGCAAATACATTCTGCTGACCAACTTCGACAACTATGTCCATCTTTTTGCCGATTGGCATGGCGTGGAAGTTATCGGGGAGCACAAACCCATGCAGTGTGCCACTGCCGACGATATCACCATTATCAATTTCGGCATGGGCAGCCCGGGGGCAGCGACGATCATGGACCTGCTGACGGCGATCCGGCCGAAGGCGGCGCTGTTCCTGGGGAAATGCGGCGGCCTGAAGAAACGCAACAAGATAGGCGACCTCATCCTACCTATCGCAGCTATCCGGGGAGAGGGGACTTCTACCGATTATTTGCCGGCGGAGGTGCCTGCCCTACCCGCTTTTGCGCTGCAAAAAGCTATCTCTACGACCATCCGGGACTATGGCGTAGACTACTGGACCGGGACGGTCTATACGACTAACCGGCGGGTGTGGGAGCACGATGAGGCCTTCAAGGAATACCTGCAGAAGGTCCGCGCCTATGCCATCGATATGGAAACGGCAACCATTTTCTCCGTAGGGTTCTTTAATAAGATCCCCACCGGGGCGCTATTGCTGGTGAGCGACCAGCCGATGGTGCCGGAAGGGGTAAAGACGGCAGAAAGCGATCTGAAGGTAACGAGCGAATACGTGGAACGGCATATCCGGATCGGGATCGACTCGCTGAAGCAACTGATCAACAACGGGCTTACGGTCAGGCACCTACGGTTTTGATATAAAGGATCGGTTATGTCGTCGCTATTATCCATTCAACATTTACATCTTGCTTTTGCTACGGAAGACGGCCTGTCTCCGGGCGTGGAAGATATCAGCCTGGAAGTCAAACGAGGTGAGATTGTCGCGCTGGTGGGGGAATCCGGTTCGGGGAAATCGATTACGGCTTTGTCGATCCTGCAATTGCTGCCGATGCCGCCGGCACGGGTCCTTTCGGGCGAGATATACCTAACCGGCAGGGATGGACAGACTATCGACCTGCTGCGGCAGACGCCGGATCAAATGCAAAAAATCCGCGGCGGGGAGATTGCGATGATTTTCCAGGAGCCGATGACATCGCTGAACCCTGTTTTTACCTGCGGCGACCAGGTGATAGAGGCTATCCGCACGCATCGGAGACTGGAAGCCCGGGAGGCCCGGCAGAGGGCGATCGCGCTGTTCGAAAAGGTGCAATTGCCGGAACCGGAAAGGATGTTGTCGCGATATCCGCACCAACTGAGCGGAGGGCAGAAGCAGCGGGTGATGATCGCCATGGCTATGAGCGGGTCCCCGTCGCTATTGATCTGTGACGAGCCGACGACGGCACTGGATGTGACGGTTCAAAAGACTATCCTGGAACTGATCCGATCGCTACAGCGGGAAGAGGACCTGGGGGTGATCTTTATTACCCATGACCTGGGCGTGGTAGCCGAGATCGCCGACCGGGCGCTGGTGCTTTACAAGGGAAAAATAGTGGAAGAAGGGCCGGTGGAGGAGTTGTTTCGCCGGCCGCGGCACCCTTATACGAAGGGGTTGCTGAACTGCCGGCCGGCATTGCACCGGAAAGGAGAGCGGTTACCGGTGGTTAGTGATTTTATCGATGGGGTGACTGAGGCGCGGGTCGTTGCGACCGCGGGGGGCGCGGCGGCGGGGCGCGTGGCGGCGGCAGGCGCTGGAAACGGCGAAGTGATGATGGCTATCGATGACCTTCGGGTATGGTACCCTTCGCGGAAGAACTGGCTGGGCAACCCTATCCAATATACAAAAGCGGTGGACGGAGTAACCTTCGATGTTTATCGCGGGGAGACGCTGGGGCTGGTGGGGGAATCGGGGTGCGGCAAAACAACCCTCGGAAGGGCCATGTTGCGGCTGTTGGAACCAACGGCAGGCCGGATATTTTTTGAAGGAGCAGAACTGACGGCTTTACCGGCCGGTGAGGTAAAAAAACGACGGAGTCAAATCCAACTTATCTTCCAGGACCCCTATTCTTCGCTGAACCCAAGGCTGCGGATCGGTCCGGCCATCACCGAGGCAATGGAAGTACACGGAATGGGCTCCACGGACCGGGAGCGAAAGGCGAGGGTCGTGGAATTGCTGGAGAAGGTGAGCCTGCAGGCCAGTCATTTCGACCGGTATCCGCATGAATTCTCGGGGGGCCAGCGGCAGCGGATCGTCATAGCAAGGGCCCTATCGTTGCATCCTTCCTTCCTGGTCTGTGACGAATCAGTGTCGGCACTGGATGTCAGCGTACAGGCGCAGGTGCTGAACCTGCTGAACGACCTGAAAAAAGAGTTCGGCTTTACTGTTGTTTTTATTTCTCATGACTTGTCGGTAATACGCTACATCAGTGATCGTATCCTGGTAATGAACTGGGGCAGGATCGAGGAGATCGGGGAAGCGGAGGCTGTCTATTCGCATCCGCGGACGGATTATACCCGAAAGCTGATCGATGCGATACCGGCTATTGGAGGGGGGTGGAATTGAGGGGGCG
>Ga0302233_10001904_pt1 | contig 13782 bp, 10 predicted proteins | sample II_Palsa_N3_1_FD_193516 | JGI IMG/M metagenome (GOLD analysis project Ga0302233, IMG submission 193516) | Peat permafrost microbial communities from Stordalen Mire near Abisko, Sweden - II_Palsa_N3_1 | ecosystem: Environmental > Terrestrial > Soil > Palsa > Peat permafrost | place: Sweden...
CTACGTGAATCTTGACGACTGTTGGGCAGGCGGACGTGATCGATCCACAGGAAGGCTGATAGCAAATCCGACTACCTTCCCGGATGGCATCGCAGCGCTCGCCACGTATTTGAACGTACGTGGCTTGAAACTAGGCATCTACTCAACACCCAATTCGGTCACGTGTGCAGTGTCGTTTAACGGTTATAACCCCTCACTGGGAGTCGGGAGTGGCGGACATGAAAGTATCGACGCGCAAACATTCGCGGACTGGGGGGTGACTTACCTGAAATATGATCGCTGTGGCGCAGGCAGCACACCGGGCAATTTCTACAACCCTGACCCAACGAAAGTTTACAACCTCTTCACGGCGATGCGCGATGCACTCGCCAGCACAAAAGCACCGATCTTTTACAGCACCAACCTGGACTTTGGGACGTCGGCGTTACACACGGACGGCTTCAGTGTGGATAAGATCGCCCATACCAGTCGCGTGGCAAATGACATATCGCCCAATTTCGCATCGCTTATGGGCATCATTAGCGCAAGCCAGTATTTAGAAGGTTACGCCATGCCTGGATATTGGAACGATATGGATATGATGGAAGTCGGCAATCTGGGTGCTCTAAACCTTGATCGGATCAACCTCGGCATGTGGGCGATGATGAACAGTCCGTTGTTGATCGGTTCGGATTTGTCGAAAATCTCGAGTAGCTCAATGGCAATACTCAAGAACGCGGATGTCATCGCGGTTGGTCAGGATCCAATGAATACGCAGGCGGTCGTTGTGAACGATGACGGCAAGGGGCACCAGATCTGGGCAAAGCCACTGTACTTTAATGGACAAAGAGCGGTCGCATTGTTGAACACTACGTCTTCTCCAGCATCCATGACTGTGACCTGGTCGATGCTTCATCTTCAGCCCGGACAGGCCGCCGTGCGAGATTTGTGGATGCAGGCGGATCTCGGTCAACTAACGAACAGCATCACAGTGAATATTCCCTCACAGGACGTCGCGGTACTACAAATCACCGGCACCGAAGCCCGCCATAGAGGAACGAATCTGCTCGGTGGGGAAGACACCATCTACGAATCAAACAGTTGGGGGCCAGTTGATGTAAACCTGGGAAATGGTGGAAGTAAAACTGGCCAGGGAACGCCGCTTAGCATTAATGGCATTAAGTATGCGAAGGGATTCGGTGTGAACGCACCGTCGCAGATTCAGTTCAGGTTGAACGACACCTGCTCAAAATTCACGGTTCAGGTTGGCGTTGACGATTTCATTAATCAACGGGCGCCGGGTTCCAACGGACACGGGAATGTCATTTTTCAGGTCTGGGGCGACGGGCGCTTGCTGGCTCAGACCGCGACAATAAAACCCAATATGCCGGCCGCCACCCTTACTGCCGATGTGAGGTCCGCATCGGTATTGCGATTGATTGCCCGCCCCAGCGACAACAGCAACTGGTACGACTACGGCGACTGGATCTCGCCTACGCTTACATGTCAATGAAGAGTCCGAAATAGTTACAAGGGAAAACATCGCAGCAAAGCCTGCGGTGTTATGAGCGATGCCGAAAACATTTCTCACAAATACATGAATTCCGATAGTGGGTCGTATAGGAGACATAGATCATGTCGAACATACAGCAACAGAAGTTCGTCAACCATACGTCAAGCAAGAATGGTTGCAGTATCCGTGTGACAGCGCCGATTCAAATAACCAACGGCTCAATACTTCCGAACGCTATGACCGGTTAAAGCGTTCGATAAATGCATTCTGATTCGGTTTGCCAGTTTGGATATAGCGCAGTTTGGCAACGCCGGGGCATCGAGCGGCTGAGGCACTCGGAACAAACGCCGCTTGGTTCATCTCGGCAAATTGAGCTTCATGGTGCATATCAGTCGAGTCGAGGATCAGGGAAATCATACTGCTTTACTCACTGCGATTGACCTTTCATGGGCGACTGCAATAGTGGCGTAACTGTATCGGGCGGCGGAGCACGCAGCTAGCTTTGTGTGTGATGGGCGCTCGCACGCAAGGTTCGCGCCGCGTATGTGAGACTCGAAAATCGACATCTTGGCTTCCCCATCCCAGTATCTAGAGTGCCGACTGATCGCTTGCGTGTTTGATCGGGTTGACCGTATTTTTGGTCAAAGCCATTTATCAGGCGGTCTTGCGTCACCACAAGAAAATCCATCTCAGGAGACTGAAAATGTTGATGTGCATGAAATCCCTGCGGAGCCTCCTTGCCGGCTCGTGTGTGTCGGGCTTGGTATTGGCCTCGCCGCCGGCGGTGGCTGACGTGCAAGGCGTGATCCATCCGGCCGTATTGCCTTGGGTCGACGATGCCGGCAATCCGATTCAAGCGCATGGCGCCGGTGTGATTCAAGTTGGCAATACCTTTTACTGGGTCGGCGAAAACAAAACTGATGAAACCAGTGTCGGCTATTTTCAAGGGCTATCGTGCTACTCCTCGACCGATCTGCAGACTTGGCATCGCCAAGGCGCCGCGCTAGCGCTACAAGCTTCAGGCGATTTGACCTCGAGCAGTATCGTCGAGCGACCGAAGATCATCTACAACGCGAGCACCAAGCAGTACGTGATGTACATGCATATCGACAACTCCAACTATAGCGCGCAAAAGGTGGGGGTCGCGACGAGCGGCACGCCGTGCGGCCCATATGCGTACAAAGGCAGTTTCCGGCCGCTTGGCAATCCAAGCCTGGATATGACACTGTTCCAGGATACCGACGGATCGGCGTATCTGGTCGGCGAACAACGCAATGTCGGCGTGCAGATTTATAAACTCAGCGGCGATTACCTGAGCGTCACGTCGCTGGTCGCAACCGTGGACCACAACGAACCGCTGCACGTCGAGTCGCCGGCCCTCTTCAGGTCCAACGGAAACTATTTCATGCTGACCTCGTTCCAGACGGGCTGGAGTCTGAACGACAACATCTACTGGACAGCCACTTCGCTTGCGGGCCCGTGGACGAACGCCGGCAAATTCGCACCGACAGGAACCAACACCTTCTCGTCGCAAACGGCTTTTGTCCTGCCCATCACCGGCAGCGCCGGCACGTCCTATCTTTACCTCGGCGACCGCTGGACCGGCCCGCCTAGTGTGCTGTCAAGTTCTTCGTATGTGTGGCTGCCTCTGACCGTGAGCGGCACGACAGTGTCGGTGCCGAAGTGGTATGACAGTTTTGGCGTCGATTTGACGACGGGCCAATTCCAGACGAGCACCCCGCCGCAGGCACATTACGGTGCGAATTCGCCGGGCGCGGTGTTGTGGGGTGGTGCTGCGGTCAGCTCGTGCACCGCACAGTGCTTTGTCATGGGCAACAAAATGGGCTATCTGGGCGGCCCCAGCAACGGCACCGTGACGTTCCCGAACGTGACCACGGCCACGACGGGTAACCACACTCTATATATCCGCTATATCAACAACGACAGTACGCCGCGCTACGGGGCAGTCGCGATCAATGGCACGAGCACGACCGTCGCTTTCCCGCCGACGGGCCCCTACGGTACAGCAGTTACGGTCCCGTTCAACGCGTTGGCCGGATCGAATACCATTTCAGTGTTGCAAGCGACGGTTGCCAACCAGAACACGAGCTACGGCCCCGACGTAGAGGAAATCTACTTCGACAACAACTGACGTCCTGAACGCGGCCCGTACGGGCCGCCGCTATACGCGAATCAGTGCATGGCGTGTGGACGGCAGACTGCCGGGATGGCTGGAGCAACCTGGCGTGACGGGCATATCAACCAGGCTCAGCGACTACCTGCTGCGGCTCGGTTTTTTCGCTCGATCCGACTAATATTGTTATTTTAAATCAGCATCTTAGTCAAAGATGTGACGGATTTTTTACGAATCCCGGTCAACCCTCTTCGCTGGCCGTTGCCGGTGACACTTTTAATGCGCATGGCTAGTCTATTGGGCTTCAGCGGATTTTGGGGAGAGCTTAGGCACCACGAGCGTGAGTTGACACATTTACTGCCGAAATGTTGACACTTTTAATTTGTACTACGCCTGCCTGAAAGTTCCACTTTTGTCCTGTCTGACTAACTGGGGAGCTTACGACATCATATTAGCGCTTCTTTAATTGCGTCCGGTTCGTCCGGCTCGTTGATGCGGATGTCTTTGTCCGAGTCAGTCAAACTCATGACCGCGGGCAAGGCCAACAGACAAAACATAGCGACATAGAATGCCGGGAAACTCAGATTGTGGAGTTCCTTGACCACATAGCTGCAAACCAGCGGTGCGGTGCCACCAAACAACGCTGTCGGCACGGTGAAAGTGATGGCCATGCCTAGGCTCTTACCCTGGTCCTTGAACAGTTGGTAGAGCGCCAACAGAAGAACGCCGCCAATACCGCCATATAGCATTGCGAAAATAAATTGGTTCACAAGTAGTGGCGCAAATCCATGAAAATCCAGCAAGATTGCAAACAGCGGGTAGGCCAAAATGACAACGGCCAACAGACATGCCACGAGTATTTTTTTATAGGCGATGGTGCTCGATAACCATCCGCTGACAAGTAGCGTTACCGTGAAGACACACAAAGCCAGCGTGTTGCTGAGATGAGCATCGTTGCGCGAGTCGTGGAGGAAAATTTCGGCATAGTTGGGAAGCCAGACGAGCAAGGTATAAAAACCGACTTCCATTGAGGCGACCAATAGCGCGCCGCGAATAAATGCGCTTGAGCGCGCCGCGAGGCTGACTTTACAGGGTCGACTTTTTTCGCGATGCACAGGCTGACCAACACTGTCGTCGATCATCGCACTTCTGATTTTTAGTACGACTATAAACAGTGGAATACTAAGTAAGAAAGGGATGCGCCATGCCCATCGCGCGATTTCATGCTGCTCGAATGCACTACCCACTAAAAATGTGACAACAGACGCCAACAAAACACCGAGCGATCCGCCCACGTGGACCAGCGAACTCATGCGTCCGCGGCTGGCATCAGGTGCATGATGCGCCACGAAATAAGCGCTCATTGGATATTCACCACCGGCGGCAAAGCCTTGAATCAGCTTCAACACCACTATCAATATGGTGGCGGCAGATCCGATATCGCGATAAGTTGGCAAGAGGCCGATTAACACGGTGGGAACTGCCATTAACAAGGTAGCGTACCGCAAAGCCACAGCGGGGCCGCGCCGGTTACCGAGATAGCCGAAAGCCACGCTGCCCAAGGGACGTATTAAGTAACTCGCGGCGAAGACGGAAAAACTGCTGATAATGGCGGACAGGGCGTCATGACCAGCGAAGAATAATTGGCCGAGTACGATCGCGAAGAACCCCGATATTGAAAAATCGTACCACTCAAGAGTATTGGCGGTGATGGCAATATGTGCCAGCGGGAGGGAAGGGGGTTTCATGACAAGTTCCCTGATGAGGAGTTTGCTGGTGTGTTTAGGCATTGCTTGTGCCGGCGGGAACACTCCGGCACAAGCAAATTAGCCGCTCTCAGAGGGCTAGGCAGACTGTCGGCTCAAGCCACTTCATAGCCCAAAATGCCTTTGATTTCCAGGTAGTCTTCCAGGCCGAACTCGGCGCATTCCCGGCCGTTTCCCGACTGCTTATAACCGCCGAAAGCAACGCCCACGTCCCAGGTCGGATAGTTGATGTATACATTGCCGGTGCGCAGTTGACGTGCAACTTGCCGGGCGCGCTCAAGATCGCGGGTCTGGATATAAGCAGCCAGACCGTAGGGCGTGTCCTCGGCCAGTTCGATCGCCTGTTCGGGCGTCTCGTAAGCGAGGATAGAAAGCACCGGTCCGAAGATCTCCTCACGCGCAATGCGCATCTCGGGCTTCACGTCGGCAAACACGGTGGGCTTGACGTAATATCCTTGCTCCAGGCCAGCCGGGCGTCCCAGGCCGCCGGTCACGAGAGTGGCGCCCTGCGCGATGCCACTCTCGATCAGCGTCTGAATTTTGTTGTACTGGGCGCGGCAGGCCACCGGTCCCATCGTCGTGCCGGCTGCATCCGCCGGGCCGACCACATAGGCTTCGGCGGCTCGCTTGGCGATTGCCATGACTTCGGCCTGTCGATCTGCTGGAACGAACATGCGTGTCGGCGCATTGCATGACTGCCCGCTATTGGTATAACAACCCGCGATGCCCTTGGTGACAGCTTGATCGAAATCCACGTCGGGAAAAAGAATATTGGCTGATTTTCCGCCGAGCTCCTGGTGGACTCTCTTGACCGTAGGGGCGGCGGCTTGGGCAACAAGGATGCCGGCGCGGGTCGATCCCGTGAAAGACACCATGTCCACGTCAGGATGGCTGGCCAGTGCGTGCCCGACCCCCGGGCCATCGCCGTTGATGAGATTGAAGACCCCATGCGGCACGCCGGCCTCATCCATAATCTCGGCGAAGATGATCGCGTCGAGTGGCGTGATTTCACTCGGCTTCAACACCATGGTGCAGCCGGCGGCCAAGGCCGGCGCTACTTTGCAGGTGATCTGATTGAGTGGCCAGTTCCATGGCGTAATCATGCCGACAACCCCGACCGGCTCCTTGGCGATGAGCGCCGAACCCTTGCTGTATTCGAAGGGATAGGTCTTAAGGACTGCGATCATTTTTTTCAGGTGAGCGGCACCGATGCCAACCTGTGCATCGAGCGCGAACTGCAATGGCGCACCCATCTCGCTCGAGATCGCAAGGCCCAGGTCTCGGGCGCGTTTCTTGTAGATGGCGAAGACTGCTTCAAGCAGCTCGATACGCTCGGTCCGCGTGGCGAATCTGAAGGTCTGGAAGGCTCGCTTGGCTGCGATCACGGCTTTATCGACGTCCGCTTTCGCTCCGAAAGAGATGGTTGTGAGCGCATCTTCGGTCGACGGGTCGATGACGGCGAAATCGTGAGCATGGATCGGCTCCACCCAGGCGCCGTCAATATAAAACTGCTTGTGGTGCGACATGCTGTCCTCTATCTCATGGTTGTGCAGCGCCATTGGTCAATGGTGCCGAATGGAATTCACATGCTGTTGATCGTATGACTAGGATTTCTGAGGCGGAAAATGATGTCGAGCAAGGTTTCGCCTTGTAATTTGGCGCGTAGATTGCAGAAATGCGTTTCTATGGTTCTGGTCGAGACGCCATGCGCACGAGCGATCTCCTTGTCGACTTTGCCCGCGGCGCGTTCAATCAAGGCCAATAATTCCGCTTCGGTGGGGGTATCGTAGAACCAGGATTCGATCTCCAAGTGGTGCAGGAATTTCTTTATTGCAATTTTTTTGCCGTAAATATTTTTATATTGTTCGTAAAGCAAGCGATGGGATAGGCGGTGAGTCAGTTCCCGGCTAAACGTGACAATGCCGGACACATTGCCGCGAATGCCAATGAGAGGTAATTTGGTCGTTGTTTTGTACGCCAAGACGCCATTTTCATTTAAATACACATGAGTATCTTCCACGACACACTTTTTTTCCTGGGACAGGTAATCCATTTCTTCAATTTTTTTGGCCCATTCATTGCCATGCTGAGATCGAGAGAAGTTGAGATCACGGACGGTCAGTCCTATCAGCAGGTTTGGGGATGCGAGCCCTATCAGGCTGGCGTTCGCTGCATTGGAAAAAATGTATTTCCCGGATTCAGGTGATTTAATACTGGCAGCCCGGGACGTGCGTTCCATGTAATCGAACAACAGGCTTTCCTGTAGCATGCACCCTCCAATTTTTGATTTGATCAAGCGCCTCACCAAGGGGAAATTGAAATTAAGCTGCGGGCCAAAATAGGTAAGCCGGCATGAAAATCACGGGCTAATCTGATTGTTACGTTAAGTTTGGTATTTTTTACTTCAGAAATGCTATCAATTTTGCATGTGAATTAACATAACGAAAGTCAGGTTTACATGGTGCACAACCTTAATGGTCACCAGGAGAGTTGGGTTTTTGATGGAAAATTCCATCGGATGGCATCGATTATTAATAATTAATTTACTGGTGTCAACTTTTTTAGTTTTATCGAAGCGAGAAAAATTCCAGCGAACCTAATAATTTAAGTTTCATAATCTGAAAAATATTGTTGCAATAAATGATATGGATGCATGGATTTTATTTTTGAGGTCAATTTGACTAGCTAACCTTACGACACTGGAGGAATTTGTTACTGTGGATCACCCGCTGTGTTCGATTCGCGCGATGACTAACGCCGTATGGGTTTGAAGATTTAATTCCTAGTCTACTTAAGTGCAAAAGCGGATTATGGACTGGATAAATTTTGGGTTGGGGGTGGCAGTAGTAGCAAAGCTGGCAATGAAATCGCCTCAACGCTTCTGCAGAAATATGGTTTCAACAAAATTCTCTCCAAAAACCGTATTTTCTACTGATATTTAATTGCTGACATTGCCGTACCTTCACTCCTTAAGTGTTCCGGCTATGTGAATTTTCTTCGCAGAGCCTACTAGGGAAAGATCGAAATCGCGTGGCAATTGGCTTGATTGCTCGCGACACGGATGTGCTTTTTATCAATGTACGAAGGCGATGTCTCGGGCTAGCGCTCGAAATCCACTATTGGAGATTCAGTACGATGTACACGATCAAACAAGATGGTAGTTATTTCGATGACTTGAGCTGTCTGGTCGATGCAATTGGTTTGGCCGAGGAAATGCTTGCTGACGTACGGAGTGATTGTTCAACCATTTTTTCCATCGAAGATTTTGCGGGGCGCGTTATCGCATCGGTATCAAATCGTCGCGTTATCGGAAGGTTCACAAAGGGGTTATCCTCGGATCAGCTTGGCGACCAGGTCATCCATATCCACGGTGAGGTGTTTGAAGCCACAGATCAAGTTTTGTCGTTGCCTTTTGGTAATGTCCGAGAGTTGGAGGATTTTGATACAACGACCGATCAGCTCGGGAGAATGATGGGTTTGGAGGGTAGTCCTTGTGAAGTCGAGATTGTCGATTCAATTTGTGATTTCTTCGGTGTTGAGTGTTTACGCGACCTGACTGAAGAGAACTTCGATTTCGCAAAGAATCGTCGAAGTCAGCGCTTGCAAAGCGAATTGGCCGTCCTGTTAGCTACTCGAGCGCCATTTTTTATTTTACCAGGTAATGGCCTGCTGGAGCGCAGCGCATATATGAATAACGATGTGCCTAAGAAAATGTCAGTCGATTAAAATCGACTCATGCTTGGCGCGCTTCCACGGGACACCAGGTCGGCATGTGGTGATCGCTAGGATTGTGAAAAATTGGACGGCTTCACCCTGAAATTCAAGATGGATAAATCACTTTAAAAATCGTGGAATACCAGAAAATCAAAGCGCATCCGGGCTTTACGGCAGCGGATTTTCATGCGAGCACTGCCAGATCCTGCAAGATTTAGATAGCTATCACAAGTAATAGATTATATATTTTACGTTGAAATTTTTGAAAATTTAATTGTTTAAATAATTTATTGATATTAATAGGGGAAAATGTATTGATCACTCCTGAGTCGGAAAATTAATCGGCAAGATACACTAAATTTGGGAATGTATAAAAAATATGACTTGTTGAAATCCAATGCCATAAGCATAGCCAATAGATTGATTTCTATGGGTGGTAACGGCTCGTGGAGTTATTGCGAGACTTGCTCTGGTTACCCCGTGGATGGACATGACAATATGTCGGCGTTCTTCATTGCCGCATAGTTCTAGCGATTATCCGAAGATAGTTTATTACCAATAACACGGGTTCCCGCAATCGTCCGCGTCCACGCAAGCAGTCCTCCGTGCGAGGCCGGTAAGGCGCACAAGAAGAAGCACAAAAAGTTGAGGCCCGCATGGGCCAATCAATTGGGGAGTATCAGTGGTCATGTATACGCGCAGAGCGCGGGGTTTCACCCTGCTTGAATTGCTTGTGGTGATGGTAATCATCGGGCTGTTGGCGGCCTACGTCGGCCCACGCTACTTCGCCCAGCTCGGCAAGTCCGAGCGCAAGGTGGCGGCGGCTCAACTTATGGCTTTTTCCAAGGCACTCGACCAGTACCGCCTCGACACCGGACATTACCCGACGACCGAACAGGGACTTGCCGCACTGACCACAAAACCAGCCGACGAGACGAGCTGGGACGGCCCTTATCTGGAACGGGCGGTTCCGCTTGATCCGTGGGGGCACCGTTACGTTTATCGGCAGCCAGGCCAGAAGGCCAACGAATATGACCTCCTGTCCTACGGTAAGAGCGACCAGCCTGGCGGCGAAGGCGAGAGCGCCGAGATCGTTCACTAACGCGCACCATGCAAGTTATCCTGCAAATTCCAGGGGCCCGTGGACGGCCGGAGACGCTCATCGTGGAAGCGGACTCGGAAGCGGACGCGCTGCGTGCCGCCGCGTCGCGCGGGCTGCACGTGTTGTCCGTATCGCTGCCGACTCAGCCAACTAACGCACGTGGCGGAGCGGGCCGCTTTCCGCTGGTGCTCTTCAACCAGGAACTGCTGGCGCTGCTGGAGGCGGGCTTGTCTTTGATCGAAGCGCTGCAGACGCTCGAAACCAAGGAGCGCCGCCCGGGAGCGCGCGTCGTTCTAGCGGAACTGCTTGTCAGTTTGCGCGAGGGTAAAGGGTTTTCAGAAGCACTGGCGGCTCGTGGCGAGATTTTTCCCGAACTGTACGTCGCCACCGTGCGCTCGGCCGAACGCTCGGGGAACCTGTCTGATGCTCTGTCGCGCTACGTGGTCTATCAACTGCAGTTCGATGTTCTCAAAAGGAAACTCATCTCGGCCGCGATTTATCCGACCATGCTAATTGCCGTGGGACTGTCGGTAACTCTATTTCTGCTCGGCTACGTGGTGCCGCGTTTCGCCGTGGTCTACGATGGGTCGGGACGCCAGACACCGTTTGCGTCGGCGTTGTTGCTCACCTTCGGTAAATTCATCCATGTGCATTGGAGTACATTCGGCATCGTCACCCTGACGGTCTTGGTCAGCGTGGTTTTCGCCTTGCGCGAAGCGGCGGTGCGGCACGCCTTGGTCGACGCCGCGGTGCGTTTGCCTTTCCTTTCCTTGCGCGCGGCCGAATTTCGTCTGGCGCGCTTTTACCGCACGATGGGCCTGTTGCTGGCCGCCGGCATTCCGCTTACCCGTGCGCTTGCGATGAGCGCTGGGCTCTTTCCACCCGCTCAGCGCGAAGGACTCGAACGCGCGCGCCGCGCCATCGAAGAGGGTTGCGCTTTTACGCCCGCTTTGGAAGCCGAGGGACTTGCTACGGCGATCGCGGCGAGTCTATTGCGCGTGGGTGAGCGCTCAGGACGTCTTGCCGATATGCTGGAACGCGCCGCGCGCTTTCACGACGAAGAATTCGCTCGCTGGGTCGACTGGGCTTCGCGCCTCCTGGAGCCGGTATTGATGAGCACGATGGGCCTGGTTATCGGCACGGTTGTGGTGCTGCTTTACATGCCGATCTTCGACCTCGCGGACACACTGCAATGAACGCCCCGACCCAGGCCCGGCAGGACCTGTTCTCCGCGCAGAGTCTCGAAACGGCACGAGCACAGGCACGCGCCGAAGCCCGGCCGCTGGTTGAGGTGCTGGAGACCGGTAGCACACTCACGCCCGACGCATTCACGCGTGAACTGGCGGTTGCCTTTGCTTATCCGGCTGCATCGATGGCCGATCTTGAACACTACGTTCCCGACTTCGATGCCTTACCGTTTACCGAAGCCGCGTCACGCGGCGTGCTCGCCCTGCGCGATGCGGGTGGCGCGCTGACTTTGGCGTTCTGGGATCCGTTCGGCGTGGACCTCGAAACCTGGGCGCAGGTACGCTTCCGGGAACCAGCGCAGTCCGTCCTAGCCCATCGTGCGGACATCGCAGCTTACCTAACCCGCGTCGAGGGCGGCATGCGGGCGATGGATACGATCTCTGACGACGGCGCAGCCAGTGAGGTGATCGACGTCGTTGAAGATCTGTCGCTGGTGCGTATCAGCGAGGACGCGAGCACGGTGGTGCGGCTCGTCAACTCGACGCTGTACGACGCGCTCAAGGTCGGCGCGAGCGATGTGCACCTTGAACGCGAGGCCGACGCATTGGTCGTAAAATACCGTGTCGACGGCGTGCTGGTGCCAATCACCACTGTTCGCGGCGCAGAGACCGCCGAGCGCGCCATATCGCGCATCAAGGTGATGGCCGAGCTTGATATTGCCGAGCGCAGGATTCCTCAGGACGGGCGTTTCGGGGTACGCATCCAGGGCCGGGAAGTCGATTTTCGCGTCTCGATCATGCCGAACATTTTCGGTGAAGACGCGGTGTTGCGACTGCTGGATCGGCGCGCGCTGACCGAATCGAGTCAACAGTTGACGCTCGATCATCTCGGACTCGATGCAGCCGCGCAGACCGCGATTCGCGGACTTTCCAGCAAACCGCACGGTATGCTGCTGGTGACTGGACCTACCGGCAGCGGTAAGACCACTACGCTGTACGGCGTCATCACCGAGATCAACACTGGACGCGACAAAATCATCACGATCGAAGACCCGGTCGAATATCGACTACCGCGCGTCCTGCAGATTCCGGTCAACGAAAAGAAGGGGCTGACGTTCGCGCGGGGCTTGCGCTCGATCCTACGCCACGACCCCGACAAGATCATGGTAGGAGAAATCCGCGACGGCGAGACGGCACAGATCGCGGTCCAGGCGGCGTTGACCGGTCATCTGGTGTTCACCACCGTGCACGCGAACAATGTATTTGACGTGCTGGGACGGTTTCTCTATATGGGCGTCGATCCGTACAGCTTCTCCGCGGCGTTAAACGGCATCGTCGCACAGCGACTGCTGCGCGTGAACTGCGAGCGATGTGCTGTTGACGTGACGCCGGACTTGGGTGAACTGGCGCGACTGGAGCTCGATGTCGCGGCAACCGCAGGCTGGCGTATGCGGGCGGGACGGGGCTGCGGCCACTGCCGTGGAGCTGGCTACAAAGGCCGCAAGGCGGTCGCCGAAGTATTGCGAGTGGACGATGCCTTTCGAGTGATGATCGCCACGCGCGCGCCCATCACCGAACTGAAAGCCGTGGCGGCTGCGGCCGGCACGCGGCCGATGCGCGATGCCGCGCTGGAACTGGTCGCACGCGGTGAAACCACGTTTGAGGAGGTCTTACGTGTGGTTTTCTAATGAGCTTATCGAGGTCGGGATTGCGCCTGATGGCTTTGCCATTCGACTACGCGGCGAGCGCCATGTACGACAGCATGAAGTTTCCGCAGCTGGCGATTGGCATTGTGCGTTAGTCAAGCTTGAGGCTGAATTGCTAAGCTGGCGACCCGTGGGCGTGCGTAGCCGTCTCGGTCGACCTGCACTGTCGGTTGCGCTCTCACTCAACTACGTGCGTTTCTTTCGCCTGCCCTGGAGCGAGTCGCTACTGAACCGCGGCCGGGCGGCGGTTTTTGCGGCGACGCAATTCGCGTCTGCCGGTAGCCCAAACGGCGCGGTGCCCGATGCCTTCTCCTATCTGGTTGAGGATGCGCCCCCCGGCGCACCGCGGCTCGCCTGCGCGATTGAGCACGCACTCCTGGTAGCCCTTGACGACATGGCGCGTCGCACGAATACGCGCTTGGTCTCGGCTACCTCGTGGGTTGTAGCCGCAATGAACATGCACGCTCGGCATTTGCCCACCGAAGGCTGGTTCGTCGCGATCGAGGACGCTCATCTGGCGTTGGTCACGTTGAGCGCCGGCGTGGCATGCGAGATTGCAGTGACCGCATGGTCGGACGAGGGCTCGTCGTTCTATCCGGGAACCGGATCGGGTTGGCGCATCGCGCTCGCCCGACTGGAACGCCGCGTGCGACTCAGAAGTGCCCGCGCGGAGGGGTTGCC
>Ga0302233_10001905_pt1 | contig 13768 bp, 21 predicted proteins | sample II_Palsa_N3_1_FD_193516 | JGI IMG/M metagenome (GOLD analysis project Ga0302233, IMG submission 193516) | Peat permafrost microbial communities from Stordalen Mire near Abisko, Sweden - II_Palsa_N3_1 | ecosystem: Environmental > Terrestrial > Soil > Palsa > Peat permafrost | place: Sweden...
CCCATCAGTCGAATGAATTCTTCAGTTGTTTTTTTTTTTTTCAAAATCTTTTTCTTCGTCTGGGGAAATACAAGGCGCAAAAGAACTCTTTTTCTCTAAAAATAATCCGTCGTTAAACCTTGATCTCCAACCGTGTCTAATGGCAAGAAAGACAGTGTTAACGACCCGTTCTTTCTTGCTTGCTTTCTGGTGTTACCTTGTTGATGTTTTCGAGTGTGCCGATGAAGAGCTTGAGTTCGGGCAGGGTGAACTCGACGGGGACGTTCTCTGGCTTGCCAAGCGAGTTGACGAGGATGAGATCGAGCTGTAGCATGGGTGTTTTGAGGGTTGCAATGTTGCTGCTGGACCAAGCAACCTAAAACAGAGAGGTGCAGTGAGCAGACGGCCAGAAGGCAAAGCACGACGACAACGTACAGCGACCTTCCAGTCAAAGTCTGCCAGGGCCTTTCCATTGAACGTCGCGAGCCTTCGCAGTGCAGCTGCACGCAGGTGCCCTTGTCGTGCAAAGATGGCCTCGGCAACGGCCTTGGCCACCGGCTTGGGCTGCTGTGTGAGCTCTTCAAACTGGTCCGCAATCTAGCAAAAACACAGGCGACGATAAGCAACTGAAAACACGAGGAGCAAACCTTGTCCTTGGGCCACGCACTCGCCGCTGCCTTTACCACGAACGCCGTCGTCGCCTCGACCAGGTTCTCCAGGCGCTCGGTGGGGATCGTCTTGGCATACTGCGCCACAAACTTGGCGGGTTGCCCTGTGATCGTGTCGACGATTTGGTGCACAAACTGAGAGCAACGAGGAAAAAATAAGCCACCAAAAAAAAAGAAGACAGTAAAAAAAGCAACCCCCCGACGTTACCTGGTCGACAGTGTTGGCCTCGGCCAGCGCCGTGAACGGGGAAAAGATCCTGCGGGTTTGTGCGTGTTTTTACTTTGGAGCGAGTCTCTCTGGGCAACATACTCTTCGGCCATTTTAACAAGTGCACGCCCGTATCAGATGCAAGCGGGCCAACAGCAGGAGGACGAGCCGCAGACGCCGCTGTCGCGCCTGGGCACTGACGTGTACGTGGCTGTCCCATTTGTTGTGCGTGCTTGCTTACGTCGAGTCGGAAATCTAGCTATGCCGAGGGAGAGAAGCTGCGCGAGAAGCAGGAACGCGTGCAGACCAAGGCATGTGTTTCCTTTTGTTGGTGCTCTCGTTGAGGCCCTAAGCGTCCAAATACAGACCTTCACCAAGTGGTGGAACTCGCACTTGAAGGAGCGCAACCTCAAGATCGACGTGCTGTTTGAGGACGTCAAGAGCGGCGTACCGTTTTATTTTTATTTTTATTTATGTCCTCCCAAATAATCGTAATGTTAGATCATGCTCGCCAACCTGCTCGAGGTCATCAGCGGCGCCAAGCTGGAGGGCAAGCTGGACAAGAACCCCAAGTTCCTCGCGCAGCAGGTCGTCAACCTGGAGCTGTGCTGGGCCCTGCTCAAGACCAAGCTGGACCCCAAGGCACGCAGTGCAACCCCCACAATCCAGACGGACTTACTCGTTGTTTGTTGTAGTCGCTCGTGTCTGTCGGCCCCAAGGACGTGGCCGAGGGCAACCCCAAGCTGATCCTCGGCCTCACATGGCTGCTCATCCTCCGCTTCGAGCTGTCCAAGTTCTCGGCCGACATCCAGGAGCTGCTCAAGTGGGTCAAGAAGCGCACGCACGGCTACAAGGACGTGCACGTGGAGAGCTTTACCAACGGCTTCCAGGACGGGCTGGCGCTCAACGCCCTTATCCATGCTCACTTCCCCGAGCTGGTCGACTTTGACGGGTAGGACACCGATCCCCCTTGTGCCACTGAACCGCTTTTTTAAGGCTCAACAAGGACGATGCCATCAACAACCTCAACAACGCCTTTGACGTGGCCGAAAAGCACCTGGGCGTGCCCAAACTGCTCGACGCCGTCGACGTGGCCAACGAGCCCGACGAAAAGAGTATGATCACGTACCTCGCCCGCCTGCGCCAGGCCATGAACGAGCGCGAAGAGGCACTGCGCAAGAAGGAGGCCGACGAGGAGGCACGTCGCAAGGCGCTGCTCGCCGAGGAGGAGGCGCGTCGCAAGGCGCTCCAGGAGGAGGAGGCCCGCCGCAAGGCCGAGGAGGACGCTGCCCGTCGCGCGGCCGAAGAGGAGGCCCGCCGTCAGGCCGAGGAGGAAGCCCGTCGCCTGGCTGAACTTGCTGCGCAAAAGGCCAAGGAGGAGGCACGCCGCAAGGCCCTCGAGGACCTCCAGAACGCAGCGCCACTGTTCCTCCAGCGTGCGGCCCGCGAGGCCGAGACTGATCAGAAGAACAAGGACTTTGACAAGCTCGCCGAGGACCTGGCCAACTGGATCAAGGACAAGGTACGTGCAAAAAATTACTCTTATTTATGTATGTATTCATTTTTTCTGCTAAACAGAACGGAAAGCTCAAGGACAACGCCGATTACAAGCAGGTGCACAACCCCGAGGAGGTCGCGCAGCTGCTCAAGGACACGTTTGACGGCAAGAAGCCCGGCGAAGATCTTTTGTTTGACGCGCACGCGCTTGCCAACGAGCTGGACACGCGCCACCAGCTGGAGGGCCGTCCGCAGCCCGCGCACCCGATCGGCATCAAGGATCTGGGCAACCAGTGGGACGGCCTGAGCAAGGTCTACGACGGCTACAAGGCCGGCCTGCTGGACCATCTCAAGCAGCTCAAGGACAACCAGCCCACCTATGACCGCATCCGCCGCTTCCAGGCCAAGCTGGGCTCGTGGCACGCAGAGAACGAGGCGGCCATCAAGAGCACTGAGGTTGGCGCGTCCATTGCCGAGGTGACCGCACTGATTGGCCAGCACGATCGTCTCACCAAGGCCGCCCAGGCAGAGCTGAGCCTGCTCAAGAAGGTGGACGAGCTCATTGGCCAGCTCAAGGACAGCGTCAAGCCCGCCGACATTGTCTCGACCCAGACAGCCGTCCACGCAAAGTACACGCCCCTGCCCGAGCACCTCGCCAAGCGGACCCGCGACCTGCAGGCCTCGCTTGAAAAACAGAAGCAGCTCGAGGCCCAGCGCGTTGCCTTCCACGAGGCGACCAAGTCGCTTGCCCAGCTCGTGTTTGAGGCCGAGGACATCACAGGCCACGCGCCCCTGCCCGCCGACACGGACGCCTCGCTCAAGACCCTGATCGAGGCCCTGAACAAGTCTGCGCACGCACTTGCAAAGGCCCCCGAGGGCGTCGACCCCACCGAGGCCGACGATCTCGTCGCCAAGCAGAAGGCGCTCGTGCCCAAGCTGGAAGCGCTGCGCTTCGAGGTCAAGTCGGCCCAGGAGAAGAAAGCCAAGCTGGAAGGTAAAAAGAGATTATTAAAAAGATTATTTAATCTTGATTTATTGGTTCTCCTAATATTTTTATTGCTGACAGATGCACAGAAAAAGTACGCCAAGGCCGCGCAGCAGTTCCACGACTGGTTCACCCAGCAGACCAACGCCCTCGAGACCCCCGTGCCCTCGCTCGACGTGCTCAAGTTCCGTGTCCAGGCCTCGCAGAACGCCCTGCCCGACGGCAACAACCTGCTCACCGGGGCCACTGCCGCCAGCGCAGTTCTGGACCAGGTCCACGCGGCAAACAACAGCGCATCCACGCCCAATCCCTTCTCGTCATACTCGATCGAGTCGCTCAACAAGGAGTACGAGTCGCTCAAATCGGTGCGTTCGACAAACCATAACATTTTATTCTTACTTTGATATTTCCTAGTGGGTTGGCGAGCGCGTCAAGCTGATCGAAACCGGCATCGTCCACGGCGACAAGGTCAAGGTCGTGTCGTCGCTCAACGTGCTCACCGAGAACAAGGGCTCCGTCTCTGGTGCCGACCTGCAGTCGTACCTCCCTTCGGAGCAGGCAGACTACTTCCAGTCCAAGTTCAAGGCCAACGGCGATGACTCGTTTGCCTACACCGGCTTTGCCGTTGTCCCCGGTGGCATCTCTTCGGCGGCTGCAGCGTCCAACGCGACCTACGCCGGGCCGTCCTCGGTCGCCAGCACGCCCACTGCCAGCCCGTACACAACACCTTCCAAGTCGGCTGCCGCGTCATCCACTCCCGCCACACCCAACTTTAACGCCAGCCCTGTCCGGACACCGCTCAACATTGCCTCGCCAGCCGCCGTCAGGGCTTCCACGGCATCGCCGGCTGTCTCCTCGCCATCCGTCTACAAGGCGCCCGCTGCACTGTCGGTCGACACCACGCCCACCAAGACCAGCAGCTTCCCCGAGTTTGACAACAATCTGCGCATGCGCAAGGCCTACGACGACGGCATCACCATGCTCACGACCGAGAACGACGACAAGATCCTCCGCTTTGAGCTCGAGAATGCCGGCACCAAGGCCTACGAGTTCACCATGGTAAATATCCAAAAAAAAAAAGGGAAGAGAAATGGAAGAAAGGGCTAACTCAAAGTCTGGCAGAACTTTACCGGGTCGACCAACCTCGAGCTCATCTATCCCAAGCAGGCCAGCCTCAAGGTGACCATGGTCATCCTGCCCGGCGAAACCAAGACACTCGCAATCATCAACCCGCAGGTCAACCCGAGGGCGGACTCGTCCACGCGCAGGGCGATCCAGTACGGTCCCGTCTGATAAGAAAGAACCTCTGTCCCTAAGAAAAAAAGTGCAAAGTGTGTTTCCGTAAAACTCTATTCTCCTCCGATGAAAGAAAGCAAACACAAAAATTTTATAAAAGAAGACAAAAAGGGGGGGAAAATCAATAACCTAATAACCTAAGAAAAAGAAAAAAAATTAGTTTGTGCTAGGGGTCTCTCGGAGTCGTGCAGTTGCTTGGAGCTCAGCGAGCGTGCGTTGCAGAAGGGTCCACTCGTCAATGCGTGGGCTGCCCAATTCGCCAATGTCGTAAACAAACACGGCTCCGTTGGAGGAGCCGACGGCGAGCTTGCGGCCGTCGGCGTGCCAGCGGACCTTGTTGAGGCCGTGGCCATCGGGCGTGGGCACGCTGATGACGGTCACGGGCGCCTCGGTGTCGACGTTGATGTTCCACAGGGTGAGCTTGCTTTCGCTGTCCACCGCGGCAAACAGCGCAGGATGCACGGGCGACCACCGTGCGTCGTACACGCTGTCGGTGAAGAACTCGAACGAGTGCAGGGGCGCGATCGTCGTTGGCACAGTCGAAGGCTTTGCGGAGGAAGACTGTTGTTTTTTGGTGAGTGTAAATGCAAGGAAATAAGGGACCCACTTTGAGACGCCACAATTTGGCCGTCCAGTCGGTCGATGTCGACAAGACCAGGTCGGAAAAGTCGATCACGCCCGTGGCCGGGTGGTAGTGGATGCCGGTGATGGGGCCAAAGTGGCCCTTGTACGTGTCGAGCGAGTTGAGCCCTGCCTTGCTATAAAAAAAATGGATTTAAAAAAAAAAATAAAAATACAAAGACAAAACGTACGTTCCCGCACGATCGGCACGGTTTGCCTGGTAGATATTGCCCTCCTCGGTGCCGACGGCAAAGAGCGTTGTTTCGTTCTCGGGGAAGCCAAACGTCGTGACCGCGACTTCGACCGAATTTCTGTTTTGCGTGTGGGCGAGCTCGAGGACCTCCTGTGGCTTGGCCAGCATGTCCAGCGACCAGGCGCAGAACAGACCATCGGTGGACGTCGAGACGACGTTGTGTGCGTTGGCTGTGCCGATGATTTCTAGTTGCGAAACGGGGTGCGTGTGGCCGGCGGACGTCAAAGTGGTCTTGTCGACGGGGAGGGACTTTGCGCGCATGTCCCACACGAGCAGCTGGCCAGTATAGCTGCCGCCGATGATTAGGTTGGGCTGGTACGGCGAGAACCGGGCAGTCAACACGGCAGCCTTGCATTCCGCCAAAAGCATAAGACGATGTTACGGTTCACTTTTGTTTTACCTGGGCCTGGAAGACAAACTCTGGCCGCTCGGGCAGGTGCACACTCCAAACAAGGACAATGCCGTTTGTATCCACGTTGCCGGTCGCCGTCACGCCCAGATCGCCATTGTACGCCGCTAGGAGGAGCTCAGGGTGCTACAGAAAAAGACGCGTAAGGATTCGATAAAACCAGCTGTAGCGTGCCTTGGGCGACCAGTGCAGATCCGTGACGGCACGGGCAGCCGAGAGCTTCTCGTCGTAAAACTTTAAGAGGAGCTTGACCGCCTTTTTGTCTGCCCCGTTCGCGTCGGCCGAGGCGGTGTAGTCCTTGAGCACGTCAAAGGGCTCGTTGAGGGCTCGCTCGACGATCTTGGTCGACCGGTCGAAAAACTCCTGGAAGTCGGACGAGTCCAGGATGCGCTGCTTCTCGTCCTCGGTCAGATCTAGCTGTGTGTGCTTTGACTTTTTCTTTCCACTGTCGTCGTCGTCGTCGTCGTCATCGTCGTCGTCGTTCTGGGCCTGTGCCGCAGCGGCCGCCTGTGCTGCTGCTGCCTGTGCTGCTGCTGCTGCCGCCAGAGCCGCTGTGCTGAGCGAGGGCTCCTCGTCGTCCTCGAGCTGGGCATCGGTCTGGATCTCTTTGCTGTACAGCACCAATTCCTAAAAATAGCTTGAGCAATAATTAAAAACATAACTCGAATAAAACCTTTGGCGGGATGTCGACGATGAGCTGCTCCGTCTCACTCAGCTTGAGCGACGAGCGTCGCTGCTGCTGGGCGGCCTCAATCGCAGCCCTACAAAAGAACGGCATTAGGCGCAAGCAAGAAAAGAGGGACTCAGGCTACGAATCCACAGTGCTCGTTCCAGTCGACGTGAGCGTGTGCGTCCCACCGTTGGCACTGGGCGCAGCCGCAGCACCAGACGGCGCCGGTGCCGCCACGACCGGTGCGCCCACGAGCGAGTTGACCAGCTCGTCGACGTCGGTGTTTGCGGTGCTTGATGCCGCAGTCGCAGATCCCTCCTTTTGAAAAAATAAATAAAAATAAAAACACGCAACCGCTCAGGCCCTATAGCAAAAAAAAAGGGACCAGCAGCCGCGAAAAAGGGAGAAACGCACCACGTCGGTCTCAGCCACGGCCTTTTGCAGCGCGACCTTGCGATCCTCGCGCGACTTGCGCAGCTCTGCCAGCTTTTGCCTCTTCTTGTCGAGTTCGTCCTTTCGATCGGCCATTTGTGTGTATATGTGTGTGTGTGTGTGTCCCTAATGCACGTGCCCTCACGGTCAGTCGAAGCAGCAGCCAGCAGGCAGGCAGGGGAGCCGAAGAAGGACACGAGAGAAAGGGAAGAGGCGAAGGCTGACAAGCTTTGTTGGTTGGGCAACTAAGCAAACACGGCACCATTTTGTGCCAGTGTGACCCCGATGGTAACGGCCTTTGGACCTTTTTGCGAGCTGAACGCGCCCCCCGCTTTTGGTTTCTTATTGAGCAGCAAGGCGTGCGCGACCTGCTGACGGCGCTGCGCAAGCCGCGCAGCAAGGCGCACGGGGTCCAGCCGGTGTTTGGGAGGCGGCTGGAGGACCTGGGCCCGGACGAGCAGGTCGAGGGCGTACCCACGATCGTGTACAAGATGGTCAACTTTCTCGTGTCGACAGGTGCGTGCGGTTGGCTGCTGGGCGAGTGGTTGGTGTGTTGGGTGTGGTTGCGCTGTGTGCAGAGTGCCGTTGGTCAGGGTGGGGAAGAAGGGGGGAAAAAGAAAAAAGAGGGAAAACAACCCCCGTTTCTCTATATAAATAGCCTCTATCCCCTGTCTGTTGTGGTTAGCGCGCTGGATTTAGAGCTAACGTCGTCTATCTGTGCAGAGGCGTACAACGAGGAGGGCCTGTTTCGTGTGTCGGGTCAGCTGAGCGAGGTGCGAGGGCTAAAAGAGCGGTTTGACAGAGGTAACCACCCGGCGCAATTTATTTATTTACTTTTTATTTATCTGATTTGTCAGGCGAGGACGTGGACTTGGTCGCGATGTATGGCGAGCCACACGTGGTCTGCTCGACACTAAAGCTGTTTTTCCGTGAGCTACCGGAGCCGTTGTTTACATTTGAGCTATACGACTGCTTTATGATTGCAGATGGTAACTAGGCTGGGCAATCAATTGCCCCCCAAGCTAAACTGTGCTCTGTCGTCGGTAGTCATCTGTGCCGACAAGGAGCGAGTGGAGCAAATAAAACACGTCTTGGGTATCATGCCGGCCGGCAACTTTACGCTCACGTCCTACCTGGTCAAGGTAGTAATTATCATCACGCATTTTTTTCAATTTAAATTATTGCTTTACAGTTTTTGAGACTGGTCGCGCAACACTCGGACAAGAACAAGATGAAGTCCAACAACCTTGCCACTGTCTTTGCGCCCAACGTGCTGCGGTCCCTGGAGGACGACATGCTCACAAACACGGCGCAGTCATCGCATATCCTGCAAACCATGATTGACGATTTTGAGTACCTCTTTCCCGTACGCAGAACCATCCTCTGTTGCGTGTGCTAAAAGGGAAATGTACAGGAAGCAGCAAACCTCAAGTACGACTTTGAGTACCTCTTTTCAAAGGAGGAGCCGCCACCGTCGGTGGACCTGGAAACCCTCGACGAGGCCGCGATTGTCGAGATTGTCTCGCATCCTGCCAACGCGCCCCCTCCTCCCCTGCTACCAAAACCCACGAAGCCTGCAGCCACCGCAGCGGTCGTCGTGTCGACGCCACCGCGCCCCGCAACCGCAGCCAGCACCAGCGGGCCAGCTGCCAAATCATCACCGCAGAAGCTCCGCTCGGTTGTCCCGCCGACTCCCGCGGGTGGCTTTGACCTGGCTCCTTTGTCGACGTCTGCGCCCTCTGTCCCTGCGCCGCCGCCAAAGTCAATGAAGCCCAACAGGACGACGGAATCGATCGCGATCACGTCCAAGTTGGACTACACCTCGGTGGCCCAAAAGCTGGACCTTGCCGTGCCCGCCTCCAACGTCAGCGCGTCCGCTTCAACAGACGAAGCTGCTGCCCCACCGCCACCTACAACAAACGGTCTGCCCGGCAAGGGCTACCTCGCCGCGGTCAAGAGTAACCTCAACCGCGCGTCCTCCGTGGGCCCAAAGGTGCAACGCTCGTCCAAAAACTACACCTACCCAGGGATCTCAGCGGACTCGGACGAAGCACCAGCACCGAGTCAAGCACCAGAGCGCCAGAGTTCGCCCGAGGCGGGCGAGATTACGTACGACGATGACAAGCCCATCCAGCGGCCTGCGCGAAAGGTGCCCACTCGTGCCCTTCCTGCCATCCCCGGCGGGCTTCGCCCCATGTCCATCTACACACAGGTGCGCACCTCCTTGCCCAAGGCCGAAGTCACGTCCAAGGCGGCTGCACTCGCCAGAGAGGTACTCAACGGAAGGGGGAAGGGGTTGGAATTGTTCTTACGCATTCACGTTAGATCAATCGAGTGAGCATGCACGTTGCTGAAGAGATGGAAAAGAGCGGGTCGATCAACGGCCGCCCCAAACGAAAGGTTGGCGAGCTCGATCCCCACGACATCCAGTCGTTCAAGGAGTTTGGCGGCCAGCTGGTCCTGCCGCCCCTCACCGGCGGGCCCATCAACCTCAAGCGCACGACGACAAACGGCAACAGCGCCTTCAAGCGCACCTATTAACTACTCAAACTCATTTCTCCTGTACAACCTCCCCCATCTACTAAAGTTTTTTTTTTTTTTTTGCTTCTTCTTTGTTTGTCTTCCGTCAATATCTGATCGTAGTGCAACAACGGGCCCACGAAGCCGCCGGCATTCAGTGAAAAAAAAAGAAAAGCAAATGGGTTACTTTTGTACACAACCTAATGATTTTGAAGCGCGCTCTTCGGGGAATTAGTCTATACGAATCTGAACTCGTCGTTGTTGATCATAAACACGTTGCCTTGCCCCACCAGCATGAACGTCTGCGTGAACGTGTGGCTCTCCTTGTCGCCGCCGTACGTGACCTGCCCTGTGACCGCCACGAGGACGTACTGCTCGCTCGTGGCCAGCACGGGCTGGCAGTCAAAGCTCAGCACCGTGTGCTTGGTCGACGGCAGCTCCTGGAACGCCTTGGTCACGCCGTCCTTGCCGATGATCGCGTGGCCGTTCCAAAGCAACCGTGCGTTGGCAGTGTAAAAGTTGGCTGCGGCCTGGAAGAGGAAGGGTTTGGACCCCACACACTCAGAAAAGGAAGCGTACCGCGCGCCGGCTGTCAAACACCGTGTAGTAGCTGTCCACAAACTGCGCCGCCCCGCGTGCCGTCGTGTCCAGGATGTCGTCCTGCGTTGGTGGTGCTGGTGGTTAAAACAGGGCTGGCACGACGGACATACGATTGCGGCCATGATTTATATAGTGTGGTCACCAGTGAAATGCAACTACGGCGGCGAGCAGCAATGTCGTCGCCCTCTGGACGTACGTCCCCTCTCACTCACTCCTGTTTATTTTTCAGCCAGAGAGGCGCATATTTATTTTGGGGCTTCTCTAAAGGATCAGCGAATAAAAAACAGGTGATATAGTGCAGATGAGAGGGCTGGCTGGGCAATTATGTATACGTATCGAGCATATTGGCGATCTTGGCCTTGTTGTAGCTGGTTTGCTCGAGCGCGTAGACGGTGCGGTAGTCTGCCGGGTTGACCTTGTGCACAGTGTCCCAAGCGTCCTGCAGCCACTTCGTATTGGTCATGCTTTCGGGCTTGTTGATGTCCGGTAACGCGGGCATTTGCGACATGTACGCGACCTGACGGCCCTCATTGCTGTGGCGGATGAGGCTCGAGTCGACGTAGAGGTCGGTGTAGTGGCGTCTATCTTTCAGGCGCTCGAGCCACAAGCCGGTCGCCGTGTCGTCCACGGGATACGGGATCAGTGTGGGCAGTTCGTGCGAGCGGACACCGTGCATCTTTGCCAAAAGGGGACTGAAAAAAAAAAAAGAAGGTTGAATAGTTATTGACTAAATAAAAAAAAATAAATTTGTACCTGTAAATGATCGCAGGGCCAGCGTAGTACGCATAGGGCCCGCCATAGTTGGGGATTTGTGCGTTCCAGGGCCAGCCCGCGTAGAAGAGCGCACGGTCTTGTATCTCTTCGCGTGAGAGCGGGCCATTGATCCCCTTCTGTTTATAGGCGTCCTCAAGGGCGTTGCGCATCGAGCGGTACAGCTGGTCAAAGCGGACGTACGTGTCCGTGTCCATCATGAGGAAGAAATCGTACTCGTCGACCAGGGTCTGGTTCAAGGACTGCAAATGGAGCTAAGAAAAAGGGGGAGGTCCTATTTTGAAAAAAAAAAAGAGCGGGTACCCATTCAAACGCGAGCAAGCGCTTGTACGCGAGGTTGTTCTTGTGGTCAAAGAAGGGCAGCGAGATGATATCATCGTGGACCTGCATCTCGCGGGCCAGCTTGGGCAGCTCCTCCTTACGCCTCTGCTGCGAGACGCCTACCTCCTCATGCGTGGACCCGTGCATGCCCTTGGACTGCTGGAGCCACGCCAGCTCGACCTTGCCAAAGCCCTCGTTCGTGGCCACAAAGAAGCGGTAGACAAACTCGACCTCGGTGATGATTTCCGTCTTGCCGGGGGTGCCGTCGCGCACAGGCCGCTCCTTGACCACAGGTGCACGTGGCTTGAGCACGGTCTCGCGCAGGGCATTGCGGGCGTCCTCCTCTCCCGGGCCCGCGATAATGGCTACGAGGAATCTTGCTCTCGTGTAGGGCTTTGTGATCGTGGGGGTTGCGGTGGTGCCGGCGGTGGTGCTGTTGCTGGTGCTGTTGCTGGTGCTGTCGTTTAAGACGTGGCCGACCTGCTCGCTCGCATTGGGTGCTTTAACGAAAGGGCCGTAGAGGAACAGCAACGACAGCACGGCCGCGATCACGAGGTAGATGAGGCCAAACGCGGTGTTCCTCGGTACCTGCATGGCTGGCTGTGGCTGGCGGGCGGGCTGCTGATTTCCGAACGTGCCCTGAAAGGGGTCGCTGACAATATTTACCCGTGCAGGGGAAAGACACAAAAATATGGCTGCGCTCTGGAATGCCTACTTTTCACAAAAAACACCCGAAAAGATTTATTATACACCATCGTCCAAGTCGGTGATCATCGATGCAAAACTCCGCCGCGAGAAAGAGTTTTCCCAGTCGAAATGCTTCTCGGCGCTGTTCAGTGCCTCGTAGACGACCCGCGCCATCCTCGGCAGAACGACGTGGACGTCGCCGTATCGGTACCGCATGAACAGGAGCTCTGTCGGGTCTGTCAGGGGCCACCAGAAGGGGATGTCACCGCCAGAGACAGGCGCGGTCTCGTCGGCAAGCACGTTGTAGTAAAAGTGGTTGACGTGGAACTGCCGCTGCCATATGTATCGCTCCATCTGCACGGACGCGTTCTGCTTGGTGTCCCAGAAGCCCATATAGACTGCCGATGCGCCAGGGCCCAGGAACGGGGTCGAGAAGGAGATGCCGCCACAGGGGGTCACCACGACGCTGTACTTTCGCACAAGCTGGACTTGATCCTCCAGGGTCAACGTGGCGATGTCAACGACGTCCACAGGGATCTCAAAGGTTTCGCGGAGGTAGGTGGCCATTTCGGCCTCGTTTATTGCGCGCCGCTGGCCTTCGCCCTTGTGAAACACGAGGATTCGCTGGTCGGTGGGCCCTGCGGGGATGCCAGGCGCCCGGTTGATGTCGCGGAGAATAAAGTCGATGAACTCGTCCCAGAGACCCAGGCCTTGCAGATCAAAGCGCATGCCCATTCGAGGCGATCCAGCGAGCAGGCGCTTGACACAGACGAGCGGCTGGGGCCTCTGCGTTGCTGCGGCCCTGTCGTTGTCGGCGGGCTCGGAGGCGAGAAAAGAGGACGTGCCGTTGCCGCTCATTTTGAAGGGTGCGTCGCGGCCAAGCACCAGTGGCGACCCACGCCGCGGTGCCAGCAAGCCAAACAGCTTCTCCGTGTGATCGCAGGACTGGACAATGTTGTCCAGGCGGTCGCAGGCGCCATCGGGATGGACCAACACCTGGATGTCGTCCGTGAGCACGCCAAAGGCCCGCGCCATCGAGTAGACCGCAAAGACGTCGTCGCCCAGCGAGTGGCCAAAGTTCTGGGGCACGTGGAGGGAGACGAGGGCAGCGACGTCGGCGTCGAGCCAAGATACCTGCTGCTCGGACAGCGGGATCGTGCTTGCGCGAACGACCGGACGGAGGGCGCGAGAGCGATAGCCGATGACGGTTGTGCTCGTGTCGCTTGTGAGGCGGACAAAGTCGGGCGGGAACGCTGGGACGTGGCGGTTGACGATCACATATTCGTCGTCACTGGCCCCGCTGTCCGTCTTGACGCTGCTCCGGACGGGGACAAGCACTCGAGGCGGCAGCTGCGTCCGCGGGTCGTAGAAGAAGACAAAGTTGTTTATCGACGGGTCGTAGCACATGTTGTCAAACATGCACGTGCGCTCGCTGTCCTCCTCCATGAAGCATCGGTAGTGCGACGTCAGGGCGCGCTGTGGGTGGCGCTGGGGGTCGCGGTGAGGGAGGGCGGACACGCTGCTGTGTACAGGAAGCGAGCCGGAACCAGACGAGGTCAGCGAGTGCAAGCTCAGCCCAAGGAAGAGTCCAAGCACAAACAGAGCCATCATGGCCAGCAAGATGAGACTACGCGGGGTCGGCATCTTGCGAGGCGGGGGCCTGACTGAAGGGGGACGCGTTGAAAAAACAAAAAAACAAATTCTGAACTGACGACAAAAAATAAACCCGGCATATCAGGCTCCGATTGTCACTCGGAACCAGGTAGAGAGAGATGTCGTGTCTTAATTCCATTACAAACGCTAATGATAAAGAGAGAAAACAACCAGAGAAAAACGGAAGTGTAGAAAGAG
>Ga0302233_10001910_pt1 | contig 13730 bp, 16 predicted proteins | sample II_Palsa_N3_1_FD_193516 | JGI IMG/M metagenome (GOLD analysis project Ga0302233, IMG submission 193516) | Peat permafrost microbial communities from Stordalen Mire near Abisko, Sweden - II_Palsa_N3_1 | ecosystem: Environmental > Terrestrial > Soil > Palsa > Peat permafrost | place: Sweden...
CCGAGTCCCATTGGTCTGCAGCGGCGTCCCATTCCTCCGCGCCTCATTCAAAACATTTCCCAACAAAAATCCCCGCACGCTCTTCGTCTCACGCGTACTCAACACCAACCGCCCACTCTCCGCCGTCACATTCGCAGGCACATCCACCGTCCCTCTAAACTCCGGCGCGGCCGGAATATACCCATCCGTCCTCAGCCCCGAATAAGCCCCCAACATCGCCATCCGCCGCATCGCCCCCACCACCAACGCATTCTCATACGCCGTATTCTCCGTAGCCCCACCCACATCCGCCTTCACGGCAAACTCACGCTGCACCGGCATCACCGGCACCACATCCACCACACCCCCAATCGCACTCGACCCATACAAATCCGCCGCCCCACCCCGCAACAACCTCACGTCCTCGATCCCCAGCGACGGAATCTCATCCCAATGCACCCATCCTCCAAACGCATCGTTCAGCGGCACCTGCCCACTCACCACCAGCGTTCGGCTAGCCGCCGTACTCCCCAACCCCCGCAGGCTCACGCCCTCCGTAGTAGGATTCGCCGTCCACGAACTCGTCCTCCGAAACAACTGAAACCCCGCCACCTCATGCAGCCGATCATCCAGCGTCAATCCCGGCTGCGCCTGCATCTGCTGCCCCGAAACCACCGCCACACTGGTAGCCAAATCGCTAACCCCCACCAGCCCCCGATCCGCACTCACCGTAACCGAATCCGAAGCCCGCACCTGCGGCGAACCCGTAGTCTGCACCGGCGGCGCCTGCGCCCACACCCCCGGCAGGCACCCCACCACGCAGACTCCCAGTGCCAACGATCGCAGCCCACTCCTCATCGTTTCAGCCTCTCACACCCACACAACCATTCCCACCCACCGTCTCCTTCCGCGAGCCTCCCCCTTCTCGAATTCTGACCCTTCGCGAACTTCGACCCTTTGCAAAACTTTGCTCACTTCGCGACCTTTGCGTCAAAGCCTTTACCGTTGCTCGCCACGGATTTGCGAGCAGCCCCACGCCTTGATTAACACTCTGTTCACCCAGGAGCATCATCAGCAAAAAGAGCAAGTTCCCCGCACCCCCGTCATTCTGAACGAATAAAAATCCCACCACAAAACTTCGTCACTATGAACGAAGAAAAATCCTCCCACGCCACAAAACCTCGTCATTCTGAACGAAGTGAAGAACCCCTGTAGTTGCTGTTGCTCTTGCTCTTGCTCTTACTGTTGCTCTTGCTCTTGCCGTTGCCGTTGCTCTTGTCTACCCAAAAACTGTCATCCTGAGCGAAGCGCGCAGCCGAAGGACCCGCCACCGAGCCAGCAGCTGCAATACCCCTCATGGTTCTCAACCACCATCCGATCCGCCCCGCCCTTGCCCTTGCTTTTCTTTCTGTCATCCCTCTGGGAATCTGCTGCTTCTTAGTCTTTGGGTTTTACCTAATCCCTGTTCCCTCGACCGCCGCTCCCACCCGCAGCATCGTCGCCTCATCAAAATGTTTCCCCAGCACCTGCACCCCAATCGGCAAACCCTCCGCCGTCTCTCCGCAAGGCACGCTCATCCCGCATATCCCCGCGAGCGAAGCCGCCACCGAATAAATGTCCTCGAGATACATCTGCAGCGGATCATCCGTCTTCTCGCCCAGCTTGAACGCAGCAGTAGGTGTGACCGGCGCAACAATCGCGTCGACCGTCTCAAACGCCTGCACAAAATCCCTCGTCAAGAGCGCCCGCACCTGCTGGGCTTTACGGTAATAGGCATCGTAATATCCAGCCGAGAGCACATACGTCCCCAGCAGAATCCTCCGCTTAACCTCCGCGCCAAACCCCTCATCGCGCGTGTTCCGAAACATCGCTGCCAGCGTCCCAGCATCTTCCGACCGCAACCCAAATCGCACGCCATCGAACCGCGACAAATTCGAGCTAGCCTCCGCCGTAGCAATCACGTAATACGTAGGCACCGCGTACTTGGTATGCGGCAACGACACCTTATGAATCGAACACCCAGCCGCCCGTAACCCATCCAGCGCCTTCTCAATCGCCGCGCGAATCTCCGCATTCAACCCTTCGCCGAAGTACTCCTCCGGCACCCCAATCCTCAACCCCGCAACATCCTTCTTCGTCTCGGCCACATACGAACCCACAGCCTCATGCGAAGAAGTAGCGTCCATCTCATCCGCCCCCGCGAGCACCTCGAGCATCGTCGCAGCATCTTCCACCGACCGCGCAAACGGCCCGACGCGATCCAGCGACGAAGCAAACGCAATCAACCCATAACGCGAAACTCGCCCATAAGTAGGCAGCACGCCCACCACACCACAAAACGCCGCCGGCTGCCGAATCGACCCGCCCGTATCCGTCCCCAAGCTAGCCACGCACAACCCCGCCGCCACCGCCGCCGCCGACCCACCCGAGCTTCCCCCCGGCACCCGATCCAGCGCCCGAGGATTCCTCACCGGCCCGTAAGCCGAGTTCTCATTCGACGACCCCATCGCAAACTCATCGCAATTCAACTTCCCCAGTACCACCGCCCCCGCAGCCTCCAGCCGCGCCACCACGGTCGCGTCATACGGCGGACGATACCCCTCCAAAATCTTCGACCCCGCAGTAGTCACCACGCCCTTCACGGTCAGCACATCCTTGATTCCCACCGGCACACCCGCCAGCACCCCTACCGGATCACCAGCCTTCACCGCAGCGTCCACCTTCTCCGCCTGCATCATCGCCCGTTCCCGCGTCAGAGCCAGGAAGCTATGAATCTCCGGATCAACCTTCGCAATCCGCTCGTAATGTTCCTCAGCCAGCGCCGCCGCCGACACCCGCCCCTCCACCACGGCAGCCCGCGCCTCCGCCAGTGAAATGTTCTCAATCGAAGAATGCACCACGTCAGCCATGCGTACGCCCTACTCCTTACCGAACTCTTGCCGTTGCTCTTGCCGTTGCCGTTGCTTGTTTTACGCCGTCATCCTAGAGCGAAGCGAAGGATCCCTGTATTTGTCTTTGCAGTTGCAGTTGCACTTGCTGTTGCTCTTGCTCTTGCTGTTGCTGTTGCTCTTGCTGTTGCTGTTGCTCCTGCCCTTGCTTTTGCCCTTGCCCTTGCATTTCTTTCTGTCATTCCCTCTGGGAATCTGCTTCTAACCTCTACCGCTCAATCACCTTCGGCACCTTAAAAAACCTCCCATCCGTCTCAGGAGCCTCCGCCATCACCGCCCCCCGATCCACCGAAGGCCTCACCACATCCGCCCTTAGCGTCTCTCCCCCAGTAGCCGCCTTCAATCCCAGCGCCTGCCCCACCTGCGCCATCGGCACCACACTCGACGTATCCAGCTCATTCATCTGCGCAATATACCCCAGCACGGCATTCAAATCCCTCGCCATCCGCGGCAACTCCTCCGCCGTCAGCTCCAAATTCGCCAAATCAGCGACATGCCGCACATCCTCCACCGAAACCGCCAACCGTCCCTCGCCCATAACCTCTATCCCCTATCCTCTACGCTCTATCCCCTGCTTTTAAAGTGTATCCCGCCCAACTTCACCCCCGCGATCCTCCCCAAATCATTCGCCAGCGCCGACCGCATGGACACAAACTGCTGCATCCACTGCGCCCCGTCCACCCGCACATGCAGCCAATTCTCGGCATCCAGATACATCACCTGCGCATGCCCCGCCAGCGCGCTTCCACAAGCCACCGGCCACGCCGCCATCAGCCGATCCTCATCCGGCAGCTCGCGCAAACTTCTCCCCAACGACCCGCGCAGCAAATCCCGCATCCCTTGCATCATTCCAACCTACTCCAAAGCCCCGTCGAGGTCCGCATCCCCATGCGCGACCTCATCCGCACTAGCCGCCGCGGCCACCACCAGCCACTCCTGCACCTGGTGCAGCGTCTTCACCGTCTTGTACTCGCCCTTGCACCCAGCCGTCTCCGTCCCCTCCAGCAAGAACGCCGTCCGCAATCCCGCCGCATTCGCCGCCACCACATCCGTACACCGATCCCCCACCATCACCGACGCGCCGAGCTCCACCCCCAAGTCCTTCGCCGCCCGCCGCAGCATCCCTGTCCCCGGCTTCCGATCCTCGTGCTCCCTTTTGTATTTCCCAACACCCTCAGGATGGAACGGGCAGAAGTACACCGCATCCAGCGCCACGCCCCGCTTCACGAACTCCTCCAGCATCCAGGCCGTCAGCACCTCAAACTCCGCCTCCGTATACATCCCCCTTGCAATCCCCGACTGGTTCGTCACCACCACCAGCTTGTACCCCAACCCCACTGCCACCTTGCAAAGCTCAAAGATCCCCTCCACCCACCGCACCTCCTCCGCGGCATGCAGATACCCCACCTCGTGATTGATCACCCCATCGCGATCAAGAAACAGCGCCTTAGCCCGCAGACCCATAGCACCAACCTCACACCGTCTATTCTCCACCCAGTTAAACTACGCGCCGCCCATTACCCTCGGATTTCTTTTCGCCACGGAACCGTCATCCTAAGCGCAGGGCGCAGTCAAAGGGCCGGCCTGCCACAAAACTGTCATCCTGAGCGCAGCGCGAAGAACCTGCCTGCCACAGAACTGTCATCCTGAGCGCAGCGCGAAGCGCGAAGCCGAAGGACCCGCCACCCAGCCAGCAGCCGCAAGCTGCCCCATGGTTCTCAACCGCAAGACCTTTGCCTTTGCCCCTGCCGTTGCCCTTGCTCTTGCTCTTGCTCTTGCCCTTCTGGCTGTCATTCCGAGCGCAGCGAGCGAACCTGCTTTCTCCCGTTCTTGCCTCTGCCTTTGTCGCCGTTGTCTTTGCCCTTGCCCCTAAGATAGGTCCGGGCTGCAGCCCGGACATCAACGCATCTCGCAAGAAGCGGGCTTTAGCCCCTGGGATACCTTCGTTTTGGCCTTTGCCCTTAACCCTTCAACCTCCGCCGCAAATCCGCCGTAACCTCCCGATGGCAACAAAGACAAAGCGTCCGCAGATTATCCAAATCACACTCCCCACCCCCCTCGGCCACGGGCCGCACATGGTCCGCATCCCACAACGACCGCCGAGTCGGGGTCCCCGGCGGGCGTTTTTTGCCCGCTGGGGTGGTCGCCGCAACCGACCGCATCCCCCAAACCTCCAGCAACTCCCCCCGCACCTTCCCCCGACTCCGCTTCAACTCCGCATAAGCCGCCACCGTATCGGTCCCACACAACCCACACACGCCCTTATCCCGCAGAAACACCTGGTCCCGCAGATACCCCGGATCCGACCGCAGCCTCCACTGGTGCACGCAATACGCCGAGCAAAACGTCCGCCGCCGCTTAGCCAGAATCTCCATCCGACACCACCGGCAAAGCGGCCGCCCATGCGCCCCCACCCCGACCAGCTCCCCGCCAGCCCACCCAGCCTCCGCCAACCGCCGCCCCGGCAACTTTAACCCCGCACTTTTCTTCGCAGCCATCCCCCAATCTTAACAACGCCGACCTCTCACCAGTCCCTAATCTCTCAAATGTTAGCTTGCCTCGGAGTGCGGGCCGAGGGGTACTCTCACCTTATGGGAAGCAACGGTCGATGCAGTGAATGCGCGGGCTACGCAAAAGATGGACACAATTATTGTCGAATGTGTGGCTTCCACCTGACCCAAGGGTACGTTCAATATCCTAGCGTGCCCATCGCGTATTACATACATGAGAAGTACTGCGGATACTGCGGAGAGCCAAAAGACAATTGCGCGTGCCGCAGACGCTAAAGCGCAGCGTCTGTCTCGATGGCAGGAGGACCACCCATCATCATGTTGTAATGATTTAACTGGCGCAGGTTGACGAACACATTCTTAAACACGGCTAGGTATTTCTCCACCATACCCTCATCAAGAGAGACGAATAAGTCATCAGGGATAGCGTGAGAGCCATCATTTATCCACGACAACAGCGATTTACATATCAGCTTCTCCTCCCCTGCGAAATGGGAAAGTATGTCTTCCTGGCTCATGCCTCCAAGAACACGAAAGTAGCTCTCAAGAATCCGTCGCAGCGTGTTCTGAATTGTTTGGCTAGCCAGATTCCGCTCGCGGACCTCTGACCACAACAAATCGTAGGAAGTAGTGACCGGGTTGGTGGCATGTTTCTGAACTTTCGATATCCCATTAATCTTCCGAATTACCCAGAACGTCTCACCCTTCAAGGCAACGCCAGCGCACCTCGCCGCGTTAAACGTAATTTCTTTGTGAAAGTAAACGTTATGAGTCAAAACGAAGACTTGCTTGATCTGTCCAGCCTTCGACCGTGCCTCCTCGATTACTTCTCTGATCAATGTGCCAACAATGAATAGCACGTCGCTGTCCAAGCTCGACACGGGGTCGTCGAAGACCACCACTCGATTGCCTGTCATGCCGGTTTCCGTCTTACTGCCACGCAAGAGATGATAGAAGTACAAAAACGTGATGAAGCTTCGTTCTCCTTCACTCAAAGTGTTCTTCGCGTCGCTACCATCTGGCCTGCAAATCCTGTAGAAGTTGCTACCCTTGGCTTCGATCGTGAAGTTTCGGAAGCCGAAACCTCGTAGAATTTTATTGATCTCACTGACAGTCGGCTGCACGCTTGTAGTGCTTTTTTCAAGCGTCTTGATTTCATTTTCTTTCGCGGCCTTCTCCGGCTTCGCAGTGTTAATTTGCTCTTCAATCCGAGCGATTGCCTTCTCCACGTCTGCCTTATCGGCCTTGTACTTAGCAAGCGGCCGTGTGATCTCGATTTGAGCGAAAAACGCCCATACTTGATCAGTGAGCTTTCTCCTTTCCGATGCAAGGTTTGCGACCACAACATTGTGAGCACGAATTTTGTCGTTCGCATCCGCGATGAGCTGCCTCGCTGCAGCTAATACAGAGTCCACCTGGTCTAGCACTACGGCTTGGCTCGGTTCCTTAACTTTCGTTTCGATACGCTGCTGATTGAGTTGGAAGCGGGTCTCGAAAAGTGCCTTCTCCGCCTTGAGCTTTTCAACATCGAGGAAGTTGGTTCCGGAGTCAATGTCCGCTTGCATTGCGAGCCGAATTCGATCGCCCTCGAGCTTATACCCACTCCGCAGCGCGGCAATGGCTGCCGTATCCTGCGTGAATGCATCATCGAAGTATTCCTCTAAACTCGCAGCGAGGGTGTGGGGGGCCTTCTGCTGGCAAAACGGGCATACGCCGTCATTCAACTCATAAAATTCAATTCCTTGCTTCACCCAGTCACTACTGCTGAGTTTTTGGATCATTGCGGCGATGTCAACGTCGGTCTTACCGATCACCTTTTTTTTGAGAATTGGATCCGTTTCCCACGCCAAAAACGCAACGCTGTCCACCTCAGTAAGAACCCGTTGGGCAACCGGCTCTGCACCGAAGACGGATAGTGCCTTAGCTTCCAACTCCGCCTGCTGCGGTGGCGCTGGAATATCTTTTGCACACTCGGCTAGCAGCCTCTCTTTGAATTTTTGCTTGTTTCCTCTGTAACCAGTTAAAGCTCCCTGCAGCTTCGCGTCGTGAACCGTGAACACCTTCCAGCATTCATCCCGAAATGCGGACTCAACCGCATCAAGCTCACCTCGCTTTCCGCCTCGCCCGTCCGCTCCCCCCAACGTGAGCGTGAGCTGCTCTATTCTCTGTGTCAGGCCCTCGACGTCCCTTTTCACCTGACCAATTCTGTTCTGGGTCTCAATATTCTCTTGCCCAAGTGTAAAAATTCCTTCGAGATCCGCGCTTGTGTTGAAGTTCGCCTCGACGAAATCTCGGTTGTAAACCATCGCCTCCATAGCGGTGCCGCGATGCCAATGTACCGCGCACCCCGAGTAGGGACTAGTATCGGCAATCAAACGGGAAATTGTAGTTTTACCCGCTCCATTGGGACCGTAGACAAAATTAATCGCCGCGAGGCCATCCATTTCTTCTACTTTGTCACCATAGCTGGCACAGCCTGCAATCTCTATCCGTTCAATCATGGAAACATACCCCGGATTCATTAGAATCCGCTCTCCTAGTTATGTTGGGCGCGTGCAAAAGCATACACCCCACGAATCGAAATCCCCGACGCGGCTAGTAAGACGAAAAAGCCCCTACCTCGCTGCCGCGGGCCGGAGTGAAGCCGCAGGCGCAACGACCAAATTGCCTTCCTCCCTGCCCCCCACCCCCACCGAGCGCCCACCACGCGAAGCCCCCCGCCGTCCGCGCAGGACCCGCGTTGGACAAATCTTGTCAAGCCCCTAAACCACCTAAACCCAACATTCCAAACCAAATAGAGTGGTAATAACATACTTGACTCAGCAACCAAAACGAGCTACATTTGAGCAATGGAAAGCCTCAAGACACTCCAGCAAGCAATCGTCTACTTCTCTAACCCCGACAACTGCGTAAGCTACTTGATCGCAAAGCGGTGGAAAGATGGGGTGGTTGTTTGCCCGAACTGTGGCTCCAAGGAAGTGAAGTACATGCCTACCCGTCGCGTATGGCAGTGCAAAATCCGCCACGCTAAGTCTCAGTTCTCAGTCAAGGTGGGAAGCATCTATGAGGACTCACCGTTAGGCCTAGACAAGTGGCTGACTGCAACCTGGATGATTACCAACTGCAAGAACGGTGTATCCAGCTATGAGATCGCGCGGAACATTGGCGTCACTCAGAAGTCGGCATGGTTCATGCTGCATCGCATCCGTACTGCAATGAAGGACAAGAACCCCAAGAAGCTCGGACGCGGTGGCCCTGTAGAAATTGATGAGACCTTCATCGGTGGTAAGGCAAAGAACATGCACAAGTCCAAGCGCATAGCAGGAACGACAATGTATGGACAGAATGGCAAGTCCATCGTGTTGGGAATGCTAGAGCGTGGTGGCAAGGTTCGCGCTGGGATGGTTGAGGATCGTTTCAGAGAGACCATGCAGCCTGTAGTCCTCGCCAACGTAGCAGCGGGTGCACACATCATCACAGACGAACACGCAGCATATCCGTTCATTGCGAACAGGACTTACTTCCACGAGATTATCAATCACGTTGAGGGCTACGTGAATTCGCACATCCACACCAACGGCATTGAGAACTTTTGGAGCCTGTTGAAGCGCGGCCTGAATGGAACCTATGTGAGTGTTCGCCCGTTCCATCTGGACAAGTATGTGAATGAGCAAGTGTTCCGCTACAACAACCGCAAAGACATCGGGGACAGTGGACGGTTGGCTTTGGTTGTCGAACAGGGATTCGGTCGTCGGCTCACATACAAGCAACTGACGCTTACAGCGTAGGATGCAGGTGGACGACACAGCGCGTGGATGCCTGTGTCGTCACTTTGTACTGAAAGAACAGATCATGAACATTCAGCTTGATCCTGCAATCGCTGCACAACTAGCAGAAGTGAAACGACTCTTGGCTTCGGTAGCGCGTCTTCCTAAGATGCCTGCCAAACTCTACGCCCCGCGTCTTACCTTCTAGCTATATCCTCCGTTGGCTAGGAACCAGCGGGGGAATTCTTTGCAGACTTTGGGTATCTCTTGCCTTGCTTGACCTTCTTAGCAGCCTCTAGCCGCTTGTCTAGCTCTGCCTTGGACACAGCCATGATCTTGTCCATAGCCTTGTCGAACTTCTCGAACTCTTTAGATGGTTTATCTGTACTCATAATTACTGTCCTAGTTCGTGGCTAATAGTTTCAATAACTTTTGAAATTGATGGAGTATTCGAGAGGGTTAGTCACGAACGCGCCACCTTCGCGAGTCTCGTATGTTCCCTTGATACTGAGGGACTTGGGGGTTTGCCACGGCCACACTTGTTTGCCAGCTTTTGGCGGCCCCGGATTCACTGCTACCGAAGCAATGGAAAAGCTTATAACTGTGTTCGCAAAAACGCTTGGACATTGCACCCGGTAAGTGGGAGCCAAGGCCATTTCCCTACTAAGTGGAATAGCTACAGGTTTTCTAGTCTTGCTATCTAAAATGGTGGCTCCCATCGCTACCACAGCTCCAGCAGGGAACATCGTGCACCCTGGAATCTTGGTTGCTTGTCCTATTCCCACGATCTCTGTGTCCATCTGAATAGTGAAGTCCAAATTTTCAATGTCGGTCGAACCTGTTGCTATGTCAGCGCGGACATCAACCTCATTCGGATGCCATGTAATTCCCGCAAATTTCGTTCCTTCAGCATAAGGAGCTAGTGAGCCTACATAACCTGTCACGGTTACCTGTGGCTCGGGCTGAATTGGCTGTGGTACTTCGACTCCGGAGTATTTTGACTTCACAATCGCAGCATCGCCAACACCGAGCAGCAAACACAGGATTAGAGTTGAGATGACTTTGTGACGTGGTGGCCGAGATGGGATTATCTCCGTGCAGATGATGAGCGTTCCAACCACTGCTGCTAAGAACATTAACAAGTGTCCTAGCAGCATATTGATGACTCCGAAAACAGCGAGTGCCGCGATGACAAGAGCACAAAACAGAGCGAACAATCCCCCAGCAATAACCCTCGTAGCTGAATTTTGTGATGTGCCTCCGTAGGGTGTTTGCATAGGGATGTCCTGTCCAGACTCGGAAGGATCAGGACGCTGAAGAGGAAGCCTTCGCTCTTTGCGATTAGGTTTCCCTTGTTCGTGGCTATCCATGCGCGCAATCCTCTCAGCGGCGTCTTTTGCCAAGAATTTGGCAGCAGAGCATTTACCTGTACCCCAGATGGTCGCAGCACTAGAGCTATACAGTCAAAAGTTTTCTGCATTCAAACCTTTCTTCGTAGGTGTAAGAATGGCGCATGTTGAAATCCACTGCATTGATGGTTCTGTTCGTTGCACTGTCTCTACATGCTCAAGACATACGTCAACCAGCATCCACCGATGCCGCACACGTAGCCGAGCAAAGAAATGGAGACCAACCAGGCACACGTGCGCGGCCTCTGGTTGTACAAGTAGAGCAAACTCAAGAGAGCAATCAAGAAGCTAATGCACGAAAGGAAAAGGAAAGAGAGGATGCGTCTGCTAAACACCGCGAATTCATCCTCACCGTAATCGTTGCTCTTGCTGCCGTCGTTCAGGCGATAGCTGTATTTGGGCAGATCGTGATTTACATTCGGCAAACCAACATCATGGAGAGCAACCTCAAAGCTGCTAACAGCACTCTCGAATCCGACGAGTTGCAGGTGGAGTTGGCGGAGAGACCTTGGTTGTCGGTAAAAGCTCATATTTCTGGGCCACTCACGTTTACGCATGACGGCGCTTGGGTCCAAGTTGTTCTCGAAATGAAGAACCACGGACGCACACCCGCCCTCGGAGTTAGTATCGACCCCGCTGTACATATACTTAGTGTTTCTAAGCCCCATCCCTTTGAAGCCTTGAAACGGCAATGTGAGGAGTCGTTGGCGCGTGAGGGAACATCCGGAGAGATTATTTTCCCGGGGGGCATCTTCGCGCAAAACCACAGTATTCAGGCTGCTGCGCGACAAATTGAGGAAGGGTATATCGGAGGCAACCCAATTTTCTCGATGGCACTCACTGTTTGTGTAAGCTACAGGGCCACGTTCAAAGCCGCCGCCAGATACTACACAGGGGTCAACTATGATCTTTGGAAACATGACCCCAACGTGCCTGGACACTATGTGTTCACAGTGGGAGAAGAAGTTCCGCAGGAGAATTTCAGAACTGCTCTGAGCATCCTTATAGGGACAGTTGTAAAGTAGGAGAACAAGTAGGACAAGCACTCAGAGCCGCCCATCTTGGCACATCTGAGACTCTTTGTATGTGTAGTATGTGGTCATCTTGGTCTCCTATTGGTTTAGGAGACCCCAGAACTAGGGAGCATTTTGCTCGACGCCACAACCTATTTGGGTTGCTGAGTCAAGTATGTTGTTCCCAATAGAGTTGGCATAGTTACCCCACGCGGAAGCCTATAATAGAAACAGGCCCAAAAAGCACCCCACTCGACCGCGCCCAACCAGGCAAAACTCTCCCGCCCTCCGTGCAGGACAGGGGGTACTTTGCCTCCTAACTCGCCTGAATAGAAGACTTTACGGCAAGAGTACCCCCGGACCAAGTCATACTTTGCCGCGTAACCCGCCTGAGCAGACTACTTTACGGCCAAAGTACCCCCCGAGGGGGGTGGGGGGGTACCCTCACTCCAGCCTCAACAAGGCATCCGCATCGGAACACCCGCTGCCGACACCTCAATCTTCAGCGCTCGAGAATCCGTCACCCCAAAGTGAAAGATACTCGCCGCCAGCGCCGCATCGGCCTTACCCGCCAGGAACACCTCGGCAAAGTGCGCCGCCGACCCAGCACCACCCGACGCAATCACCGGGATCTGCACCGCCTCGGAAACCCGCCGCGTCAGCTCGCAGTCAAACCCGCCCCGAGTCCCATCCGCATCCATGCTGGTCAACAAAATCTCCCCCGCCCCCCGCGCCTCCGCCTCCACCGCCCACTCAATCACCCTAAGCCCCGTAGGCTTCCTTCCCCCAGAAACAAAAACCTCAGCATCTCCAACAAAATCAATACTTTGTGCTCGCCGAGCATCAATCGCAACGATCACCGCCTGCGCTCCAAAGCTTCCACCAATCTCCCCAATCAATTCCGGCCTCGCAATCGCACTCGAGTTAATACTCACCTTGTCAGCTCCAGCATCAAAAACCGCCGCAGCTTCCTCCGCAGACCGAATTCCACCTCCAACAGTAAACGGCACAAACAGCTTCTCCGCTGTCCGCTTCACGGTCTCCAACAGCGTTCCGCGCCCTTCATGCGTAGCGGTAATATCCAGCAGCACAATCTCATCCGCTCCTCCGCGAGCATGCCGATGAGCCAACTCCGCAGGATCACCAGCATCCACAATGTCCACAAACTGCACGCCTTTCACGACGCGTCCACCGCGAACATCCAGGCAAGCAATAATCCTCTTCGTCAGCACGACAGCTCCAAGAAGTTCCTCAACACCAACAGTCCAGTCTCAGCCGACTTCTCCGGATGAAACTGCACTCCCATAACATTCCCCCGCTCAACAACCCCAGTAAACGCTCCTCCATACATCGTCGAAGCCGCAGTATCAGCCGAAACCGGAGCTCTCCAGGAGTGCGTGTAATACACAAAGCTTCCCGCCTCAACACCCTTCAACAACCGAGAATCCGGCCGAATCGCCTCCAGCGAATTCCACCCAACATGAGGAGTCTTCAACTCCTTCCCATCAAACGCAGTCGGAAACCGCTCGCACTTCCCCGCAAACCAACCAAGCCCATCAGCTTCCGGAGCTTCAGTAGACCCTTCATAAAGCCACTGCAACCCCACGCAAATCCCCAGAAACGGAACACCCTCACCAAGCGCGACTCGCAAAGCCTCATCCAAACCCAAGTCATGCAGCAACTGAGTAGCCCGGAAGTGCCCAACGCCAGGCAACACGATCTTGTCCGCGCGAAGCACATCCTCAGGAGACTGCGTCACAACAACGTCGTTCGCGCCCAGAAACCGAAGCGCCTTGACCACGCTGGTGAGATTGCCCGCCTTGTAATCAATGACCGCGATCATCTACTTCGCTTCGCCTTGGCTTTGTGCCAATACTGAAAAGGGTCTTCGTACAGCTCTCCTTCGATATCCATCACCCTCTGTTGCATTCGGACCTGGGAATCAGAGATCGCCTGGTTATAGATCGCCGGACCGATCTCCTCCACGAAGTAATTCAGCAGCAGACCGGCCGCGAGCTCACCAATCGGTTCCGGCATATTCCTTTCGAAGTATTGCTGGATGGACGCAATTGCTTCGTCGCGAACGTGCTTGGAAAGCTCAATA
>Ga0302233_10001914_pt1 | contig 13713 bp, 22 predicted proteins | sample II_Palsa_N3_1_FD_193516 | JGI IMG/M metagenome (GOLD analysis project Ga0302233, IMG submission 193516) | Peat permafrost microbial communities from Stordalen Mire near Abisko, Sweden - II_Palsa_N3_1 | ecosystem: Environmental > Terrestrial > Soil > Palsa > Peat permafrost | place: Sweden...
CGCACTCTCTTTCCGACCATCTCTGTCCAATCACTCCTTTCATAAAACCTTGTTTTGTAAATTGAACCTGAATTGTAAAATTGATGTGAATTGTAAAATTCTCATCAATTTTGCACTCAGCGTTATGGCACACAACATAACAGATTTGCTTTTGTCTTTTACATCCCCCCCTCACCCCATTAAAATTGTGCCAACTAGCTCCAGTAGTTGGCCGTACGTGAAAGAGTCGACGATGTTCCGAGCGCACGTCCTTGCGTCGCCCAGATGGACCGCTCCATATCTTCGAGCTGCACGTGTCGCTCTGCGTACGACTCGTCATCCGAATTATCCTCCTGCATATACACGCCCTCGTCCGAGTACGTCGATGCACCAGCGCTTGATGACGAACCGCCATTGAGGGAGATGACTCGCCACGAGGGTTCTGCAAAATTTCTTTAGGATTAAAAATTGCTCTTTTTTTTTTGTTTGTTTTCGTACGAGGAAGCCTGCTCAAGTCGGGGCGCTGGATATAGCAGTTCATCGGTGCGACATCGAGGAGGAAAGGAGGCGGGGCACACACAGCGAGAGCAACCGTGTCGGGTACAATGACGCCAGCGTCGTCCTCGTCAGACGCACTGTCCAGGTCAAAATCGTCGCCTCCTTGGCCACTGTCGCCCTCCTCATCGTGATTCATGCTGCTGTCGAGATCAAGCTCGCTCATAGAGTGGCTGCGCATACTGTCATAGCCTTCCTGCTTGGGAGATCGTCGGCCTTTGCAAAAATTTTAATTACCTTTCCTACAAAGAATTATATACGGATGGCTCGTTTGCCGGTGAGCGACGACGATGAGGATGAAGAAGACAGCTGTGCTTCGCGCTTTACCCCGCTGACACTACGACCTCCACGTGTGCGACCAGCCGCGGGCTCCTGCTGCGCGAATTTTTCACTGTTGCTGTGATGGGGAATGACGCGACCATAGCACTGAGTGACTAATGCATCCTAGATTAGGAGGAGAGGAAGGGTATGATAAATAAAAAAAAATACCGATCGAATTGGTCCTGTGGTTCTCGGCGCACGTTGGCGTGCAAAACCACAACGTGCCCGACGAGACTATCGAGAATGATAATTTTATTGACGTTTTTTACACAAGAAGGTATCATACCTTCATCGGTGCTGATATTGGGCGTGCGGCACTGCAAATGGAAGGCCCATGGGCATCCGTGGCACATGACAATGGGATGGCCTTTGTTGTCGGGCTCTCCGGCTCCACACACGCAGCACACTAGAATATATTTAAATTCTTGGATAATCTTTGTTTTATCCACACCTTCTTGCACGATGGGCCGCTTGCGTTGGTTGCGGCCCTCGCCCTCGTACGATCCCAGGTCCAGCCGCTGGCGCTTGATCGAACTACCGTACCCGCGGTAGTCGCAGCCGTGACGACTGCACACACATTAGGTTAACTTTTTCGTGTGAACTAGCTGGGCTCCGCGTACTTGCAAAGTGTTTTGGACCCCCACGGCCCCGGACGCCAATGCGCGTCCTCGGTCGTGCCGCAATATCGGCACCACGGGGTATCGGTCTGAAGCAAACGCTGGAGTTGCACGCACGATAGTCTAATTAGAACATCCCAGGTACCATGATGCGATACCTCGTAAACGGTCAACGTGTCCATCGCCTCGTGCAGAATCAGCAGCAGTCAAGAGCGCAAGAAGAGCGAGTGGAAAGTGCACAACGAGGCTGCACGCGTGATATCGTAATAAAAACAATAAACACGAACACGAGGTGGCTTTGTTTTCGTCACTATGGCACGAGAGCGCAGATTGCAGTCCAGTCCGCTCCACCTGCCCCACGCGATGATAGCACAGAGGAAGGATCGGATTTGTGTGTGTTGTGTTGTGTGTGTGTGTGTGTGTGAGAGAGAGAGAGAGGGTGGGGTGGGGTGGGGGGTGGGGGATGTACAGGATTTTGTGGCCCAAAAAGAAATAAAATAAGCAAAATTCTCTTTTTTTTTTTTGCAGTGCACGTTTGTTACCCATTAAAAATTTTTTTTAAATTATTTCATAGTGCATACTTTGAGTTTTGGCCTTCCAGCTTCAACTGGTCCCACTGTGGTAGGTTCGCGGCATCGAGAGTCACGGGCAAGGGCTCCATGCTGTAGTTTGCGTCAAAAAAGATCAAATGACTCGGCCATAAAAGAAAGTGTGTACCCCGGGGGGACTGCATTTTGGCAAGCACGGCCCACGACTCAGGACTATGGCTGTGTACGGAGGAGGTGAGGAAGAGAGGCCCGGCCCTGTGCTCTCGTTGACGTGTTTTCTGCATGTTTAGACGAGGTGTCTGCGCTGGTGCTGGACACGGGCTCGCAATGGACAAAGATTGGCTACGCTGGTGAGGACACTGTAAGCGAAACCTGAAAGGAAAGGGGAAACTGACCGTGTTGCAGCCCAAGTTCGTGATCCCCACCGACGTCGGGTACATCCAGGAGAACGCACAGGGTGGCGCTGACGCTATGGACGTGTCTGGGGCGCCCGCTGGTCCCAAGAAATAGTAAGTGCTCTCTCGCTCTCTCTCTCATTGATCAGCGGCTTTCGGTCTCACACACTGCACTCCCCTCTGCTAGCTACGTGGGCGACAATGCCATCGGCGTGCGACGCGACTACATGGAGATTGCCAACCCGCTCAAGGACGGCCTAAGTAACTGCCATTATCTCAGCTTTTGCTGACCTTCACCTCGAAAACAGTAAACGATTGGGACGCCGTCGAGCAGGTATGGTCCTATGCGTTCAACCAGAGCCTGCGTGCCAACACGTCTGAGCACCCCGTCCTCTTGGCCGAGCCCTCATTCAACACGCGCGAGGCCCGCGAAAAGTCGGCAGAGATCTTTTTCGAAAAGTACAATGTCCCTGCGCTGTTCATCTGCAAGAACGCCGTCCTGTCGGCGTACTCGTGCGGCCGACCCACGGCGCTCGTCGTCGACTCGGGTGCCGCCACGACCTCGGTCACCCCTGTCTTTGATGGCTACGTTCTTCGCAATGGTGCGACCCTTTGCCATGTTTGTGCCTCTAATTGTCGATCTCTGGCAGGCATTGTCAAGCAAACTCTGGCCGGCAACGCTCTTACACAACTCTCGCTCAACTTGCTCGAGCAACAGCTCTCACAAAAGATCGTCCCATCTTTCCTCGTGGCTGAGAAAAAGGTCACGGAGCAGGGCAAAGTTTCCGCCGCCAAACTGCGCGATCTCGGAAAGACCTCGTCCAGCTTCCTCGAATACTCCAAGCTGCACGCCGCGCAAGACTTTAAGGAGTCCGTCTGCGCAGTCTCTCATCCTCTCCCGCTGGAGGACTCGGACGAGTACGGTACTTTTGATGTCTCCGAATGCTAATTTGTATTGTAGGCGAGTAGTAAGTCAAGTCCCAAAACGGCAGTACGAGTTCCCCGACGGACTCAACGGCATGTATGGCGTCGAGCGCATGCGCATTGGTGAAGCCCTCTTCAATCCCGCAAAGTATTACACCTTGCCCGGGTCCTCCACCGACACGCTCCTGGGCCTGCCAGAGATGATCCACAACTCGCTCAAACTGTGCGACTCGGAGCTCTGGCAGGGCCTGCTCGCATCGACGATGCTTACAGGCGGCACCACTCTCCTCTCGGGCCTTCCCGACCGTGTCAACATTGATGTTTCGCAGCTCGCCTCCACGGTAACTAGCTACGCAAGGGACTCTTTAAAAAGTTGTTTTTTATTTTAATAAAATGTCCCTATAATGCAGCTCAAGGTCAAGGTCGTCGCGTCCAGCAACACGATCGAGCGCCGCTTCTCGTCGTGGATCGGCGGCTCCATCCTGGCCTCGCTGGGCTCGTTCCATCAGATGTGGGTCTCCAAGCACGAGTTTGAAGAGACGGGCCGCGCGGTCATCGAGCAAAAGTGTCCTTAGAGGAGTGAGGTTTCTTTTCCCAGTTTAGATTTGTCATGTTCTCGCCCGGAATTCTCCTTTCTTACCTCATCGCAAGCTGACAAATAACTTCCGACGGGGACACTCATCACTCTGGGTGTGTCAGCAAAAAATAAACAATTGCACACTTTCATTCCGACGCCACTTCACACCGACACCGCAGCATGGCCTCAAAGACGATCAAGGTAAACGTGCGACAATCCTGGAGTGACAAACAAACCCAACTATGTAAGATTGCCGCCCTCCTCGGCTCGCTGCGCAAAGACAGCATCAACAAGAAGGTCCTCGACGCGGCCGTCAAGCTGCTGCCTGCCAATGCGTCCATCGAGGTGAACTGCCTTGTCGTGCCGACGCCGTCTAAACAATCCTCTTACCATAGGTTGTGGACTGGTCCAAGATTCCCAATTTCAACCAGGACGACGAGAAGGACAACTACCATCCTGCTGCCAAGGCCGCCAAGGTAACAGTCCATTAATGACACGCGCTTGCTTATTTGGGGTGTTTGCAGGACGTCATCAGGGGCAGCGATGCCGTTCTCATCGTCACTCCCGAGGTACACAGGTGATATGATCCGTTGGCGCTGACACCAGATTGCATGTATCACAGTACAACTACTCGTTCCCCGGTGGACTCAAGTACGATGGCGCAAACATGTGCAGGCACTGCTAACATATGTGTATGCACAGGAACGCGATCGACTACATCTCGCGTCCGTACGGCACGAGCCCCTTTGGCGGCAAGGCTGTCTCGGTCATTGGGTAAGGCTTGTCTAGAGTGTAGCCGATCAAACGGTAACGATGCTTCTCTTTGACCACAGTGCCAACAATGGCAAGAACCTCGGCACGTCCGGCACATCGCGCGCTCAGTTGGCCTGGCGCTCTGTTTTTGTCTTCCTAAAGTAAGTCAAAAATCTGTTGATTATGCTAAAAGAAGGTATTCACTAGCTTGACCGCTGTCAACCAGCCCGAGGTCATCGTGGCCGATGGCGACTCCAAGTTTGACGACAATGGCAACCTCAAGGACGAGTTCCTCAAGAAGCTCCTGACCGATCACCTGAAGGCCCTGGTTGACCTCGCCACCAAGCTCAAGACACCCACCAGCAACCTCTAGGCTTTGTGTGTGTGTGTGTGTGTGTGTGTGCCTTTGTTCTTTTTGCAGCAACTTTGGCAGAAAACAAAGAAACGAATTGAAACTGACTAATAACGCTGAAAAGGAACTGCGCCAGAAAACAGAACAATTGCTTCAGAGCGGGGCACTAAAGTTGGGCAGCTCAAAGACAAACGAGTTCAGTGCTTTCACGTTGGCATCGGCGTAGCCGAGGATAAGTCTGCGAAAAGAAGACAAAAAAGCAGTTTAAAGAAGCGTCAAAAAGAAAAGAAACGGATACCGTGCGTTCGGTGCTGCCAGACCTTGGACGACGACGGCCGCGCCCGAAATGTGGTGGACAAGGACGTTGTCACGGAGGAAGATCGAGTTGCTGGGCTGTGGGCTCGAGACGTTGAGAACAAGGGGATTGCCGGGCGTTCCTTGGCCATTCTACGATGCAATACAGAAAATGGTTCTTTTTTAGTAAAAAAGACAGCCACATCCAGCGTCATACAGGAACGGTCACAAAGAGGTTGCTGGCCGAGTGGCGGATAGTGCCATTGTCCCACTCAAAGATCATGCGGCTGTCCAAGAAATGCGGCGTGGACAGGACGAGGCTCTTGCCCGGTCCTGCGGTCAATCCGTCGGCCACCACGTACAAGCCCGAGGACACGTGCTTGATCCATCCGCGGGGGTTCGTTGAAGGAGGCATCCCATTCAGTGGATTCTGAGGTGGTGCCACCGTGTACACGGGCGGAGTCGCCTAAAACAACAAGTCAGTGCGAGTACAGACATTTGAAACATACAACGGGGAGGACCACAGGAGGCTTGACAACGATGACGGGGGCAGGGGCGGGCTTGACGACAACGACCGGTTGCTGCGGGGCAAAGACAACGGTCGACTACACGTAAAGGTTTCAGTTTGAGCTTGTTCGGGTTGGTCTTCTTCTTCGTACTTGAATGACAAATTCAAAGCGAAGACGGCGCTCGTTAAAGCCGCCGGGGTGGTACACCAGCTGGACGTGCATCCGGCCAGATCCGCCCTCAGGGTGGACGAGGAGCCCCGACTCGTTGTGGATGAGGAAACCGTCGCGCAGGCCGACACGGAGACGTCCATCGTTGCCACCTCTGTGCAAGATAAGCTTTACGTTTGCACCTGCACGTCCTCCGCCTATTTTTGGAGCGTGTCAGAGCAAGCTAAAAACAAAAAACAAAAAAAACAAAAAAAAACTCATGCAGAGCGTACGGGGATGGACGTGGAGACCGCTCTGGACATGCTGGAGGCAACCGTGCTCGTCAAACTTGAACAGGGCACTGCCGTCGCCGCGATTGGTATCGAGCATGATGGGGACGTCATCCTTGGGGGGCGCACCGGGGACTACAACAAGGCCGCTCTCGACGTGCTTGAGGAAGCCGATGACGTTTGGCTGGGAATTCACCAGGATAGTCACGACCGGGTCCAGGTGGAAGACCAGGCGCTGCTCGTTATGGCCACCGGTGTGGTAGCAAAGCTTGGTGCCCGGGTGTGCTTGCCCGCCCAACGGGTGGACAAGACGGCCGCTCGAGTGCACGAGATGGCCGTTCATGTGCGACACAAAGAGACGCTGTTCGCCATGTCCGCCTGGGAAAATCTTGATTAAATTTTGCAACGCAGGCAAAGAACGAGACAAATTCTCTTACCAGGATGGAGGATAAGGACAGTGTTGTCGTTGGCCTGGCCGCCCAGGGGATGTACCAACAGACCACTGTCGTTGTGGACGAGCACATTGTTCTCAAACTTGAACGCCATCACGGGCTGCGGCGGCCCGTGGACAAAGACGAGCGGCGTGTCCTTCTGCGCACGGCCATGCTCGGGGCCGACAAAGAGGCCGCTCGAGTGGCGAATGTAGTAGAGTGCTGCCATCCTGTCGCTGTTGTATTTGGTAGCACCCAGTTGGTAAGTGAAACGAAAAGGGAGGTTTATGAGGACGAAAAGGGAGGTTTATGAGGACGAAAAGGGAGGTTTATGAGGACGAAAAGGGAGGTTTATGAGGACGAAAAGGGAGGTTTATGGACTCGAGGGCCAGAGACACGAAATGCACTCTGCATGTTCCCGGATCGGTGAGAACTAAGCGGCGCAACTGCGCCTGCACGGGAATCTACCAACTTCCATTTTCTAAAGTTGCATGCCCTGGATAAATCGCATGGAACTGTCCGCGCCACAGTCGAGCCAGCAGACTGCCAGTTTTCTCTTTTTTGAGCCATGGTCCTGGGGACCACAGGTGGCGATGAGGAGGACGGGAGTGTCAGCGAGCACGAGCTGGATGTGGTCGCACCCTCTGAGCTGACCATGTCATCGACACAAGCCTCTACACCCCCACCGCCAGACGCAAACGATGCTACGCGGGACGTGACAGTGCGCATCGTGGAGCCGTACAGACCCAAGGAGGCCTTCTACCCCCATCGGTTGTCCGTGCTGAGCGCGTACCCGCTGCCGGCCGAGTCCGAAATGAGCACAATGGTCCATGTCGTGCCCGTGCGCGTAATCCCGACGGTCCCGGCACTCGGCGGACCGGGTCCTGGCGCCAGCGAGTCGGGCGTGCTCTACACCCTTGTGCTGGCCTACAAGTCGATCGGCATCATCTATGGCGACATTGGCACATCGCCACTGTACGCGTTCACGTCCATATTCGGCACGGAGACGCCGCCCGATGAGGACAATGTCGTCGGCGCCCTCTCCACCATGCTCTGGACCTTTATGCTCGTCGTCGTCGTCAAGTACCTCGTACGTCGCTTGATGTTTTTCGTTCAAATAGATAAGACAAATAACAAAATAGATCCTAGTCCTGATCGCTGACGACCACGGGGAGGGCGGCTCGCTGGCCATGTACGCCCTCCTGTCGCGCGGGCTTCGAGAGAAGCTGAATGCGCGGCACAACAAGGCATACCTTAGGATCAACACTGTGATCGCGTCGTTGGCGATCGTGGCGACGGCGATGCTGCTGAGCGACGGCCTGCTCACTCCGTCTATCTCGGTGCTATCGGCCGTAGGCGGGATCCAAGTCGCCGCGCCAGGCTTTCCACAGGGCGCCGTTGTCGCTATATCTCTCGTGATCCTCCTCGTACTCTTCCTCGTCCAGATTTTCGGCACGTCGAAAATCTCCTTCCTGTTCTCGCCCATCATGCTCCTGTGGTTTCTCTGCCTCCTCGCCATCGGCATCGGCAATATCACCCTCCAGCCAGGCGTCTTCCGTGCCTTCTCTCCGTCCTACATGTTTCAATACTTTATCCGAAACGGGTACAACGGCTGGGCCTCCCTGGGATCGATTGTTCTTGTGGTCACGGGCGCCGAAGCGCTCTACGCCGATCTCGGCCATTTCAACCGGCCTGCAATCCGCACGAGCTCCTTTGTCCTCGTCGTTCCCTCCCTCATGATCACCTACATCGGTCAGGCCGCGGCACTCATCGTCAACCACAACAGTCTGGTCGCGGCCGGCTGGGATCCTAACGGCAACGCCCCAGCCAGTCAGTACGGCACAGTCGTCGTCTCAAACACCTTTTTCAACGCCATGCCCTTTTGGGCCTTTTATCCCATGCTTATCATCGCCACCCTCGCCTCGATCATCGCTTCTCAGGCCCTGATCTCTGCGAGCTACTCTGTCGTGAACCAGGTTCGAGCTTCTTTCTGAAAAAGACAAAATTGTAATTTCTTTTTTTTTTTTGTGTGTGTGTGTGTGTGTGCTACTAAACTAGGCCATGAAGCTCAACTTTTCCCCGCGCTTCACCATTATCCACACCGACATGACGCATTTTGGCCAGGTACCTTGACCTACGTAAAACACAATCAAGTACTGATACAATGCTGCTCTTTAGATTTACATCCCGGAGATCAACTTTGCACTCATGCTTGGCTGTCTGGGGATCGTGGCGGTCGCTGAAAATGCGTATGTTTTCCACAAGTTTTTGAATGAAGATGCGTATTGAATACGCCTTCTCGCAGTAATAATCTCACGGCTGCATACGGCGTGGCCGTGACCATTGTGTTTTTCATCACGACGCTGTTTTATTCGTTGATCATCGTGTTTTCGTTCAAGGTCCATGTGCTCTTTGCCCTCGTCTTCTTTGTCGTCTACTTTGTCATCGACGGGGCGTTGCTCACCTCTGGCCTGCTAAAATTCACGAGCGGTGCCTGGTTTCCCCTGCTGATCGCGCTCATCCTCTCGTTGCTCATGCTGATCTGGCGCTGGTGCCGCATCCGCATGATCCGCAACCAGGCCGCGATGTCCCGTCCAGACAACGAGATCTTTCAGTTTCGCAGGCCCTCTTCCGTCCCCCCGCCCTCGTCGTCTACGGCGTCGTCGGTGTCAACAACGTCGTCGTCAACTGACGGTGGATCGTCGGTCTCCGAGTCTCGTTCTTTAAGGCATTACTTGCGCAACCGCCAGATCACGCACCCACTGGCCAACATCGCCAACACGGTCGTCTTCTGCTTCGCCTCGGCCACAGAGCGCGTCCCCGCAGCCTTTACCCACTTTATCGAGCGCTTCCCGATCCGTCCACAGGTCCTTGTCTTTGTGACCATTGCCAGCGTCAACGTCCCCCGCGTCGTCGAAAACTATGATATTCGGCAGGTCTTGGCCTGCCCGGGCGTGTATCGGGCCACGATCAACTATGGCTACATCGAGGTAATGCGCAATTAATAAAACAGATTTATTTTAAAAATTTTCTTTCTTACGCAGCGCTTGCCGTCGTCCGTTCACGTGGTCGCCTCCATCTGCAAGCGCATCGGCTGTGTCCCCCCTGAGGTCGCTGACAGCTCGGACGAGGACATTATCGACGCCATTGACCCCACGTTCATCCTCGGCCGCGACAGGGTGGTGCTGTCCAGAAAGGTCAACGGGCCCATCTCTGCGTTCAAGTGGGTCGTCCTGTTCATCTTTAACGCTGAGCTGCTCCTCTCACGCTCGTTCGCCGCGTCCTTTGCCATCCCCTACCAGCGAACCCTCGAGGTCGGTCTCAAGGTGCCCATTTAATAGGCCCGCTGCAATTAATCGACTCGATGGAGGACATCTCGGTTCTGCTGTCGCGCCCCTCGTCGGCCGCGTCCTACTCTTCACGCTCGACCAGGCAGACGGCACTCGCTCGCCTAGAGCAGCTGGAGGCCGGCAACTTTGCACCTGCCCCACCACCACGCCAGCACGAAGACGAAGACCACCGGCCATCGCAGAAAAACGCAGCGCACGAGCCTGAACCCGCGCCTCATCCGACTACCGACGATGCAGACCAGCCGGACGGCGAGGATGAGGAAGACGATCGCCTCACCAACGTAACGGGGCTGTCTGCGCACAGCATCCTCCGACGTCTGGACAAGCGACGGCGCACCGAACAGCCACCACAGGATCGTCGTGCAACCAGGGGCAGTGAGAAGGACAAAGCCAACAGCAACGACGACGACGACGACGACGACGACCAGAGCAATGGTGGCCACTCGGTATACGCTTAATTTGCTCTTTTTTTTATTTTGACTAAAATTACTGATATGCGCAGGTTGAACATGTCATCTGTGCTCTCATCGCGCAGGGCAAGCGCATCGGCTGTGCCTATCTGGATGTGGCCTCCTCGTCGCTGTTCGTCATGGACGACTACTCCAACCTGACCCCAGACGAGGTGCTCGATGTTGTCTCTACTCGTAATTTTTGCTACTTAAAAAGCTTGTACTCAGTTTCCCTCTTCCAGTCAATCTACAGATCCAGCCCACGGTGGTCCTGTCAACGGCGCCTATGGACGATTCGATCATGGCCATTTTCACCAAGGACGAGACCAGGAGCGGAAAAGGGCGCGAGGTCAAGGTCGATCTGCGTCCCAGTTCAGAGTTCTCGCTCAACCGTGCCAAAGGCCTGGTCGCCAACACGTACCTGCCCCCCTCGATCGCCAATGCTCGCAAGGAAGATCGTTTGCTCTACATTTCTTCCATCGTCCGCAACGACAACAACGAATCTGTCAAGTGTGCCGGTGCCATACTCACCCACATCCGGACTGGCCAGTACGGCTACGAGCTCGAGGTACCGAAACAGTTGTACCAATAAAAGAACTTCACTTTTCAAAAGGACCCAGAGAAGCCGCTCAACATTACCCTGCATCCCTTGCATGTGCAGCAGTACATGTACCTGAGCAGCAACACGTTCCGCGCTCTACAGATTTTCGAGAGCAACACCAACCCAAACACGCACAGCGAGCGTTCCAAGGAAGGATTGTCTGTTTTCGGTGGGGGCTCGGTCAAACAATTAATGATAACTAACACTTGATTAAAAATAGGTATCATCAATCTCGGCAAAACCAAGGGCGGACGCCGTCTACTGCGAACGTGGTTTTTGCGTCCGGAGCAGCGCATCGATGTCATCAACAAACGTCAGAATGCAGTCGAGTACTTTTCCGACACCCAAAACATGAATCTCGTCAGTGACCTCTGCTCCAGCATCAAGCACGTCCATTACATGCCCAGCATTATCGCTCGTCTCAATAGCGGCCGCGCAACTGTGAATGACTGGCACAGCCTGTTCCTGGTAAAGAAACGACACCCCAAAAGAATAAAATAAAATAAAATATAAAATAATCTTTTCTTGTTGACGTGGATTAATAGTGTGGATTCCACTCGTACAACCTGGCGAAAACGCTTCGAGACGACCCTGGTTGTGCCAAACTTCACGCTGTCAAAGTGCTCGTCGATTGCGTGGACCATCGCGTGTACGAGCTCACGTCTCTGCTGAACAAGATCATCGACTTTGACGAGAGCTCGCTGTCCAAGCGATTTGTCGTCAAGCCGCACGTCGACGTACAACTCGACGAGCTCAAACGAACTTACCATGGCTTGGACGACTTCCTAGTATTTTTTTTTTCTTTTTCTTTTGAGCGATCACGGTTTTACAATTTTTTTTTTTTCTTCCCAACAGTCCAAGGTCGCGCTCGAGATCCGCAAGTCGATTCCTGTAACGTTTGCTACCTCCCTCAACGTCGTTTACTGGCCGCAACTCGGCTACCTCGTTGCTCTACCCCTCCGTGAAAATATGCGCACTGAGCAGGACTTCCAGCTGCCTGGATTTCGCTTCCAGTTCTGCACAAAGACAATGGTCTACTATCGATGCGACAAAACCCTCGAGCTCGACCATCACCTCGGCGACTTGCACGGGTTGATCGTTGGTATCAAATGTTGCTTTTCAAATAAATTAATTTAATTTTTTTTTATTTATTTATGTTACAGACCGAGAGATCGACATCATGTGGCAGCTCCAGGAAAAGGTCCTCCTCCAGTACGCGGATCTCTTGCTCCAGATTGCTACTCACTGCTCCGAACTTGATTGGTATATTGTTTTCAACGAGAATTTGAACTAAAAACTTATCCGGCCGGCGGCATAGTCTGCTCGCTTTGGCTGAAGCCGCACGGCGCTACAACTATAGTCGACCTGTGGTTGTGCAGGATAACGTCATCCAGATCAAGAAGGGTCGACATCCCCTGCAGGAACTCTGTGTGGACGCTTTCATCCCGAACGACGCCGACTTTTCAGCTACCGAGCGCGTGTTCCTCGTGACCGGAGCCAACTACAGCGGCAAGAGCGTCTATCTCAAGCAAGTGGCCCTCATTGTCTACCTCGCGCACGTCGGCAGCTTTGTGCCCGCTGCCGAGGCCGTCATCGGCGTCACAGACAAGATCCTCACGCGCATTTGGACCCAGGAGAGCGTGTCGTCTTCCGCAAGCACATTCATGGTCGATCTGCAGCAGATGAGCTTTGCGCTCAATCACTTTACCTCTCGTTCGCTCATCGTCATCGACGAGTTTGGCAAGGGCACGAACGCAGACGGTATATCACATCCATTATTATTAATGTATTCTTAACGGATCGTAGATGGCATTGGCTTACTTACAGCAGCGCTCAAGCGCTTTGACAAGCCTCCCAGCCGAGATCTTAGTCCCAAAGTGATTGCTTGCACCCATTTCCATGGTATGTTTTTTTTTTATTATTATTATTAATTTTATTCCTCATTGTGTTTTCAGAAATTATCGAAAACAGGTTTCTCGAGGGCTCGTCGGTCCAGTTGCAGACCATGGAGATCCTCAAGCAAGATGACGACGAGATGGTGTTTCTTTACAAGTACATCTTGCAATAAACACTTGAATTAATTTTTTTTTTTTTTTGTTTTTTTTTTTTTTTGGCTGCGGCAGTCTCAAGAAGGGCTATGCCACCAACTCGTGGGGCTCGCACTGTGCAACGATTGCGGGTATCCCCGAGCCGATCGTCAGACGTGGCACGCTGGTGACAACGTCGTTGGCCTGCCGAGAACGTATTGCTCCGCTGTTGGACGACGTCCAGGAGCGCCAGCGACATTTGGCCCGTTGCCGTCTCATCCTCACTCTGAAGCGCCTCGACTGCGAGAACGGCAACCTCGATGGCTTCCGTCATTTGCTCCTCCAGACGGCTGCAATCCTCCTGCCCGCCGATCCGTCCCCATCAGCACCAGGCACTTCCTCTGCTGGAGCAGCCAACCCAACCGGCTCGGCCGCCTCAGCGTCAGAAGTTGCAGCAACCTCAAACGACAACGGCGACTCGGCCTCCGTCACAACTGCTCGTCGTGTCCGTATTGCAGAAGTTTGAGCATAGTGTTTTCTTATACTACACAAACGCATAGAATAAAAAAAGAACTTTTGCTTGCGTCTTCTAAT
>Ga0302233_10001915_pt1 | contig 13709 bp, 19 predicted proteins | sample II_Palsa_N3_1_FD_193516 | JGI IMG/M metagenome (GOLD analysis project Ga0302233, IMG submission 193516) | Peat permafrost microbial communities from Stordalen Mire near Abisko, Sweden - II_Palsa_N3_1 | ecosystem: Environmental > Terrestrial > Soil > Palsa > Peat permafrost | place: Sweden...
CTTCTGCCGCCGTGTTGGTATGTCGATTGACCGCGCGCACTCGCCTTGGCTGGCCCAAGAGAACTGTATTTGTTGTTGGGTTAAAATTAAAAAAAAAAGGGAAGATAAATCATACTCAGGACGAGAACGCTCGCGATGAGACAGAGCGACTGCGTAATAGCGTCGTTGATGATGAACAGGGCTGGGGTCGCCTCGCCCGCCTGGATAAATAGAATGATCATGTTGGAAACAATGCCCGAGATGAAGCAAAGGGCTGTGGCGGTGGTCATGAAGGTGACCGAGCGGAGGGCACGCATGCCGCTGTACGACATGGAGGTGAACTTGCGCAGCTGCATGTAGATCTTGAAGCCATAGTAGAGGAACGCGGACGAGATCAGGACGAGGATGACCATGAGGTAGACCTGGTAGAGAACGGTAAACTCCTCGCGCTTGTGCGGTTCGCCAGAGCCCAGGAAAAACTGCAGCAACGTCACCAACAACTCGATCGCATAAAGGACCACGTTCACGCTGATAAACACCCACCGCATCCGGGTGAGTACGTCAGAACGCCCAGTGGACGCACGGAGGTAGCTCGAGGCCCTGCACAAGAATAATGAGAAAGAACCCGATTGAATCCATTTTGACCCATACCAAAAGTACAGCACCATCGTGTACGCGGTAAACATGAGAGGGAAAAAGAGGTACTGGAGAAGCCTGTCAAGCCACGGGTAGAGGTCCCCGTTGATTGCCCCTGGGTCGAGAGTGTAGTATACGATGCGTTCTATTTTTTGTTTTTTTGTAAATAAATAAAAAAAAGTGTGGGTCCAAGTTTCTCTTTTTTTACCTGAAAATGCAAGGGTGAGAAACATGTAAGCGGCCGCTTGCTCGGTCATGTGGAAGGAGCCGCATGTGCCGGTCATGACGTAGACGATCAGGCAGATTACTATTAGGTCAAGGAGCGCGTAGGCCGACATGACTCCCAGACACTATTTTGACATGCTTGTTAGCAAACACGAGCGACACGGTGAACAGAGTTACGTAGGGTGTGTAGACGCCCCAGTCGATCAGCTCAGAGCGGGACGCGCTGCAGTTGACTGACCACGAGTACCTAGAGTAATAAGCGTTAACAAAAAAGCAACCACAAAAAAAAAAAAAAACGCGTACAAGAACTCGCACTGACACCCCCCATCGGATTCGCATTCTCCGTGATAGCTGCAGTTTGGACAAAAGTTCTCGTGCCCTGAGTCTGGCCATGAGTTTAATAATTTAGCAGCAGCGTGTAAACGGGTTACCAGACATGGCCCCGAGGCTGTTGCTGCTTCTGCTGGTGTCGCTGCGACCGACGGCCACTGCAGATGCTGCTGATCCTAATGCTGCCTGGCAGGCCAGGATCACCACCACCGCCACCGCCAGTGCTCGCGTCAACCGTCGGTCCATGCCGTCGATCTCAGAGTTGGACAAAAACGATAAGCCTGCAAAGGAAAACAGAGGGACAACCGTGGTCAGCAGTAGGACTCGGTTCTGCGCTCGGCAGCAGCAAGAAGGCGAGCAAGAAGGCGAGCAAGGAGGGAAAGTGTGAAGGGAGGCCCGTAATTGTGGGCTGAGGGGCGTTCTCCAAACGGCCATCACACTTTTGCAATTGTCTTCCCTAAGACGCCGCGAAAATGTTCACTGGAATCGTGAAAGGCCTCTGCGAGGTCGTGGGGCTTGACGATGCCGACGGATTGAGGACGCTCCACGTGCTTCTGGGTAAGAGGAGGTGGCCGCTGGTCTCTTTGTTTATTTTTAAAATGTGCCGGCGCCTACACAGATGGTTCGATCGACCAAGGACTCGAGACTGGAGCGAGCATTGCCATTAACGGGACGTGCCTGACGGTGGTGCGGTTCGCTGTATGCGTTGTCTGTGCGTGTGTGCGTGCGAATGTGCTAAGCGAGCAAGTAGAGCCATGCGTCTGGGAAGGGGACCGTGGTCGTGTTCAACTGCATCCAAGAAACCCTGGACAAGACCAACTTGGGTCAGCTCAAGCAGGGCGATCGTGTCAACGTCGAGCGCGCGATGAAGCTGGGCGACGAGTTTGGCGGGCACCAGGTGATGGGCCATGTCGACTGCATCGGAACGATCAGCAAGGTCGTCGAGTCCCCCAACAATCGTCAAGTCTTTGTGCGCTTTGAGCCGGTTCGTCCTTTTTTTAATTATAAATTGTCAGCTTTTTCTTTAAAAAAAGCAAAATTTATTTTAGCAATGGAGCAAGTTCCTCGTCCCCAAAGGCTGGATCTGCATCGACGGCGCCAGTCTGACGGTCGTATCGGTGGACACCTCGTTGGGCGAGCTCTCGGTTGCCCTCATTCCCGAGACCCTCGCGCGCACCACCCTCGGGATCAAGCACGTCGATTCCACGGTCAACCTCGAGTTTGATCACCACACCAAGATCACCGTCCTCACGATGGAGCGACTGCTCCCAACGCTGCTCGCGCAAGAGCTCGCAAAGAGAGAATGACGTCGTCTTGTCACTTTACATGGGGGATTTCCTCCCTCCAAACCAAAGTCGGTTAGTTTTCATTTTGTACAAGCCCTCGCGCCTCTCACAGTCTCAAAAAGCGCGGCACTGCGTCTTTTGCCAGCTCGCAAAAAAACAAAGCTCTCCTTTTTCAGTGCCGCGGGCAGACTGTCAACTTTGACCCTCTCCGTGCTCACTGACACCAATCTCTCTCTCTCTCTCTCTGTTTTTTCGAGGCTCACTCGCACCTTTTTTTTCTACACAGCTCCATTGACCAACACGAGCACGCAAGGCCACTGAAGATATGGCGCACCGTACCGTTGCCGTTCGCCGAGGTAAACGAAAGGGAACACACAAATAAATCAAAGGACGAGGTCGAGCAACGTGGGTTGGTACACTTCAAACGTGTGTCTTGGACGGTGCTGACGCAGGCTCGTCGACTCGCTCTGCCGTTGTGGGCGTGTGAGGGTGGAGCAATGAGCAGAGTCGCGTTCAAGTATTGGCTTTCCGCACGGGTCGCTGCGCACCGACTTTCGTGACGTGTCAGTCACCTCGTTGTTTTTGCGTTAGCCCTCTTCTTCTTCCCTTGGGACCCTTCATGGAAATCCCTCCCTTTGGGACGCTTCATTGGAAAGCTCGCAACTGACAATAATGAATACGTATTTTTCCCCCCCTGCAGCGGAGACAGGCGAGGTTCTCACTGTCGAACACGTCCCAGAGCAGTGCAGCGTCAAAGGACTCGCTCAGCTCCTCGACAACAAGCACAACCTGCGCGCCGACGAGACGACGCTGCTCTTCAACGGCGAGTTCCGTCTAGAGAACGCGCTTGTCTTTGATGCAAGCAAGGTTCCGTCGACCACATAAAACACAGCGTCATTTCTGATTGATTGGTTGTACCCCAGGGAGACAAGCCGGAGGTCACGTCGTTCACGATGGAAAAGGCCCAGAATCGCCCCAAGATCACGATCGCAAAGGACCTTCAGGGTATCATTCTTTGAGCTATTGAAATTGGAAACAAACAAATTTCGCGCTAGTCGAGCAATCTCTTGGCCAACTACAAAACGATGTGCTCAGGCAGTCTGATGTCCAACTCAGCCAGCTTCTTCAGTCGATTGCTGTACTGCTGCGCTTCTTAATAGAGGAAAAAACCTAACGATTTTTTTATTTTATTAGATCGTCCTCAAGTCTGCCCGCAACCTCGGCAATCAGGGCCGCTCAGTGAGCAACAACTCTTTCAAACAGGAGCAGGCAGCCAAGGACTGGGTGGCCGCATCTCAGGGAGCCCATAAGTGCGTATCTTTCTTTCTGCTCAAGACTTTAATAAAAAAAAAAAATTTAGGAATTTCCTGCGCGCGTTCGAAGAGCTGAAAGACTCGTTTGCTTCGGTCGATCAGCTCTACACCTTGATCGAAAAGACCCTGGTCGACGTGTTCAAGACTCGCATCCACCCTGCTGTCGGCGACGGTCCTCTCATCGACTTGGTGAGTGGAACGAGCAAATGTTTAAATAAATAAAAAATGCTCACTTGTTGTTTTTCCGTCGGCAGCCCGAGGTCAAAAAGCTCGCAGACAAATTGCGCGAGATGATGAGTGACCAGACTGCGCCCGACGCCAGGGGTGTCATCCAGATTGCCGGTCGTATCCGTCGCAACTATGATCGTCTCAAAAACTTGATCGCCAAGAGCGAGGCGAATTTCGTGCAAGCAAACAAGGCTCTCGCGATCCCGGATGGGTAACTTATTTTTTTTTTTTCTTCTTTTCTGCTTTCATCCTGACAATATCCCTGCAGTCAAGCCAATCCGATCAACCAAAAGGTGTTGGATCTCGCGGCCTGCGAGAAGCGCATCGATGACACCGCGATCCTCCTCGAGACTGAAATCGTCCAATTGCCTCGTGTGGTCAATAACCCCCCACAGCGCCAGGCGTCCCTCGTGAAGATCCAGGAGCTCCTTAAGTCATTCGCGACCAGCTATCGCGCCCTTGAAGACATTGTCAATGACTCTTACGATGTCAACGTAAGAAAAGCAGAAATAGGAAAAGTGTTTAAGCAAGCTTCCTTAGGTGATTGTTTCCTACAAGGTCGACAACGTCAAGTCCATCGTCGTACCGCCCAAGAAGGTCGTCCAAAATGAGGACAGTGCGCGCCAGTACAACAAGTTTTGCAAAGAGGACGTCACCAAGTCGGTACTTGAAAAAAAACTTTTTTTTTTCCTTCCTGCATGACGTGTTGATTTTCCCTTGCGCAGTGCAAGATCCTGCTGGATGTGCCGCTCAACTATGGCAAGGTGCTGTTGGAACTCCTGCACCAAAGCATGTTTGATCAGATGCTCGTGAGCGAGTCGGATCTCATGAGCCAACTCGTTCGCTCAATCCACGAGCAAGAGGTGCAGCGCCGCTCGGTGGAAGCCAGTCGTCTTGCTCGTCTTCTCATTGGCAACGACTCCGACTCGCAGCGCCTTGTGTCGTCGCCTGTCGATGTCCAAGTCCCCGTCGTGACCAAGCAGCCCGCGAGCATCGCCGTCCGACTCGAGAACGTCCAGTCGTACATTGCCCTTTTGCAACGCTATCCGGAGGTGCGCAGGACCGCCGATGCCCTTACCTCTGAGATCGAGGTGCAGAAGCTAAGCGATCCCGCCAGCTTCCGGACCAATTACCCCAGTATGTCATTACTGTGGCCATTTTAATTTTGAAGTATGTTATTTTTCCCTCTAGCGCTTTCCAGCGGCTCGGGCAGCGGTAGCAGCATGGACGCCAGCTCGCTGGAACTGGCCCTCAAGGAGAAGGAAAGAGAGCAGAAGGAGTGGTACGAGGCGGGACGCAAGAAGGATGCCGAGTGTACGTGGAATTTACATTTATTTTTATATATTTTGACCTTTTTTTTTAATCCAACAGTGAAGCAGCTGAACCAGAAGATCGAGTTGCTCAATAAAACGATCGCCAGGCTCGAGCAGGCGTCGACTACATCGTCGGGCTTCCATGTGGTCGACAACACGGAGACGTCTGTATTGCAGAACGATGTCAAGCTCCTGCAGGCGCAACTGACAGACCTCAAGACCAAGTTTGCCGACAAGCAACGCGAGGCCAAGGATGCCTCTGACGCGCAAGCACGCAGTCTCGTGACTGTGGACGGCTTGCAGAAGCAGACGGCCACCTTTGAGCTGACCATCGCGGCCCTGAACAAGAAGGCCGCCGACCTCGAGGCGACGGTGGCAAAGCTCACGAGCGATTCAGACAATTTCCGTGGTACCGTCGGCCGCAAGGAGGAGCGCATCGCCGAGCTTTTGGCCGCCAGCACCAAGCTCGAGGAGCAGCTGAGCGAGCAGCTGAGCAAGATCAAGGAGATGGAGGAGGAGAAGAAACGTGCCGACGACGAGTTCACGCTCGTTTCCGAGACAACTGCCGCGGAGGAGGAGCGCAAGGCGCAGGCCAAGGTGGCTGAGCTGCAGGAGCGTACCGAGAAAATCGCGACCGAGCTGCTCAAGTACCAGGACGGCAACGAGGCCCTGCAGCAGCAGCTCAAAAAGTCGTTGGCCGACCTGGAGCAGGCCCAGACAAAGACGTTGGAGCTGGAGAAGGAGCTCTCTGGTGCAGTTGCTTCGATGAACCAGTCGCAGGTGGTCAACAACGAGACCAAGGGCCGCCTCGATTCCATCTCCAAGGGTCTCGCAGCCGCCGAGGCCGCCAATGCTGCCCTCAACGCCGAACTCGCCAGCACCAAGGCCAAGCTTGCCGAGACCGAGGCCCGGATTCTGCAGCTCGTCGCGGACAAGGATGCGCTCAACAAGAAGGAGGACGAACTGAAGCTTGCGCTCGGCAGCCTGCAAACGTCCTCGGCGTCAGAGAAGGCCGCCCTCGAAAAACAAGTTGCGGATCTGGATGCCAACCTCGCCGACGTCGTCGCCAAGTCCAAGGCGATCTCGGCCGATCTCTCGGACAGCAATGCTCGCCGCCAGGAGCTCCTCAGCGCCATGAACCAGACCGCGCAGACCCACAATGCCGCACTCGAGGGCAAGGCCAAGGAGCTCGCGACCTTGCGCACTCAGCTGATCCAGCTGAACGAGCAGCTCGAGTCGCTTGGTTCCGAGAGCACTGGCAAGGACAAGCAGCACGCTCTGGTAAGTTTGTATTTTATACAGAACCACCTTTTTTTAAATTTAAGAAAAAATCTCGTTTAATGCAGCTTCAGGAAAACATTGTCAAGCTCAATGGTCAGCTCGTAGCGGCCCAGACTCAGATCCGTGCGCTTGGCGACAACGAGGCCGTCTACAGTACGCGATTGACGTCGCAGCAAGATGCGTTCAACAAGCTGACTGAAAAGTCGAGGGACCTTGAGGCTCAGCTTGCCACAGTCACCGGCGAGCGCGACAGGGCCCGTGATGAGGTCGCCTCTTTCCAGGAGGCTCTGCAGGCCTTTGACAGGTACGTCTTTGTTATAAAAAATGAAAATTTTGTGTTTCTTTAATCGAAAATCAAAATGCAACAGTGACGAGGAAGTGCTGATCCTTCTGACCACACATCTCATGAAAGCCACCGACCAGATCTCGCGTTTCCCCAACAATGCCGACGGGCCGTTCCCTGCTTTCCTCCACCTGATCAGGGACAGGGCGCCGCGTGACGTTGTTCGTCAACTGACGCCCAAGGTCCTAGACGAGGTGTTTGCGTACATTGCATCGTCCTTTGAACGGTCGGCATCGAGAATCTCCTTGGCGACCAAGGACATCCAGATCAATGACTTTGTCTTTTTCCTGCCCACGATCCACGGACACTATTCTGCCTTTGCCGTATGAAACATTTACCTTTTTTTTTTTTTCTCTCTTTATTTATTTTTCCCCTTTTAATCTAGCCCGAGTCAGAGAACGTCGAGTACGTCCTCGCAGAAGAGTCTCGTCCGGCCACCCCGTGCCAGTGGATCATCGGCCAGGTCGTCGCCGTCAACGAGAAAGCTGCAAACGGTGCATGCCGCCGCTTTGATGTCATCGCCTCTGAGCATCGCAAGGGCGATCCTACTGCCCAGTAAAAGTTTCAGTGTTTGTCTCTGTGATTATGATTCCCTTACTTTGCCGAGCCTTTTGTGATTGAAAAAAAAAAAAGAAAAAAATTTTTTTGAAAACATTTTTTTGCCGCCCGTCAGACAAATGGAGGGTGAGTATGACGAGGACGAGCGGACAGCCGGACCGGCCACACCGCACCTGACTGGAGGCGACTACTATGCCATTCTGAACGTGCCTCGGGACGTACGTCTTTGTTGCTCTGTTCCTCCCCGTGTGACTAGCGGGGAGGCGGGAGCTGTGTAACGGTCTTAATCCCTCGTGCCCTTCTTTTTTGGCTGCAGGTGACGGACGAGGACCTGCGCGCGTCGTACCGGCGGCTGTGCGTGCTCTTCCACCCGGACAAACACACGAACGCAGAAGACAAGGAGGCTGCTGAGCGCAACTTTCGCTCGGTCAACGAGGCGTACGAAGGTACGCTTTTGGCATGCACAGCCACGAGGTTTCCTAACCATCGGTGCTGCGCAGTCTTGTCGGACGCAAATCGACGTGCCATCTACGACATTTACGGCGTCGAGGGGCTCAAGGCAGGCTGGGAGCTAGGGCCACGGCTGAAATCGCAGCAAGAGGTACGTGCGTCAATCCCAATCGTACCCCTAACGGCCCGAATAACTACACTTGTAGATTCGAGAAGAGTATGAGCGCAAGAAGAGGCAAAAGGAGGAGGACGATCTGAGGCGACTTGCTGCGTCCAAGGTGTGCTATTGTGCCGCCTGTGTATTGTGTGTTTGAATGAAGTGCCCCCTGTAGGGAGAGATCCAAGTCTCGATTGACGCGACACCGCTGCTTCATCCTTACACCACGTCACGATCAAAGCACCACCCGTCAAGGCCGTTGCAGCTCGAGGATATGCTCGACTTCCAGTCGCCCGAGATCAAGCAGCAGAGCATGACACAGTCTGTTCAGGTATGTTGGCCTCTTTGTGCTTTCCTCATACCCTTTGGTCAGATGGCGCTTGGCCAGGGCCAAACGTGCGCTCTGACATGCTCGTTGCTTTCGCGTAACTTTACCGGAGGAGGCTTCTTGTCCTTTTCGTACGCAAACTCGACGCGGTCGTCGTTTACCTACGACGTAAGCAAACCTGATTGGTTCTCTCGTGCTCACGACGTCTCGCGCAATGCTACGCAGGTCTCTGTGCTGCTGGGAAACACATCACCCAACCTGACGGCCAAGGTGCAAGTACCCTTGCCCTATGGCACGGTGGGCATCGTCAACGGCGGCTACGGTCTGGCCAAAGGTGTCTTCAGCGCTTCCGTGACCGTCTTCCGTCCTCTCACGGCGACAACCAACGGCTTTATCACCTACCAGAACGACGATGGTATTTTGCGAAACATGGTCTTTATTATCGATTCTAACGTCTGTCTGCCCGTTCAGTTGTTGCCAATAAAAACTCGATGGTTGTAGGGACGACGTACGTGAGCGAAAAAATCACTTTGCGGCCAACACTGCAACTGAACAAGCGGGCCTACACACTCGAGTTGGCCGCAACCTACAAGGTGGACTCGGAGACCAAACTTCGCGCTAGCGGATCGGTATGAAATTAAAAAGTCGACCTTATTGTAGTAACCCCTCGACGATGACAGGTGGGGACCGCCTCGCTCGGAGCTGGCGTCGGAATCGAGCGCGTTCTGACAGAGCATTTGAAAGCGGTGGCAATGTTTGAGTACAACGCAACCGGCGGTGTGTACCTCAAGCTCAAGTTTTTCATGCACAAGATTGGCCAGTCAATCTCGCTGCCAATCTTGCTGTCTCCCGAGATCACCACAACCGCGGTCATGGCCGGTCTCGTCTTCCCTATGGCCGTCGGCTATGCTTTGAAAAAGTTTATCTTGGACCCCCGCAAGCGCCGGGCTCGCCAAAGGTAGGATGAACATTGCTCGTTTGAATTGCAATAATAAAAATATATCCAGGGAAGTCGAGCAGTTGCAACGCGACATGGCGGAGCACACCGCACAAAAACGCAAGGAGGCCGAAGAAAGTGTCCGGCTCATGACCGAGTTTGTGCAGCGCAAGCTGGATGCCGAGGCAGCCAAGAACGGTATTTTTCTGCGCGATATATATTTTTTCTAAAATTAATTTAAAAAAAAAAAATAATCAAGGGTTGGTCATCGTTGAGGCGTCGTACGGCCGATTGGACCCAGCCGAAGACGAATCGGACAGCATCGCACTGAATACGTCGCCCAAGGTTTTTGATGTAAAGATTGCCCTCCAGTCGCTCGTTCACAATTCACAGCTGCACCTTCACGGACAGTCCAAGGTACCCTCTGTTTAATTCATTTTCTTCTTTCCTCTAAACAACAGCAAAAAAAAACAAACTGTCCAACGTAGTCGATGCTCATCGGCTTCTACGATCCATGCGTGGGTGAAACGAAAAAGCTCAAGATCGTGTACATGTTTAAACGCCGCATGCACAAGGTCATCGTCAACGACGACGAGACGGTGTCGCTGCCATTGAGGGCGCATGTCATGAGCGAGTAGAGCCTCCTTTCTTTTGTACACTTCATTTGCAAAAATTTTTTTTTTCGAGGATTTCTCTTTCGAGTCCGCTTTGCAGCACACACAATTTTTTTATTTTATTTCTCTAGCCAAGATGGGTAGAAAGAAACAACGCGAAGAACAGACGTTTAGGCGTCGGTGATGGTGACCTCGACCTCCACTCCGGGCTCGATCGAGATGGACGTGATCTGCTTGACGACGTCGCTGGGGGCCTCGAGGTCGACGAGGCGCTTGTGGATGCGGAGCTCGTAGCGATCCCAGGTCTTGGAACCCTCACCGTTGGGGGTCTTGCGGGTGGTGATGCGCAGGACCTATACAGCAGTAATACCGTGGCGTAAGAAGAGAAAAAAGAAAGAGAGAAAAAGAAGGAAGGAAAGAAAAAGGCACCTTGGTGGGGAGGCGGACGGGGCCCTTGACCTTGAGCTTCTTGTCCTTGGCACGGTTGACAAGGTCGACGCAGACTGCGAAAAGGGGAGTGCGTCAGACCTTCGTTTTACACAACACACGGCATACCCTTCTCAATGTTCTTGACGTTGCGGCTGGTGAGGGTAATGCGGATCTTGTGGAAGACCTGGGCATCAGATTCGCCCTCGAAACCGGCCTTCTTGGCAGAGGTGGTGGCAACAGCAGCGGCCGACATGATTTTGTTTTTCGAGTGGGTGGGGTGGGTGTTGGGAAAATCAGCGGTGAGCCGCGCCGGGACTTGTGGGGGGGAAGAGGTTTTTTCGGGACGAACACGAAAAAAGAAAAGGGAGGGTGGACCATGTGTTTTGGTACCCGGGTAACGACTGGTGTCGCCATTTTAGCACACACCAGGGGCTAACGTTTCGCAACAAACGCACGTTGTTGTGTTGAGCGTGCTGCCACAATGGTGTTCTCGTTGGACAGCTTGATCCGCAAGGTATGTGAGCTGCATGGGCACGTTCGTTATTGGGGGGTTTGCAGTGGGGGTGTTCTCGTGCTTTGGTTTGATTCTGCGCTGGAATGCTCACGTACCCTGCCTTGTATTTATAGGTCGAGTTGATTGCAGACGAGTGTGCGCCAGAGGAGAAGAAGAAGAGCTCCAAGGATGAAAAGGTGGACGAGTTTACCGCGCGCAAGCGTGAAGTGTCCTCAAAGATCAAGGGCGTGCGCGAGGTACGTTTTGCTCCGAGGTGTGTTATTTGTTGATGGTCGCCCGTTGTGCTTTGCAGGTTCTGAAAGAGCGCGAGGCGTTGCTGCTGCAGAACGCCGATCCCAAGAAGACGGCGGAAATGTCGCAGCACATCCGCAATCAACTCAAGACCATCCGCGAGGAAATCGACGAGCTGGCGGCTCTGCAAAAGAAGGAGGCCAAGAAGGCGAGGGTAACCGTTTGGAAAAGCCATCACCAAGAGTCGTTGGTACTCATCCCGTGCGTGTGGCAAACAAAAATAACAGAAAAAGACGCCCGACGTGCAGCAAGCCGTTGCATCGCGTGCCGAAATCGTTGAGCTTGGTAAGACAGCCAAAAGGTGTACAATCCACTGACCGCCGTTTGCAGCGTACCAACATCTCCAAGAGTGCGAAAACTGGGAGAAGCGACGGATATCGGAAAACATGATTGCCGACCGAGGAGCACTGATGGGGGGCGCGAGCGCACACGGTAGCTCCTTCTTTCTGAAAAATAAAAAATTTTTTTTTTCTTTCTGCTTACAATCTTTTCGATCAGGCGGCCGTAGCTCGTTCGCTGGCGTTGGTGGCGGCGGCAGCTCGTCGCAGGGGTACGACCCCACGCAGTCAAACCTGACCGACATTGTCGACTACAAGGACGATTTGCAGGCACTTCGTGACAAGAATGTCGAAATTGTATGCATGAATACGCCCCGGAGCTTTTTTTTTTTTTTTTTTGACACAAACACACACACCCCTGCTAGGACGACGACCTGGAAATCATCGCAGACGGTGTTTCAAAGCTCAAGCGCATTGCCATCGACATGGGAAATGTAGTGTGGTTTCCTTGTTCAATTGCATTCAACTAAACGGCGCGATACAGGAAATCGAAATGCAAACCGTGATGATTGACGAAATCACGACAAAGGTCGAGAAGACCGGCACCAACCTCATCAACCTCAACAAATCACTCAAGAACACCCTCGACGGCGTGATGAAGGGCGACAAGTTTATCATGAACTTTGTCCTTTTGCTCATCCTCCTGGCGCTCATCGCCTTTATTGTCTCGCAAGTCGTTGGCGTGTGAAAGAAAACTCGGAACTGTTCTTAGTTGTTGTTGTTGTTTGCCCGGATCATTTTCTTTTATTATTGTGACCCAGTTGTCAGAATGCAGTCATGCATATGGGCTACGTATGAACAAACAACCAAAAAAAAAAAAAAATAGAACCTACTATCGAATCAGTGTCCCGCTTGTTGATGCTCCTGCTCCTTGAGCTGCGCCTCCACAGCGGCCTTTTGCAGCTTGCGTGCGTTCCGTTCCTCGTAGCTTTGAAATTGAAGCCATTTAGTTGTTTTAACACTGAAGGTAGCATACACACGACGGTTCTCGATAATGCGTTGGACGATCTGTGATGTCGTGAGTTTGCTAAAGGGATTGTCGACGGCTGTAAAGATACCGAGCGACTTGGGGAGCTGTTGAATTGTGTACTGTTTAGCCTTTTTACCCTTTGGAAGTGAAACAGTACCGCGTAAGAGTCCTTGCCGTCCAAGTCGGGCACCGACTCGGTAAAGCCGTGCACGACAATGTGGACTTTTGGAACGACCGAAAGGATGGCCTCGGTGACGCTGTAGGGCGCGCCGATGATGATCTGGTCGACGTACTGGCACGAGAGCACGCCGAGGACGCGCTCGCGCAGGTTCATGATCGGGTTGTTGGACCCTTTCACTTGGTTGATGACCTGGTCGTCATGGATGCCAACAATAACAAAGTCGCTCTGTTGCTTGACGCACTGGAGGAACGCCGAGTGTCCAACGTCTTTTTGTGGAAAAAGGGAAACTTGTCAATAACAGGGTACAGGGCAACAACCATGGCATCATCAGTACGGAAGAGGTCGAAGCCACCATCGCAGTAGGCTACACGGTCGGTGGGCTGTCCGGCAAACAGGATTAGTCTACAGAGCCTATCTAGAGGTGCAACATACGAGAGGCTCGCGCCCGCCAATGACGTTTACGACCTTGTGTGTCTTGTCGTCGTAGTACGAAACGACCGTCTGCTTGGTTGTCCGTGTGGGCTGGTCAAAGAGAGATAGTAAGTATAGACAAAGAGGCCCACTCATACAGCACTGAACAGCACGAGCTCCTCCATCGAAAAGCGGGACAGGATGCCGCTGGCGTTGGACGCCTTGTTGAGGTGGTCCTAGCAAACATAAGCAGCGTCAAGTTGCAGCGATCCTCCACTACGCGAGAGAGTATACGTACCTTGGTCAGGAGGAGCAAGCGGCCCACGAGGTCGGTCGTGGAGACTCCTTCGGTGCGTTTGCACTCTCGATACCGCCCTGCGCTCTTGACAAAGTGGTATGCGTCCACTCCGTCGGCACTGGTGGTGATGTCGTCACCGTGGACGACAAAGTCAATGTTGTGCTCGTCCAGCGACTGTACACGTGGTTTAGACGCACGGGGGGGGGGGGGGGGGGGGGGGGGGGGGCCGGGGGGGGGGGGCGGGGGGGGGGGGGGGGGGGGGGGGGGGGGGGGGGGGGGGGGGGGGGGAGGGGGGGGGG
>Ga0302233_10001925_pt1 | contig 13659 bp, 18 predicted proteins | sample II_Palsa_N3_1_FD_193516 | JGI IMG/M metagenome (GOLD analysis project Ga0302233, IMG submission 193516) | Peat permafrost microbial communities from Stordalen Mire near Abisko, Sweden - II_Palsa_N3_1 | ecosystem: Environmental > Terrestrial > Soil > Palsa > Peat permafrost | place: Sweden...
AACTATGTCGAGATCGCGACCGGCGACGACGACGGCGTAAGAAAGAACCTGCTGCAGCTCTGTTTTTCTAAATGCAGGTCGTGTGGGTTTTTTTTTATTGTTACTCTGGTAGCAATACGCGGACATCAGTCAAAGCGGCGTGCTCAGCAAGGAGGAGGACGACCAGGCCATCTCTGCAGAGAAGAACCGCGCGTGGTACAGCCTGTACAAGAGCAAGGTGCGGTCCGATGGATGTGACATTTGGTGCTTCCGTGCCTAACTCATGCAAAACAAAAAAATTACAGCCAAAGAAGGAGAAGGAGGCAAAGAAGGAGGAGCCCGCACCAGAGCAGCCCAAGGACAAGGACAGCAGCCGTATCATGAGCCGCGTCATCATCAACAGCCCCTTGGCGACGGGCAAATGGTAAGCCGGATGAAACCGTGGTCGGGTATGTCCAAATGCAAACCGTGTATTATTTTTAGGTCGGATGACATTGATGGCATGATCCTCGGACGCCTGTCGGACAAGGAGAAGCGGCGACAGGAGATCATCTTTGAGCTGCTTCAGACAGAGCGAGACTACGTGCGCGACCTCGACATTATCATCGAATTGTTCTTGAACGGACTGCGGGACTCGAAGATTCTCTCTGCCAAGGATATCACGACCATGTTCTCCAACATTGAATCGCTGCTTCCGATCAACCAAGTGCGTCTCGTGTGAAAGCACCAAATGCAATTACTAACATCCCCGCGCGCGTGTGTGTGTGTGTGTGTGTGTGCAGGAACTTTTGCGTACGATCGAGGAGCGACGCGACACGTACCAAGTGGTCATGAACATTGGCGACATCTTTATCCGCGTTGTACGTCTTATTTTTTTTTTTTTTTTTTTTTTTTTTTGCATTTGACAGTTTTAACTCGCTGTCCTCCCACCCAGTCCGACTACTTTAAGATGTACAACATGTACTGCAGCAACCACCCGTACGCGGTCAATAAAATGGAGACGATCAAGTCAAAGGCCTTTTTGAAGTTTATCAATGTACACGACCACTCCGTTTGCTCGCATGTCGTCTCACCTTTTTGTGCTACAGGAGCAACGCAGCAAGCCCGAGTGCCGCAACCTCGACTTGGGATCGTTCTTGATCAAACCTGTCCAGCGTATCTGCAAGTACCCTCTTCTGTTGCGCGTATGTTGAATTGTCGCTTACAACTTGAAAAATAATTTTGCTGCTGCCCAAAGGAACTCATTAAATACACGGATGAGAACCACGATGACCGCCCATATCTGGACGAGGCGTTCAAGAAAGTAGAGATGGTTGTCGCCATCGTCAACGAGTAACGTATTTTATGTTTTACTTTGTTTATCTCGGCGCTTACCACACTCTTTTAACCAGGGCATCACGTCAAGCGGACGAGGCGCAAAAGATGCTCTCCTTGCAAAATAAGTTCTCTGAAAAGGTCGAGATTATTGCGCCGTCGCGCCAGATGGTGCGCGATCTCCCTGTCACGCTGGTCGTGGACAACAAGGAAAAGGACAGGCGACACTTGTATCTCTTCACGGATGTTCTCATCCTCGCAAAGGTTGGCAAGAGCGCCAACGACAAGTACCAGCTCATTGCCTACATCAGTCTCGACACCCTCCTGGTCACGCCTGGTACCGACAAACTGCCGTATTTTCAGGGCCTGTCTAATTCTGCCCACCCCCATTTGTTTTATCGCAGTTGAGGGCCTTGGCATCGAACTAACCCACCACGGTGTGGGCAAGCACGTAATCCGCGTAGCTGACCTTCAAGTCAAGGGGAACCTCGTGGAGGAGCTGCAGAGACTGGCGCACGACGAGGCCGCTCGCAAGGAACAGGAGCGACTGTATGCCGAGGAGGACGAGCATCTCGAGGTGATGGATGAGGACGCAGACGGCGTCGCCGAGCCCATGTCGGCCGAGGAGCTCGCTGCCAAGGGTAAAATCGGCAAGCTCAGCCGGATCGACGCCATTATTGCCGACGACAGGGGCAGTTCGCCCATCTCCAGCTCTGGCAGCGTAAGAGCAGCGTTTTTTTTTGTTGTTGTTTTTCATGCCACTAGAAAAACTTACTTTTTTCCCTCTCGATAGCGCTCGTCGCTCGATGTCACGCCAAAGGTTACCCAGACCCCGCCCACGCCCACTACACCAACGAGCCAAACACAGCCCCCCAAGTTTGAGCAGCCCGCTGCTGCTGCGCCACCGGCGGCCAGTGCCGCTCCCGTCGCCGCTGCTGCTAACGTCCCGAAAAAGTCGTCGTCGGCTTTCCTGTCCGAGCAGGAGCGCTCTGCAAGCCAGATGAACGAGTTCCAAAACATTAGCAGCAACCTCCGCCGCGCCCCCGCCGCCGGCGCCGACAAGTCGTCCTCGGCTGAGGCTGCCGCACAGCTAAACAACATCAAGTCCAATCTGCGCCAATCCAAGGCTCTTGAGGAGACGCCCAGGAAGTCATCCGCACCGGTGGACGAGGAAGAGTTGCCCGAGTTCAGGCGCGTCAAGCTTCGTCAGACACGCGTCATCGAGGAAAGCAAGCCTGGAAACAATGGCCCCGTCTCGGTAATGCACCACCACCCAAAAACTTTGCTTTTCTTAACATCGTCATGGTCATTTGCAGAGGGGAAGCGATGTCCCCACTTCGCCTCCCCCTCAGGCCACCAACAATGGTGGTGGCGGCGGCGGCGGCGGTTGCTGTGGCGGCGGCAGGCGGGAAGCCCCCCCTTCGACGAAGCCTAACGAGCTCGTCACTCAACAGCCGTCCGGGACCGAATCAATCACTAGAAACGACGCGGCCACCACCACCACCACCACCACTGCATCAACTACATCCGCGGGTGGAAAGAATACAACGCCAGCGTCGGCCAATAGGGTTTCGGCCGTTCCTCCAGGCAAGCCAAACCCAGGCGGGGCGAGCTCGAGCAACTTGCCCAAGCCGGTAAGCCATTCTAACCCAGAACGAGGTCCCCATTGTTTCTAACAATCTGCTGTTTGTTTTTTCCACAGCTGCGTTCGTCTGTCGCTTCCCCCGCATTGCCGATTCTGCGTGCTGCCGTCAAGGAGCATCGCCGGTTAGACGCAAAGAAGAACGACGCCTTTGTCTACATCGTAGAAGTGGTTCGCGAGGACAACGTCGTTTACTACCTTCAAAAGTCCTATGACGATTTCTATGGCCTCCACGCTGCTCTTATGACCCAGGTATAATGATTTTAAATGCGTCTGTTTTTCTGTTTACAATATGTCTTCTACTTTTCTAGTTCCGCGAGGAGGCTGGTTTCTCTAGTAAGCCCAAGACGTTGCCCGATCTCCCCTCGCAGCCCTTCAACGTGTCAGAGTCCATGGCCTCGGTGCTTACAAAGGGTTTGGACCGATACATCAAGACCATTTTCCGCCTGCCCGAGAAGATCACCAAGAGCCTGCTTGTGCTCAACTTTTTGAAAAACGATCCCAGGCAGACGGTGCACGTCGTCAAGGCGGCTCCGGGCGCAGCAGGCGCAGCAGCCAAGACCTCCGCTGGCGGTTCGTCGTCTGCGGCTGCAGCTGGAAACAAGACTGGTGCTGGTGCTAGTGCTGGTGCTGGTGCTGGTGCTGCTCCCGCCAGGGCCGCTCCTGCCGCTGCTGCTCCCACCTCGGCCTCCCCCGCAAAGACTACGACTCCAGCATCGAGCGCGCCGTCACGCCTGGCTCCGGTCAGCAAGCAGCCCGCCCCTGTGCAAATGGTTGCCCAACAGCGCGACGCCCCGCAAGATTACTCTGGCCCCGTCAAGGGTAATGTCTCCAGGCTGGCAAGCGGATCGAATGCTTCACTGCAGTCCAACTCGAGCGGGTCCAGCTCGCCACCGATGAACCGCGCATCCATCGTTGCCCAGACCGCGACCAAGTTTGGCCAGGTGAACCGGTTCACTGCGGCCAACGCCCCCGATGGCTCTAGGTACAAGGAGGAGAAGCAGAAGCCACAGCTTCCTCAGGCACGCCCCTTCCGCGGCAGCAAGTGAGCATGACGAAAGAAGCTACAATATGATAAACAACCAGCCGGGCATTTTTGCTCACCATTTTAAACTTTTTCTTTCTTTTGTTTTCCTCTTTCATTTTTTTTATTCCTTTTTTTTAAAAAGAAAAAAAGTAGTAATTCCATCTCCTTGCACGTCGTTCGTTGTCGTTGTGTGATTCAAGCTTGACAAACAAAAGAATTGTTAAAACTTTGTATTATTGAAGGGGAACCGTCCAGTCCCACGCCTTGTTGTCCCAAGCAGGGATGGGATGCATCCTGCGGTTGGTGAGGATGGACGCCCAGTTGCGCACGAGCTTTGTTAGTTCCGACTTTGGAATCTAAGTAAAAATAAATATTTCAACTGTACAATAAGAAATACGGTACCTTTAGGGTGGTGCCGGCGCCATCGGGATCAATGTGCTTGACCGAGGAGAAGAAATGCGTCCGATTCCGCTCGATGCCAAGGAAACGACGGCATACGCTCACAGACGCCTCGCCAGCCGTGCCCGAGCCCATGAACGGATCCAGCACGACCTCGCCCTCGTTGGAGTACGTCTCGACGAGGTACTGCAGGAGGCGCCGTGGCTTGCGGTGGGGATGCTTGCGGCGAATGGCCACTTCGAAATCCTGGAAGGGAATGGGCAGAAAGTTGGAGGCTGACTTGCGCAGATCCGCGTTGAAATAATACTTGGCCGAGGCAGAGCCCTGAGTGAGCTCCTCTGATTTCATTGGTCGGAAGCGGGGATCAATGTTGGGCACAGCGATCGAAGGCGGGTGGTACGTCAGCGTGTCTCGGTGGCGATAGAACACGGCAATGTCCTCCAGAAAGCGCATCGGCATTTTGTGCATTGCAATCGGGTAGCCCTTGAAAAAAGGTCGCAGAGTGAAAAATAAGTTTGTTTTTTTTTTTTAAAATAAAAAAAAGGGTAGATTACCATGTTGTTATTGAGCCAGTAAAAAGAGTATTTGTAGACTGGCAGGGCTGGCTGCTTGCCCCTGCTCTCGCTGTTTCGTGAGCCTCGCGGCGCCTTGGTCGGCCTCATAAGTTCCGCGCGGAGATAGTCCCTATTTTTAGCGAGTTGATATGTAGACAATGTTACCGTCAAATTACCTGATGATGGATGCATCCACGTCGTTGACGCTCCCTGCCTTGGAGTTTTGCAGGAGAATATTGTTGACGTCTCGATTTCTTATAATCTGGAAAGCAATATAAAAACACTCCAATTCGTTGTGCGTGCACATTACGATCTCGGGGACAAACTGTGACGCCCCGGCCAGGACATTGACGACTGTTTTCGGATTGGCCACGTTGCGTATGCTTGTCCAAAAGCTCCTGCAAGTGCGCATAATTATGATAAATTATTTTTTTTTTTTTTTTCAGAAGACCGATTACCAGGGCGAGATAGCCTCGTCCCAATCATAGATGCCCTCGCACATCCCCGACGGCGGATCGGTGACGACGAGCTGTGTAAACCTGTGCTCCTGGGGGAACAGCGACATGATCTGCTCAAAGTCCCCCTTGATGAGAAGAAACTGCGGGTGCAGATGGCACAGCACCGTGTCCTCCTTGACCACGTCCGCCTCGCTTGGGCCCACTGCCATCGCCAGGTCCTCCTCGTCGCCCACGTCCAGCTCGTCATCGCCGTCCTCCTCCGCGGGCGGGTGCGCCACACAGTCAGCACAGAGCCACATCAACGGTGCCACGGCACAGTCGACGCCAACGCACACATCGTGGAACCAGGTGTTGCAGTTGTCGCACTGGATCATCATGCCGTCGCTGTCGTTCTTCTTCTGCTTCTTCTTCTTCTTGGCCAAGGGCTGGTCGGATCCGCACAGGCACAGCTTGAGCGGTCGCTTGCCCTTGCCGCTGGCAGACAACGAGGCCGACTGGGGCGTCGATGACGACAGTTCCTTTAGCTGTGCTCGTGTGAGCAGGCTCGATCCCGCGCCGGCCGCAGATCCAAGCAGGCCGCAGCACGTTGTCGCTGTCTTGATGTCATCGTTGCCCTCCGCAAAAGGGACCCTGTTCTTGCTGCAAAGGGAACAGGCCACGACCCTGGGCTCCCCGTGCGCCACCACCCGTCCCCCCTCGCCAGCACCACGATAGTGCTCAGACGACACTGGCGGCGGCGGAACATCGCAGCACACAAGCCCGACCGGCGACGCAGCCAGGTTGTCCAGGACGGCATCGGAGGCCGCCACCGATCGCCACTGCTGACACGACGTGCATAGCAGCGTCCTTGTCGTCGTCGTCGTCGTCGTTGACTTCCTCCTAGGCTGTTCGTCCACGTCGCCATGCTCGTCGTCGTCGTCTGGCACGTCGGCTGCCGCTTGAACATCCTCGTCCGCCATTGGCCTATCGCAGCAGCGTGTCGCTGTGCGGCTGGTCCGCCGCATCTTGCCACAGTCTGCACAGTGCCACTGGCTCGTGTTGGTGTCGCCACCGTCGTCGCCCCCGTCGTCGTCGTCGTCGTCGTCGCAGCACATCCAGCGCAGATCGTCGTCGGCCTCGTACTTGGCTCGCACGGCGCTCGTGCACGGGCGCCACTTTTCGCACCTGTCGCACTGGATGAACGACGACATTTGCTTGACAAACACAAAAAAATATTTTTATTTCTTTGTTTAGAGCTTGCTAAGGACCTCTGGGTCGGACTGGCGCAGGACCTCGTAGGCAGCTGCCTCGCCGCTCTCGATCGCCCCCTCGATGTAGCCGTACCACTTGTGCGCGAGCTCTGTGGACGCCCAGTGGAGGCACCCTGTGGGCTCGCGCAGGGCCGCCGCACCCTTGTACTCTGTGAGGTGGCCGGGCAGGAAGGCGTTAAAATAGCAGCCGCCAGAGAACTCCTCCTCGCCCCAGTCCTTGTCGACGTAATCGGTGGCTTCCAGGGCTTTGGGGCCAAAGAAGCGCTCGATCGTCTTGAGCATCCGGGCGCGCCGCTCTGCCTGCGTTTTCTGGCCCAGCTCGACGGCGTGGCGGCCAGCGACAAAACCCACGAGGGCGCCATACGAGAGGTCCGTCGGCGAGGCGTCGTACGTCAGCATGAGGGGCTCCACGTCGCTCATCGTCTGGCCAGACAGGCCCTCCTTGCGCCAGAACGGCTCTTTGTAAAAGATCAGCACCTTGATGATCGAGCCCATGGGCATCTTTGGCGCCAGCCGTGCGCGCTACGTTCGACTACCGTGTTAGTCAAATAAAATAATAAGAACTTAGTACCAGGGTCTGCAGCTGTGGGCGGTAGGTGATCTTTGTGTGGGCAAGTGTCGGAGGGACAGCAACAATCACCCGTTTCGCTTGGAAGCGGCGTCCATCTGTCGTGGCGATGATCGCTCCGGCAAACTCGTCGTGGTCAATGTGCGCCACTGGGGAATTCAGCAGGACATTGTCCCATCCGAGCCGCTCTGCCAGTTTCTGCAGCCACAAAAGGGTAATCAGTGCAAACTGCCCTCAAACAGAGCGAAGAACACTGTGTACAATCGAGATCTGCTGGGCACCACCGACAATCTTCTGCTCCTGGGCGCCGCCCTTGATGTCCACCAGTCCTGCATAGCCGCACGACTGCCGCAGGAAAAACAGCCAGTACAGGAACGACAGCTGCGAGACCTCGAAACCCACGCAGACCTTGAAGATCCAAGCGATCAACGACCTCGTTCCCTGAGATAAAGCGATTTCTAATTGAAAAAAAAGATGTACATGGTATCGGGCAACGGACGTACCTCATTGCCCGCATTCGACTTGAGCCACTCGGTGACGGTGATGTGGTCCCACTCGTAGGCCGACGGGTGAGTGTGTGGTTTCTCTGTGGAGACTTGGTTGGCCAGCTCGTCCAGCTTGGCAACGACCGCGTCCAGCTCGGGCGGCTGTCCGAAGGCGCCAATGTCGCTGATGTTGCCCTCGTACTTTACAAACGTGCCGCTGATGTCGAGGACCTAGTCGTTGTGTCATTGTGTTTGCATAATAAAAAAAGGTGATCGTCAAAGGGAACCGTACGTGCTTGCCGTCCACGTACTGGTCCATCGTCTCCAGCCCCAGCTCCTTCGCCAGCTGGTACACTCGCGGCTGCACCGGCCCGATCCACTGCCCGCCCACGTCAACCGTCCTGCCGCCAGAAATGCGAATGGTGTGTGTCCTTCCACCGACTCTCTGACGCAACATATTATTATCTTAAATACCAAAATGCACCACGTACGTCGCGAGCCTCCAGCACCAGCACGCGCTTCCCGGCCGATCGCAGCGTGTTGGCCGCCGTCAGGCCAGACACGCCGCCTCCCACAACCACCACGTCATACAATGACATCGCTGCGGGCAACGACGCAAAATACCATTTTTCAAGTGTTCGGTCACTAGACGCAAGGCCATGTGGTCTTGAGTGCAGCGCCGCGCCTCGCGAAAGGAAAGGTACGTCTCCTGCACCTTCTCCACCTTCTGTCTCCACCACCTTCTGTCTCCACCGTCTGTCTCTCTTCTCCCTCCTCGTCCACGTGTTCTTTTCACGTCTCTTCTTCTTCGTTTCACATTTCTTCTTTTTACCTCCCTTTTCCCTTTTCTCTCTTCTCTTCTTGGCCAGTCCAGCGATTATACCACTTTTAAAAGTCAGAAATCACATTGTCTGAGTACAGCTGCCCTCGCAAGCGGCTTGTGAAGTCAAAATTTATTAATGAGGACTCTTGCTTTTGCTATTTGCTTTCCTTTTCTCTTTTTTTCCCCTTTCCGACGTCTCTAACCGCCATGTCCATGCAGAAGAAGAAGATGCCACTTGACTAAGCGGAAATCAATGGGTTCCTGTCCCGATCTAGCAAGAGGAACGAGAAAGGTACTTTTTTTTTCATGTCCTCTTCACCTACTTTTCTTTCACAATGACGATTTCGGCATTTGTCTGTATCTGTGCGCTTTTCGTTTTGAGATTCGCAGGAGAGGATGATATTATCCGGCTACCTAAACATATTTTCTTTGCTGAGTGACCACACTTTTCGTTTTTTTTCCACTCTATTCTTCACAAAAAAAGGTTTATTTCTAAAATATTTTACTGCCGTAATAATAGTTTCAGACTCGGCGCCTCGCCATAGGCGACTCGGCTTTGATGAGGTTAGTTGCGTGTTTTTTTTTTATGATGCCTCTCTTTGCCTTCCCTTTCCAACGTTCCCCCTCTTCTGCGGAAATCCTCTTGATGTCTTGTTATGTAATTTGCGTTTGAAGGCCTAGGATGAGCGACACATGCCTAGTGTCAATATGCCGCCTAGCGCCCACTGAAACCAATCTTACTTGCTGAAGGAAAAATAAAATCCTCTCTTCGCTCTCTCTCTCTCTCTCTCTCTGTGTCTGTGCAAATATATTTCGTTACTCATGTTGCTCCTTTTTTGTAGTCATTCGGAGTCTCGCAAGTTGGACCTTGATATAAGAGGCGGCAGCACACACGGTGTCGAGGATGCCGTCGATGGCCTCTCTTTGCTCTTTGAGCGTCCTGCATGAAAACAAAATGAATTCAAGGCCTTTCGCTTGTGAATTGTACAATGTGATTTTTTTTTTTTCATGAACATCAGAACCAATCAGGGAGAACAAAGGGAAAATGCAGAAAGCACTCTCGAGTCAAGTCATTTGTCAACTTCTGAAAGCAGAAATTCGCAATGATTTTGCAAGCGCGTGAAAAAAATTTCGTGACTGAAAAACGTCACTTTTTTTTTTCAGCTGATACGGCTATAGCAATGAGCGGCGGCGGCGTGCACCTGTTTGTGCTCATCCATGGGTAAGCCGCCGCTTTAGGGCCGTGTCCAGACTAACGCAGCCGCTTCGCTTTGCAGGTTCATGGGCAACCCCGACCACATGGAGAACGCGCGCATTGTGGTAACGTTTGGTTATGGCTTGTGTTGTTGACAGTGCACGATAGTTGGAGGAGAGCGTGCCCAGCGGCCAGCAGTGCCGCTTCCTCGTGACCAAGACGCACTCGCTGGACATGTCCATGGACGGTATCGACATTTGCGGCGAGCGTGTGCTGGTCGAGGTGCGTAGTCGTGCCCTTGACGAACGACCATTGAGCCCTTGTGTCCCACAGGTTCAGGCAGAGCTTGAGGACGCAAAGAAGCAGAACAAGCCCGTCACAAAGATAAGCATCGTCGGCTACTCCATGGGCGGCCTTGTCGGGCGCTACCTCATTGGCCGACTGCACCAGCTGGGCCTGCTGGACACAATCGAGCCCATGGTAACCTAGTAGCCGATATATGTCAAAAGTTCCAACGCTGGTTGGTTGGTTAGAACTACGTAACCATTGCCACGCCGCATCTGGGCATTCGCAGGCCCACCAGCAGCGTGATCAATCGCGTGTTCAACTGGGCATCGGCGCGCTTTGTCTCGCACAGTGGGGCACAGATGGCCCTCGACGACGCCTTCTACGAGGACCTTCCGCTGCTCGTCTACATGGTCGAGCCAGGTACGTATTCACAAGCAGTTGCAGGGGAGAGGGGGGGGCGATGAACTAAGTCTGCTCTTTCTTTTTTAAAAAAGAATCGATCTTCTACAAGGGACTCGCCCGATTCAAAAATCGCGTTGCCTATGCCAACGTCGTCAACGATCGCACCGTGCCCTACTCGACGGCCGCCATCAGCGCAAGCAATCCTTATCGCAAAGAGCCGTTCCTAGGGTACTCTTGCCAGAAAAAAAGATTTTTTTCCCTAAATACCCGGGTGCAGAGAGTACGAACCAAAGTACCCGCTCGTGATTAAAAAGTCAAACGCAACCGAGCTGGATGGCCAGCCCAAGGATTTCCTCCCTGGCTCGTTGTCACCGTCATCTTCAATGGCAGACGAGGCCGATGGACCGATGCGCATTGTGGCGGCGATTGGCGGTGAGGAGGCCGTGACCGCCGTCCTCGGCAAGACCGAATCGGTCACTGACCTCGAAAGCCAGCAGGCTGGACGTACTGCGACGACCCCTAACGAAAGGTCCGTGCTTCTCAGCCCGGTAAGCTCAAAACAAGGAAGCCAAAACAGGATTGCTTACAGTCTTTTTTTGCAGGAAACACTTTCTCAGGAGGAGGCTGCCCTCCAACGTCGGACCTACTATCAGTATGTTTTCTTGTCTCTCCTGCTCGTGCCGGGTCTCGTCATCATCCCGATTGTCGCCATCGTCGCCGTGACTTTTGGCTCCATCTCACGTGTGCGTGTGCATTTCAATGGCAGACGCCAGGTAGATAAATTCATCATATCATGTTGTCGAAATATCCATCAACTGTATTTCCCCTCATAGTTGGCACAGGAGGCCGTCCTGCCGACGAGCTCGGGCTCGTCCTCTCTGGCACAGAAAGCGGCCTCGTCTGCGGACGATTCCAGGGAGGCCTGGCACCGCGAGAACCGCATCAAGATTCTCCGGAATCTCAACCGTCTCCACTGGCACAGGGTGGACGTGAGAATTGTGGACGCATTCAACTCGCACGGCATTATTATTGCGCGCAGAAACGGCTTTTACAAGTTGTTTGGAACCAAGATGGGACCCCTTAAGCATCTTGCCCAAGTCGCCATCGAATATTAGTTTGTTTGTTTGTTTTTTTGTGTGTGTGCTTTTTTTTTTTATTTCATTGATGTCTTATAAAACAATTCAGATTGATGAAACTCGTTTGAACTTTTCTACAATGTAATTACGTCTCCTTCGCCGTTGAACGGCTGGCGCCACCCACACTGGTACTGGTCCTCGTCGTACCTGTGCATTGTGGTGGACGTGTTGAAGCCGATATGCTTCATCAGCATTCGTTGCGACGTCACAAAGTGGCCAGCACCTAAAAAAGAAAAAAATAAAACATTCTTTTCTATTTTTTTGCAATGACGTACATTGACTGCACTCTGGCAGGGCCCCGCGCAGACACTCTTGCATAATGATGTCTGGGTGGTGCTCTTCTAGCGGTCCGTCATATTGCGTCTAAAGGGCAAGAGGAAAAAAATTTTAATCTTTTTTTTTTCTTTCCCAACACGGTACCAAGAGACGGATGAGGGTCGGGGCCAGCGTGGATCTAAAGATGAGACCGCTTGCACCCGTTGCCACAAAGACGCCGCAATGCCGAGGGACTGCGCGGCTCGCCTTGACGAGGAGCGACGTGATCTTGTCCCATCCGTCATCCTCGCACACGGGAAAGTCATCCTCGACAAACATAATGTATTCTGAGTTGGTGTTTTCGGCTGCGGCACCGATCGCCAGGGCAAAATCTCGCCGTTGCTTGTGATATGTGCGGTGGACCTCCGGGGCTGCCTGGTGGATGAACGCGACGTTGCTGTTGTCCTCGAGCTGCGTCTGCGCGTCGCTAAACTCCTTGTGGTTTTCAAACGACGTAAACACAATCATGTGGTACAGCCCCTCTATCGAAAACGAACCAGGATCCACGTTATGTATTTATTTTCTTTTTCACGTTTATTTATTACGAAAGCAGTACCGTAAGACTCTTGCAGCGGCCCAAGGAACGACTCGATCGTGGTCCAGAGATGCCCAGGGTTTTTTAGCCGTGGGGCTGTGACGATGAGGATCGTGACAAGGCCCTTGGAGGGTGACGTCAATAGCGCCTGGACATCCTCAGCTGTGGACGGTGGAACAGCCGGTTGGAGGTGCCTTACCAGGAGGGCACTTGCAAGGGCTAAAATATTTCTTTTGTTTTTGAAAATGGTAATAAATAGAAACTTACCAAGGGCGCAAAGCGATAGAACGAGGGCGACGTCCTGATAGGGCGAGCGGAAAAGGCTCTTTGACCTCTTGGCCGATGCGGGAAGGGGCAGCATGTTGGGGGGCGTGGGCGATGATCTCCCCACCCTCGAGGACAGTGACGCTGACGACGGGCCAGCTCCCACCAAGGTGGACGCCTGCAGAACGGAAGACTTGTCACCAGCCAGCCAGTTGCCACTGCTGCTGCTGCTCAAGTTGCCGCTACCGTTGTCGTTGTAAAGGACGAGAACGATCGGGAGGATGGCGAGGGTGGCGGCACACGAGCTGATGGTGAACCACAGTCCGTCCTGTGCCGTGCACGCGAGCATGACGAGGGCGACCTGCAGCGGCCACAGTCGGACGGCGTATGTGCGCCCTTGTACGCGCACAATGACCGACTGCAGGTACCACAGCGGCATCGTCGCGAGGTTGAGCGTCCACAGCCACGTGCACAGCCCCGTCTGGCACTCGTGCGCTGCCCCGTTGAAGAAGAGCCACGGGTACTTCCACCCGACCGCCCTCGAGAACACATAGCCGAGTATCAGGCGCGCCACCAGCGTCCCGATCCACGTCAGCCCCGCGAGCCCCATCAGCCGCGTCCGCTTGTGCGGGTGCTCCTTGAGGAACGCGTAGTCGAGCACGCCCAGGGCGACAATGCCGAGGGCCTGGGCCACCGTCCACCCCACCGTGCTGCTGACAACGTCGCTGCTGAGCATCGCGCTCGACGCGGGCCCGGGCGGCGGCAGCACAGGCGCCATGAGCGCGTTGAGGACGTGGTGCCGTTGAATCACGCTGATATGGTTGGGGCATTCGTCAAAGACAGACGGCATCCAGCTGGATAAAGATGCGGTTAGGGCCGTGTTCGCGTGTGTGGCGTGTCCTGCGAAAGAAGCGTACCTCCCAAGCAGCACGCTCGCCATCGTCGCGCCCGCAGTCAGCACGGCCACCGTCGAGGCCAAAGGCGAACGAACGGAGGCCATTTCAGTGTCAAAAACGAGTGCGTGA
>Ga0302233_10001937_pt1 | contig 13583 bp, 26 predicted proteins | sample II_Palsa_N3_1_FD_193516 | JGI IMG/M metagenome (GOLD analysis project Ga0302233, IMG submission 193516) | Peat permafrost microbial communities from Stordalen Mire near Abisko, Sweden - II_Palsa_N3_1 | ecosystem: Environmental > Terrestrial > Soil > Palsa > Peat permafrost | place: Sweden...
GGCGCCGACCAGTCCTACCAGCTGCAAAAGCTCAAGATGGGCTGTGAACTTCTCGTGGCCACGCCTGGCCGTCTCGTCGATTTCATGGAGCGCAACACGATCGGTCTGGCCGAGATCAAGTACCTCATCCTGGACGAGGCTGATCGCATGCTCGACATGGGTTTTGAGCCCCAGATCCGCCGGATCGTTCAGCAATCTGGTAACTTACTCCAAGAACCGTACACGTGGTTAAGCTGGACAAATTCATAGATATGCCTGGACCCGATCGCCGACAGACCCTCATGTTCAGTGCGACCTTCCCTGCCGACATTCAGCGACTTGCACGCGACTTTTTGAAGCGCGACTACCTCTTCCTGACCGTGGGCCGTGTCGGTGCCGCGTCCGAAAACATCACCCAGCAGGTCCTCTATGTCGAGGAGAAGGAAAAGACGGGCAAGCTGGTCGAGATCCTTCGCGGCCTCCAGTTCCCGCCCTCGCGCGTGCTCGTCTTTGTCAACATGAAGCGCACCGTATGTTTTATATATTTATTAATTTTTTTTTTTTCAATGTAAAAAAAAACAGGCCGATATCCTCGAGAACCAGCTGCGCCAACAGCTGGACGGCAAGGCCACGGCCATCCACGGCGACATGGCGCAGTGGGAGCGCGAGATGTCGCTCAGTGCGTTCAAGGACGGTTCGCGTCCGATCCTCGTGGCCACGGATGTCGCTGCACGTGGCCTGGATATCTCCCAGGTCTCGCATGTCGTCAACTATGACATGAGCACACACATTGACGACCACGTTCACCGCATTGGACGCACGGTAAAGCGACCGTTTTCCAAAATTAGAAGTATTAAATGGAATAAAAATGGTAGGGGCGAGCGGGACACACGGGCACGGCCATCACGTTCTTCAACAGGTCCAACACACCGATCGCCCGCGACTTTATTCGCATCCTCGACGAGAACAAGCAGGTCGTGCCCGAGTGGCTCAAGCCGCTGCAGTACGTCCGCCGCGAGGGCGGCCAGGACAGCAACTGGAACAACTACCAGTCGCGCAAGGACACCTTTGGAGGTCGCGACACTCGCTTTGAAGCTGTCGAGTAATAGCCCCTTTTTTCTTGCATTCTTTTACTGACCTCCCCTCTCTCTCTCTCTCTTTTGTGCAGCAACAACAAGCCCATCGTGGCCAAGGAGGGCATGAACCTCGCCCAGTGGGACCAGCAGATGGCCAACAAGACCAAGCAGGACGCCCCGCCCGTGAAAAAGTACGCCAGCGTCGTGGTCGTCAACACAAACATCAAGCCCGACTGGATGGACGACGACGATGACGACGGCATGGCATGGGGCAACGACAAGGTCAGCACCAAGGGCTTTGGCAACAGCAGCGGCTACGACGGTGGCGGCGGCGGCAGCGGTGGTGGTGGCGGCGGCGGTGGCGGCAGTGGCGGCGGACGTGGCGGTGGCAGCGGTGGTGGTGCTCGCCGATCTGGCGGCGGTGGCGGCGGCGGTGGCGGTGGCGGTGGCGGAGGCAATCGATTCCGTCGCTGACGTGAGGTGAGCCATAGAAAAGAAGTGGAATGTGTAGAAAATTAAACAAGTAAAGAATAGTGCGTATGAAAAAATATGCAGCCGACAAGATGCTTTAGCCACTAAAAACAGTGAGACAGCTGCTTCAAGTTAAAAACACAAAACCAAAAAAATTAATTCTTTGGCAGGGCACGACAGTTCCATCTTTTTGCCGAAAAAAGATGGACGAACCTGTGTATGTGGAACCCGCCGCTCTGCCGCCGGTCCTGGACGAGGACAAGAAAGAGCTGATGCGCGATTTCTGGGCGGGGGTCGAGCGCCGTCCGGATGCGGTGCACGTGTACGTCTTTTCTTTGTGGTATTTTATTTTTGCCAACTGAAACGTGCAGGTTTGGGACACACGACATGGGCACGGAGGACCTGAACGAGTACTTTGCCGAGTTCAATCCAGGCCATGTCGAGTGGTACGGTGGATGCTGATGCCCCGCTGTTCCTTACAGGACGTCTTTTTTTTTTGTGCCAGGATCAACGATGCGTCCGCCAACGTTGTGTTCATGACGGCCGATGGAGCCAAGCAAGCGCTGTTCGCAAAGGGGCCCGAGGTGTACCCGCGTCCCAACACGGAGCAGCTGCCCGAGGAGCATTTGTGGCGCGTGGGCGTGGAGCATCCCAAGGCATCCGACGGGCTCTTCTTGCGCTTGGCCACCGTCTGTACGCCGTTTAGATTACCTGTCGATAATGAACACAGATAAAACAGTCGACGTCAAGGAGGCAGGAGCCGCCCTCCGCAGCCGTTACTATGCTCTCTATGGTGCGAGTGCGACCAACCTGAGATTCAACCGCCAGCTCATCCCCAGAGCAAAGCCTGCCCCCTCGCCCACCTCGTCGGCAGAAAAGAAGCGAGAGTGGCGGGATGGAGGCAGCCACGGTGGTGCAGGCAAAAAGCACGGTCGTGGACGCCGTCAGGGTCGTGGCGGCAATCGATGGGCCCATGACAAGTTTTCGTCAACGTCCGCCTCAAACGACATTGATGACGACGATGTCCACCAGAGCGACCCCATGGCCAGCGACAACTACAACGACGATTCCATGCTGGACCAAGGCCAGGACGGAGACGAGGACGCTGCACTCGACGAGGACGACCTGCCCCCCTCGCGCCAACGTCGTGGCCGTGGCCACCATCGCTTCAACACGTCCGCCAGCGAGGGCAAGCCGCAGGGCACCGTGATCTCGGCGAGCACAGGCAGCGGCGAAGGAGGAGGAGGAGGAGGCAAGGGCAAGCGAGGCGGCTCAGCTATCAGCAAGTTCATCTCCAAGGAGGATCTCGCATCGCTCATCACCGACGTCAACAACGACGAACGACGTCGTGCTCGCGCCGAGCGATTTGCTGCCCAGTCATCATGAAACCAGCCATAGACCGCAAAAAAATGATTCCTCTTTTTTTTTCTATCGTCTAAATGGACAAGGAGGAAAAACAAAAAAAAGGAAAAAACAGCAAATTGTTTAAATGTTTATGCAACTGGGATGACAGCGCGGGCAGACTTGTTGGACTTGAGGTCGGTGAGGGTCACCTTGGTCTCGCCCTTCGCGTCGATGGAAGCAACGACCTCGACATCGCCGCCAGCGGTGGCCTCGGCGAGGGCGAGCTTGGCCACGGCGGTGTTCTCGCTAGCCTCGGCCTTGTCGCCAGTGTAGACGGTGACCTGGACCTTGGTCTGGTCCTTGGCGAGCGTGAATTTTTGTCCGCGCTTGACGGGGATGGGTGCTCCTGCCTTGGCCTATGCGAGAAAATGTTATTGAATAAAAAAAAAAATTTTTTTTTTTGTGTCCGTACGAGGAAAATGGCCTTGCCATCGGCGCCGGCAATGCTGAGGGAGACGGGGAGGGTGTCGACCTCGGTGAAGAGAGTTGCCTCGTCAATGTCGTCGTCCGAAATGAGGAGGGCGGCCTCGATGGCGGCACCGGCGACGGCGGTCTCGTCGGCATAGACGTCCTTCTTGATCTCGGCGCCCTCAAAGTAGCTGGAGATCGTGGTTGTGATCTTGGTGATGTTGGCTGAGCCACCAGTGAGGATGACCTGGTATCGTAATTTTAAATACAATGTTCTCCGGTAAAAAAAATAAAAAAATGGTGCAAACCTGTTGGATGCTCTCCTTGGTCAGCTGGGCGTCGGCCAGGGTCTTCTCAATGGCACCGAGGATCTTGGCGGCGATGGAGCCGATGAGAACGTCGTACATCTTGCGATCGATGGTCGAGCGCAGATCCTCGCCCTCGTGGAGCGACTCGACCGAAATGGGCGATGTGGTCGACTGCGAAAGCGTTCGCTTGGTGAGCTCGGCGGCGAGGCGCAGCTTGGTCACGGCCTTGGCGCTCTCGGCAATGTCGAGCTTGGTCTTCCGCTTAAACTCGTTTGAAAAGTGCGTGACGAGCTTGTCGTCAAAGTCACGGCTGCCGATGCTGGCCTCGACGTGGTTCTTGACCAACTGGATACACTCCTTTTTAATAAACGCAACGTTGCTGTGCGTTTACCTCAAAGATACCGCCGTGGGCCTGGATGATGCTGATGCTGACTGACGAGCCAATGTCGACGACGACAATGTTCTTGTCGATCGCGCCCTCCTCGTAGTTGACGGCCAGTGCGGCGGCCGTGGGCTCGTTGATGAAGCGCAGCACCTTGAGGTTTGCCTTGTCGGCAGCCTTCTTGAGGGCATCGCGCTGCTTGGCGGTGAAGTGGGCGGGCACGGTGAGCACGGCCTCGGTGACAGGGAGGCCAATGAACGCTGAGTCGAGTGTTTCAACAAGAATAAATTTACAGTAAATAGATAAAAAAAAAAAATGAATACCCTCGGCAGTCTCCTTCATGCGCTGCACCATGAAGCCAGTGATCTCCTCGGGGGTGAACTGCGTCGTCTGGTCCTTGAACTGCACCTCGATGGCGATCTCGCCGTTCTTGTCGATGACTTTGAAGGGCCATCGCTTGCTGTGGTGCTGGATCTCTGAGAACCTGTACAAACAACAAAAGGGGGCAGCGTCAGCACGGTATGGTGGGGACACGGTACGATCGTCCGAGCATCTGCTTGAACTCGGTCACGGTGTTGGTGCGGTTGCGCACGACAAGGGCCTTGGCAGCAGTGCCGGCAATCTATCCCCCCACCCCCCCACACAAAACAATTAGCTTGCCCTGCTTGCAATGGTAATATCGTACCAGCTCCTCCTCAGTGAACGCGACGTACGAGGGCGTGGACCGCTCGCCGTCCTCGTTGGCAATCGTCTCAACACGTCCGTCCTGGCCACGGGATGAAAATTTAAATCACGGCGTTCGTGCAAAAAAAAAAAAACGCACCTTGACCCACGCGACGCAGCAGTACTCGGTACCAATATCAATGCCCACGGCAGGTGCCTCAGCGACGTCAGTCATTCTAGTGCCTGCACGCGAAAGGAGAGGGGACGGGTTAGCACGAGAGAGAGTCGCCATGTGGCACGCCCATCTTTTATGAAATATTGGTCTGGGGGGTGCACACTGACTTTTTTTTTTTTTCTCTTGTTTCTCATCTCACCGAGGTGCATTGCTGCTTTTGCTTTTGCTTTCGAGAGCTGTACATAACTGTAACACTTTATTTTTTTATTTATTTCTTTTATTCAGTTTTATAATGCAGGAGAGGGCGCATCGGTTGCTCCTCCCGCTCCTGATGCTCCTGCGGCTGCGGCGGTGGCGGCGGCAGTGGCGGCGGTCGCACGCTGGGCAGCCTCCTTCTCAAAGAGGGACAAGTCGATGTTCTTGTTGTCGTTCTCAAAGGGCCGCTTGCCGACGAGCTCGATCATGTCGGCGTGGTTGAGGACCTCCTTGTCCAGCAGGCGCAGGGCAATCTTCTCGACCTTGTCCTTGTGCAGGTTGAGCAGCCCGACCGTGCTCTGGAAGGCCCGCTCCACCAGGCTGCGCACCTCCTCGTCCACCATGTCGGCGGTCTCCTCGCTGAACGGCTTGACCGCAAAGTCGCCGTCCTTGGGCATGTCAAACGACATGTTGCCGATGCGGTCGTTCATGCCGTACTGGGCCACCTGTGCGTACGCCATCTGCGTGATCTTGCGGAGATCATCCTGGGCGCCTGCATCGATCCATCCATAAGATTTAAAAAAAAAATTTTGTTTTTTTAATTTTTTTTTCGTTTGATGGAGTGTACCGGTCGAAAAGTGGTTGAAAAAGATAAACTCGGATGCACGGCCGCCAAAGGTCATGCACATCCGGTCAAAGAGCTGCTCGGTCGTGTAGAGGTACTGGTCGCGGGGCACCTGCATGGCGTACCCGAGCGCGGCAGAGCCACGAGGGATGATCGACACCTTGAGCAGAGGGTCGGCGTGCTTGAGGAACCACCCAGCAATCGCGTGGCCAGCCTCGTGGTAGGCGACCACCTTTTTCTCCTCGGGTGAGAGCAACCGTGTCTTCTTTTCCAGACCCGCCACCACACGCTCGATCGCCGCCTCAAAGTGGGCGTCCGAGACAGAGTCTGCGCCCTTGCGGCCCGCAATCAGAGCCGCCTCGTTGCACACGTTGGCAATGTCTGCGCCCGTCATGCCTGGTGTCAGCTGGGCAAACTTTTGGGCGATAAACTCCTTGTCGTCCTGGAAATAATATAAACAAAAAAAAATAAATAAAATCCTACATCCATAAAATAAATCATTTTACCTTGAGCTTGATCTCGCGCAAATGGACCTTGAAAATCTCGACACGGCCGCTCAAGTCTGGTCGATCGATCACGATATGGCGATCAAAACGTCCGGGACGCATGAGGGCCGCGTCGAGGATGTCGGCACGGTTCGTGCCCGCGAGCACGATCACGCCCTTGGCAGCGTCAAAGCCGTCCATCTCCACGAGGATCTGGTTGAGTGTGTTTTCACGCTCGTCGTTGCCGCCCATGCTCTTCTTGCTCCCACGGGCGCGGCCGATGGCGTCGATCTCGTCGATGAAGATGATGCACGGGGCGTTCTTCTTGGCCTGGTCAAACAGGTCGCGCACACGAGCCGGACCCACACCCACAAACATCTCGAGGAACTCTGAGCCAGACGTGCTGTAGTCATTGGGTTCTTTATTCAGGATGTCCAAAAAATGTTTTTGCAATTATTTGTTACGAGAAGAAAGGAACGCCGGACTCACCGGCCGTTGCCTTGGCGAGGAGGGTCTTGCCCGTGCCGGGGGGGCCCGAGAGGAGGGCGCCCTTTGGTATCTTTGCGCCGAGCTCCTCAAACATCTTGGGCGTCTTGAGAAAGTTGACAAACTCCATGATCTCCTGCTTGGCCTCGTCCATGCCGGCGACGTCGGCAAACTTGACGTGGACCATCTCTGGCGTGATCAGCTTGGCCTTGCTCTTGCCTGGCGACAGCAGTCCGCCGATGCCGCCCTGGCCGCCTCGTCCTCCTGCTGCGCCGCGCATCACAACGTAAAACAGACCGAGCGAGAGCGCAGCCGGCAAGAGGTGGCTCACCATCTCGCCCATCGTCACCGAGGGCGTCTTGTACGACACGGGCACGTAGTCGCGCGGGTTGATGCCCAGGGATTCCTGAAATTATTAAAAAGACAAACGTGTTGGCCCAAACAACACCAATATATCAGCAGGGCTGACGTCACTCACCTGCACCTCGGCCAACTGGTTCTCAAACGACTCGACCGAGCCCAGCATAAAGTAGGCCGACGGCGCAGACTGGCCCGTGTAGACGTACGCGACTGACCTGTTGACGACCTCGACCTTGACAGCGCGCGCCACACGGTCAATGCAATAAAGAGTTGTTCGCATAGCATACCTTGCTAACAAGGCCTCGCTCGAGGTACTCGGTCTTGAACCGCTGGAACGAGATCTCCTTGCGCCCACCGCTACCGCTGCCGCCCAGCACAGAGCTGTAGAACATCAGGCCGGCGCCGGCGGCCACGGCGATGCCCAGCCACCGCGAGTCAACCGAAACGACGGTGTACTTTTGCTGCTGTTGCTGCTTGGATGACGACGCCTTGCTCTTCTTGTCCTGCTGGTTTTTGTTGCCGTTGCTGCTGGTGCTGCTGCTGGTGTTCTCCTCCTGCTCTTGCTTTGGTTGCTCCTGCTGCTGCTTATTCTGCTGCTTTTGTTGTTCTCCGTTCGCCTTTGGTTCGGTGCTCATCGACCTTGGCGAAAGCACGACCCGTCTCGACTTGCAAGTAAATAAATAAATAAAAGTAGGCATGAGAACAACAGCAGTGCCGGGGCGACAACAAAGGTACCGAAGGCGACGAGGCCGCAAGGGCAGAGGACCTCGCTCCAGCTAGTCGCGTTGAAGCGGCTCTTAGGAGGGACGCCATTTTAGCAAACTGTCCACCCGCGACGATGTCTGCAGCCTCATCGCCGTCGCCGTCTGGCTCGCCCGTGGCTGCGCCGTCGACGTGGCTCACAAAGGCCAAGCAGCACTACACCGACTATCCGCTTCTGTGGTGGAGCTACATCATCTCTGGAGGTAGCACATCCGCATCTGGACCAAATAATTAGAATCCAACAGGCATATTGGGCGCGTCGTTTGCCTATGCCAGCATTTCGCTGCGCAGGACCGAGGCCAAGCTTGTGGAGGCACAACGGATGTTTGCGGAGCGGATGAAGGTGGCCGCTGCGCAGCGATTGGCGCAGGAGAGGCCCTTGGCGTCGCTAAAGGACAAGCTTGAGCAGGAGAAGCTGCAGTTTCCCAGCGTGAGCCTCCCCAACGATGCCAAGGTATCCAAGACAACGTCAGCCTAGACAAGTCTTCTGTACATATTGTCCTTTGTAGATTTTCTTTTGCTTTAAATGTCTATCTAGATATCACTCGGTCTTGGCTTTTGATTTTGGATGATGATGATGATGATGATGGGGCGTGATCCGCTGGTGGAGGATGACAGCGGAGAGGATGAGGATGTTGACGGCGAAAAAGAGCGCGCTCGAGTACCACAGCTGAGCAAACGTGTCCAGGCCGAGGAACTCGAGGTTGTAGGCAAAGTTTAGCCACAGCGCCTTGTACAATTTATTTTTATTTTTACAAAAAAAATTTTGTTATGTTGGTACCTGGGAGACGATCCAGAGGCCGAGAAGGCCCAGGCCCCTCCACAGGAACGGCATCGTGCTAAAGGGCACCAGTAGCGGCACAAAGGTGATGTACCAGATAAAGTACTGCGAGGTGCAGACCTTGTTGAACGTGACAAAGGCAAACGTCTGCGCAAAGCAGCAAAACGAGATGTCCTTGTGGAAGGCCCAGCCGATGAGCACGAGGACGAGCAGCTGCGGGAGGAACGAGAGGATGGCCACGGCCGTGCTCTCGGCCTCGAAAAAGTTGAGGTAGATCAGGTAAAAGTAGACGGAGAAATTGTGCCGATGGTCCTTGCGCACGACGTGGTAGAGGTACGTCTGCTCAATGAACTCCCATCCGTACCTGCACAAACATTCAGTGTTGGATGTTTTGGACCATGAAAGGGGGGACGGTACAGATGGTACATGGCCGCTCCCAGGGCCAAAAAGGTGCCCCCGCTCACGAGGGCAAACTTTACACGCTTGAGCGCAAACAGCCTTTGCAGCAGCCCGTCGCCGCCTTGTGGGGTCTCGATGAAAAAGTACATGGGCAGCGCGTACAGGATCGGGAAGGGCTTGATGTGGACGGCGAGGCCAAAGGAGACGGCTGCCAGGACGATCGCGTCCGTGTGCAGCCCGTAGAGCGTCAACAGGACAAACAGGGCAACGAGGGACTCGGCGTTGCCGCGCGTGGAGATGGCGAAGACCATCGGGTTGAGGGCCCACAGCGCGACCAGCCACGGGATCGACGCCTTGTCCACCTTTCGTATCTCGAGCAGTTTCTACACAGTACTGTTCGGTGATTCGGAGGCCACTTTGCTTTTTTACCTGGATCAACACGCACGCGAGCAGGTCCGCAACGACAAAGCACAGCTTGCCAAACATGCCGTGCGTCCACTCGTTGGGCGTGAGCAGCATCGCCAGCAGCGGCGTGTAGCGGTACGTCTCGCGATCGTACGGACTGGCCCCCTGCAGGACAAAGTGCGCGCCATCGCTCAGCACGTTGTAGTCGACGTCGGTGAACTTGACGCGCATGTTGGCATCGGCCCATGTCCCGTACCCTGTCGATGTCGCCCGGATTAGTGTGGGGCACGACACAATCGCGTACCCAGGAGGGCGACGCGGACGACGATGCCCAGCAGAAGGACCGTGTTTGTCGCCAACATTCCGGGACAAGCAACTAAAAAAAAATATTTTTTTATTTTCAAGTTTTGGCCCGAGCAGTACTGTACAAGTTTTTGTGGTGATGGGACCGATTTGTGATAGGACAAAGCGGAGGGGGGAGCTTTTTTTTGGTGTGCAACGATGAAAGGAAGAAAGAAAAGAGGACCAATAAAATAAAATAAAATAAAGATTTCAAAAGACATGGGCTGTTTGCACACGTTGGTGAACAAACATGTTGTCGCTCTTGACCCGCCTGAGGGGGAAGCCTCCCTCGCCCTCCAAAGGGTCCTTTGCTGGTGAGTCCTTGGGCGATCCCACGGGAGGGGCAGCCTCGCCGTACTTGGTCCTGATGTCTTGTGCAAAGGCACGCATGTGCGCTTGTAACCTCTTGGCGTCCTCGGCCGACAGGGGTTGCTGTGAAAACACGTTTTTGTTTTCCTGGGCGAGCTCGCGCAGGACAAAGTAGCATTTTGTGAACCTGCATCCGTCCCAAGGAAGGGTTAGCAAAAAAAAGAAAAAAAAACGACAGTGAGACGCATGCGTTACAGACTCGGCTTGACGTTGACATTAAAATCCATCGCGGTGAGGTAGAATCGCTCGAGGTGGTTCATTTCCTCGTTGCTGACCATGGGCAGGATCGAGCAAAAGTCAATGTTCCACACGGCCAGGTCGTCCCAGACCTTGGATGCCATGAGCACGCCACCGAGGATGATCCGCTTCCAGTTCCTTGCTTGCACAGCAATGTTGGTCTTGCCCAGCATCCGGTGCATGTACACGAGCATGATGATTGCACTGTCGGCCGAGAGCTGTGCAACATGCGTGAGTGCTTGTCAAACAGAGGACCAAAAAAAAAAAAGAATCACCTGCACGGCCTGGAACAGCTTTTGCAGATAGACAAAGATCTCCTCCTCTTCGGGCATGACCACGGGCATGACCTCCTCAAACAGGTCCATCGTATGCCTTCGGTTGTGCTGGATGTTTTTCTCGATTTCGCGCAGGACGACGTGGGCCACGCATTTGAGCGTGACCTCGATGTCTGGCTTTGTCACGGTGCTGTCGACGTACAACGTCCTGATTTTTTTTTTTTAATTTTTTTATTGAATTAGTGTCTTCCCCCGAGCTGATAACGTACCAGCAGCTGTTGTGCACCATCCCGTTCCGTTGCAGCTTGGCAAGGTTGGTCATGGCCTCGGCCGTGGGCGACAAGACGCTCTCGTTGCTCAGGAGCGAACTTGTGCTATCAAACTCGGTCTGTGGGGACGAGTCCAGTGCCCTCATTGCCTGCGGACAACGCGTTAGCCTGTACGTGGTCTCGTTGCTTATCGTACCGGCGAGATGTCGTCGTAGGAAGTAATGGACAGCGTAGAGGCCAGCGACGGAAAGCTCCTACGTTGCATGGGCAAGGGGGACGACCAAAAAAAAAAAGTACTGATAAGCCTCCCGTGTGCCAATGGATTCAAGGGACCCTTACCCCACGCTGCGCGACGACACGACCGACGAGTTGACGAACGAGGACGGCCCGCGGCTGGACCCCGGCAACGACGACGGTTCGTTATCGGCGGTCGCGTTCGAGCTGGCCGTGCTCAGCGTGCTGCTCCTATTGCCCACCTTGTGCCGCGTGTCGATAGAGAGGGGGCCACCCGAGGTCGTGTTCGCCCTTCGCAGCTTGAACTTTTTCACGCCGGTGCTGTGCTTGTTGCCCATTTGTCCGTCCCTTTTTCTGCAGTGGTCGAGGGTGGGTATTCTTTTATCAAAAATAGGGCAGAAACGGAGAAAAAAAAAGGTTTGGATGAAAGGCACAGGAATGCGAAAACATTCCTCAAAAGGTGCTTTCTTTCTTCTCTTTTGTCGGCACACAAGAAAAACGCGCCCCCAAATCTCCCGCATTTGAGAGATACCGAGCGACCTTTCCCATTTCTGCGTAATTATTTAGTTCCACGTATAGACTCCGTCAGCCTTTCCACTGCGGCAGCGGCCAGCCTGGGCGAGAACAGCAGACACGGCCAATAGCTGCCAAAAAAGCTGCAACTCGGTGAGCCGAGGAGAAGGAAAATGTTTTCGTGGCAACCGGCTGGCTCATCAGTTGCCAAGCCAAGACGTTTTTTTCCTTCTCTCGGGCCGAGAAAATGCGCAGTTTAAAAAACACAAGAAAGGAAAGGAAGGAAAGGATTTGCTCTAGTCTGCGATCGCGCCAAAGGGGTTCACACCATGGCTTAAGGTGATGAGTCGTGACCGCTCGCCTTCGGCCGCTTGCGAGTCGTCGACAACCTCGACGGCGTGCTGGGCGCCGGTGGGGGCGACCTGGGCGCTGGGCCAGAAGCCGGCGATGATGGCGTAGACGTAGGCGTTGCGGAGGAAGAAAAAGTACGCAAAGGCGAGCGAGCTGGGCTTCGAGTTGTTGAGCACGCCGCCAAACATGCCCACGACCTCGGACATGACCAGGAGAACGGTCGGGAAGCCGAGCAGGGCAAAGCGCAGCCCGAGCTGGCGGCGGTTGGTGATCTCCACCCAGCTGGACACGACCAGGTAGACGGTCCAGACGATGATCAGGAAAAAGATGACCTGCGTCACGACGATCAAGGGGAAGATGGACGAGTTGAATGTGCTGTCGTTGGTGAGCACGGGGTTGAATGCGTAGTGTGACCTAGGAATGCAAAATTTAAAAGGGGACCTTTTTGTTATCATTTTACCTCAGCCAGGAGAGGGAGATCATGTCAAAGAGGGCATAGATGCCGACGGCGATGAGCTTGGGCAGGTAGAACCACGTAAAGTCGAGCGAGTGGTCGTCCTTCTGGATCTTGTCGAGGGTGATGAGCCAGAACAGGAGCAGAGAAGAGTCAGAGATGACCTCAAAGCTACATGGCACGGAAAAATATTAGTTTATTTTCCGGTAGACTTTGGCACGTACAAGACGCTGACAATCTCGAGCAAAAAGCTGTAGGAGACGAGGCGAAGGCCGTAAAAGGGGTCGCAGTAGAGGATGAGGGCGCCGAGGAGCAGGAAGCCCCACTTTTGCTCGTAGGCCGACTGCTCGGGTGTGGGATTGTTGGAGAAGCACGACTGGACCCATGTGTTGCGCAAGGCAAAGGCGTACGCGACAAAGACAATGATGGCGAGCAGAGCAAAGGTTGTGCGGAAGCCCAGGACAAAGTTTGTGTAGTTGGCATCGAGCGAGTACACGGCCACCTGCGAGTCGGCCATCCAACTGGTGTAGCACTCTGACGAGGTGCATCCCGCGGGCGCGTCGAGGTAGAGCACGATTTGGTACCACTCGAACGTGATCCTCGTCACTTGCGCGATGATCAGCTCTGAGCACGTGCCGCCGTTGCCCTCGGACCGCTTTCGCAGTCGGGATATTGCTAGTGAATAAAATAGAAATGTGTGCGTTTTCGTACGTAGCATGTAAAGTCCACCTCCGAGACGAGGTCGTCAAAGTAGTTGTCCCAGATCGGGTTCTCGAGCGTCCCGTAGTTTACCTTGACGTCGGTGACGATCTTGGCGCTTGCGTAAAACCACGCTGACGACACGAGCGGGTTAGTTTATCGTTCCGAGTGGAGAAAAATAACGTACCGCTGTCACCGGGCTGGGCATAGGGCATGAACGAGATGCCCATAAACTCGTTGCGCGAGCTCATGGGCTTGCTGACCATGACGTTGCTAAAGTTGACGTTGTTGCTCGGTCCAAACTGTTTTAACGGGCAAGTGAGCGAGAGGGGCAACAAAGCACGCACGTTCTTGCCAATGTCCACGCCACCAGCACATGGCCCGTTGTAATGGTCGCCGTCCTGGCAGTTGTACGTCGTAAACGTGGCGTTGTAGTACGTTGCCGGGCCTTGTTCATGTGGGGATTGAGCGGCGGG
>Ga0302233_10001946_pt1 | contig 13529 bp, 11 predicted proteins | sample II_Palsa_N3_1_FD_193516 | JGI IMG/M metagenome (GOLD analysis project Ga0302233, IMG submission 193516) | Peat permafrost microbial communities from Stordalen Mire near Abisko, Sweden - II_Palsa_N3_1 | ecosystem: Environmental > Terrestrial > Soil > Palsa > Peat permafrost | place: Sweden...
CTTGAAGATGCCCACGTTTGTCGAGCCACCGGCGCTCATCAAAGGGGTAGCCCTGTCCTCCTAGAAGCTGACGGCCACCGCTACAGAAGTCTCAGGCCCGCTGTTCGGTAAGAGGGCTGCTCCGAACTGCCGTTGCGATGGCCTTGCTGTCGTAACGGCCCGCACTAATCGAGCTGGATTAATATCAGGAAGTCGGCCAGTGTCCCGAAATCTCATTAAAGAAGGGCCGGACAATCGGACACTGCAGCGTGTGGTCGAGCCGGTTCAAAGGAGATGCGAACAAAGCAAGTTGTTCATGCGTATAACGAGTTGAACGCTAAAGATTCATCCCGATGTCTCTTCCTAGAATTGAGAAGGTACACGTTGATACCTCTTGCAACCCGCCGTGAAGTCTTGCGAACACTGCTATCCGTATCCGCCGGAAGTTTCCTACCTGCATTCGAGGGTGGCAGCAACGACCCAAATACTTCCGTCTCGGCTCATGAGCGACCCAACTTTGAGTCTGTGCGGAGCCTGATCTTTCAAGCGATCGCGCACGGAAAGGCCACCGGAGTAGCTGTTGCCGTGGCGCATGGCGGAAGCATCGTATGGGAAGAGGGTTTTGGATGGGCCAACCGTGAGGCTGGTCTGAAAGCAACGGCCCGTACGCCGTTCACCTTGGCGTCCATCACCAAGCCGTTCACTGCCACTACGCTCATGACCATGGCTGCTGAGGGCAAACTGTTATTGGACGACCCCGCAAACAAGTATCTAATGAAGAGTGGGATCCAAGGTACGAATGGAAATGCAGATACGGCAACAGTTCGGCTCCTGGGCGCGCATGTCAGCGGGCTGCCTACGATGTTCGAGGGATACGATCGGGACGAAGCCAAGCTGGCCTTAGGCCCAGGCGAGCTCATCCGGAATTATGGCAGACTCGCGTATTCGCCCGGGTCCTGTTATGAATACAGCAACATAGGTTTTGCTGCGTTGGCGGTCATCGCGTCGAACCTGACGGGAATGGACTTTGGAACTCTCATGACACAGAGGGTTCTCAAACCACTTGGCCTGCGCGACAGCTTCTTCGATAGCAGTGCTGCACGGCTTTCGGCGGGTGCGGCGCGATACGATCCGTCGGACAATCCAATTCCCTACTACACAACATCCACTCCGGCGTCTGGAGAACTCTGCGCCAGCGCACACGACCTCGCTCACTTTGCGATGTTCAACATGAAAAACCATTTGCCGAGACGCGCCTCGATTCTGGACGACCGATGGATCGACGAACTCCACAAGCCGGTTTTTGTTGGCCCTTCGGGTGTCGCGACGACCTTCGGCTGGTTTACCGGGCACCTAGAATCCGGCGCTCCCGTGCTGTTCAAAAACGGTGGGCAACCGGGTGTCGCGACCAGCCTCTATATGCTCCCGTCGGAAAACCTAGCGTGCATGGTCTTGACCAACCGATCCGACGGGAGAGAACTGTGCTCCGAGGTGTGCAATCAAGTACTCGCCAGCTACAACCCTGAATGGCGCCAGCCCGAAGAGACAGCTGGACCTTCGAGCACTGCATTCGTAGTCACACCCAGCTTCAGTGGTCGTTGGATGGGAACACTCGTAAATGATGGCGCGAAGATGCCGGTCCGTCTGAATATAGAATCGAGCGACTCGGCCACGCTGGCACTCGGCGACAAACCTGCCGAAAGAATTACCGGGATGCAGTCAGAAGGAGTGGCCTTCACAGGAGTGTCAACAGGTGGTATCGACTCCGCGGACGCTCTGCGGACGGGAGCAAAGACTCTGAAGATCAAGCTTATTTCGCATGAAGGAAAGCTCGTTGGCAGGATTCTCGCGACAGCGGGTAATCCCGATGTGAAGAACGTCATGCTGCCGTATGTGATCACTTTGCAACGGCCATCGGAGTGAACTCCGCGCAGATGCGACTTGTCGGGGCGATGAAGGGCAATCTTGGTGAACCGGCTTCGTGACGGCAGAATCGGCAAAGTCTGGTTTATAGCTTTTGCCCAAGTCGCTTCTCCATGGCGGCGCGATAGGTTCTGCTGGCGCGGGGATGGGAGCCGTCCTTTAGGAGAACCTCGAACTCTCCATGCGAAAGGGGTTCAAGCTGCACAATGCTTTCGATATTGACGATGGCGGAGCGATGGATGCGAAGAAAGCGGCTGGGGTCGAGACTCTGCGCGAGATCGGTTAAGGAAGTTCGGTAAAGAAATTTTTTCCCGGAGGAGTGGAGGGTGACATAGACGCCCGTCCCTTCGATCCATTCGATGTCTTTCACACGCACGAATCTTGTGATTCCACCTGTCTTCACGGCCAGCCGGTCAAGATAGCGGGTGTCCGCCGCTTGGGCCGCAATGACCCGCGCTACGTTTTGTCCGAACTCCTGAAGATGGAGATCGTCCCTGCGCCTCTTCACGCGCGCCAGCATCGTCTCGAACCGCTCATCGCTGAAAGGCTTGAGGAGGTAGTCCAACGCATTTGCTTCGAAGGCTCGGATGGCGTGTTGGTCGTAGGCCGTGACGAAGACTGTGAGTGGCATATATTCTGGCCCAACGGCTTCAATCACCTCCAGGCCGTTCAGTTCCGGCATCTGCACATCCAAGAGCACCAGGTTGGGCTTGTCGCTGAGGATCATGCGTACAGCTGTCTCGCCATCGCCTGCTTCTTGCAGGGAACGTACTTCCTTATCTTGATTGAGCAAGTCGTAGATTCGCTGGCGCGCCGGTGCTTCGTCATCGACGATAAGCGCCCGGATACCGTCAGGGTGTAAGGCCGTCATCTATCTCCCTTCGTTCGCGGAGCGGAAACGAGATGGACACTTCGGTTCCTCCCTCGGTTCTCCTCCGGACATTGAACTGGCTTGTATTGTCTGGGTACAGTCCCGCGAATCGCTCTCGTGTCACCGAGAGGCCCACTCCCTTATGAGCTTCGAACGACCAGCCGGGCGGTAAGCCCACGCCGTCGTCTAGTACTTGAATGAGGAGTCTATCCTCAGAACGCTGTGCGCTCAGAATAATTGACCCTCCGCGAGCTCTCTTCGAAATGCCATGACGGATTGCGTTTTCTACCAGCGGCTGGATGAACAGACTGGGAACCAGAGCATCTTTCAGGTCTGAAGCGATTCTTATCTCGATCTTCAAGGAATCGCCAAAGCGGATCTTTTGTATGGCTAGATAGTGGTCAAGGAAAGCTAATTCTTCGGCAAGCAGTATCTCGTGAACTCCTTGTGAGTTCAGGGAAAGGCGTAGCAAATCGCCCAGGTGTTCGATCATTCTTCTCGCGAGTTTGGGTTCACGCTCAACCTGCGAGGAAACAGTGTTGAGTGCATTGAAGAGGAAGTGTGGATCGAGTTGCATACGCAAGGCGTTGAGGCGAGCTTCTGAGAAATTCCTTTGCAGTCGTTCCATCTGCAGTTCAGCGGAGACATAGCGCTGATGGTAGAGATAGGCTTCCCACACGCCGACGATGAGGCAGTACACGAGCATGCTCCAGAACATCTCTCTAAGAGCTTCTGTGAGGATGATCGTTCCAGACAGCCGGGACCATGCGGCTGCTCCGAGCGTCGCCTTCAAAATCGCGTGAAGATAGCCATACAAGATGGATACGAAGGGGCCTAGAGCAAAAAGAGTGATGAGTCGGGGCAGGATTCGTTGTACAGCAAATGGAAGAGCACGATCCACGGCCAGGATGCCGGGGACCAGGATTCCCCACGCCCACCATTGTGCCACCGCCGACATAAATACCTGGTCCATGTCAAGGTTCTGCCCTAGCTGAGGCAAAGCAAAGATCACGGCAATCGCCGTCCAAAAGACGATTGAAATGATCGACCACCTGAGAGTCCTTCTCATCATTGCTTCTAGTCATGCCCTCGTCTGAATATCGCGATGCTCGACTTCTGATCGACCCGAATAAGGTGAAGCGCGAGCTCTACAAAACCTTTGGCTCGTGTAGCCATTCTGACAGATCAGGTTCTGCTGTGTGCCCGCTGTTGGCGGTGGACGGGCGATTGAGAGTGCGGGGCTTTGCTAAACGTCTGTTTCGTTCGATCTACAGACCGGTCTGCAACAGCCAGGACCACTTCAGAACATATCGTCCAGCTGCGCTATGAATGTGCGTAGATTCAGGTTAGACAGTCCTGCTCTCACATCCAACTGTGACCTTGCGGCCTTTGTCTTCAAGGAGATCTCACATGAAGCGTTTCATCAGTAACCACCTCTTTACACTAACGATTCTGATTGGCACGGCGAGCTTCGCTCAAAGCCCAAACTCTCCGGAGGGCAACAAGACTGTCACGGCCAACACCACTTCGGATACGGTCGATGTTCAGCATGTGATCGACTCCTATCATGAGGCCGTTCTTACTCATGACGGAGACCGACTCGCGCTTCTCTTCCTCCCTCAGGGCAGTCTTTGGCTGAACGTCCTCTCCGATGACACGTATGCTCGTGCGAAAGCGAAATCGCCGGAAGCAGTGAAGATCCACCTAGGAAGCTACACAGATTTCGTGAAGCTGGTTTCCACCTCGAAGGCCAGCTTCAATCCAACGCATACGCATCTTCAGCAGAACAGCGATGGGACGATTGCATCGGTGTACTTTGACTTCGTCTTCCTGATAAACGGAAAGGAAGAAAATCGCGGAAGTGAGACGTGGATTCTCGTCAAAGGAAGCGATGGCTGGAGGATCGCGGCAATCACCTTCTCCTCAAATCCACACATGTCGTAAAGCATGCGTCGCATGTCTTTGAGCCAGAGCTTACCTGATCGATCCGTACGAACGGAGTACTCAACTGCTACGACCTCAAGTCTTCCCTTACCTCACCGTCCTTCGGTTCATTTCTTCGCGCCAATTCCTGCTCGTGCTTGCGCTCTTTACTTTACGCAGCTGCTTCGCTGAGACAACGATCCGGGTTCCCATGAAAACCGATCGTTGGATTTCAAACGACAATGCCAGGTTCACGGCTGACGATCACGTCCCCGATGGGGTGCTTGAGATCGGTAAGGGGTCAGTCGACGTGAAAGATTTGATCTTTGCTGACGGCACCATCGAATTCGATATGTACATGCCGGATCACGGGATACTCGGAATGAGGCTCCGTGCACAAAATCGAGAAAATGGCGAAGCTCTCTACTTCCGCCCACAAAAGAATTGCGACACCTCTTCGGATTGCTTGCAGTACATGCCCCTTGAGCATGGCGCGTTCGAGTGGGACTTATTCCCGGAGTATCAAACCTCGGCGCCCATCCACACCCTAAGTTGGAACCACTTCCGAATCGTGGTCATGGGGAGGAGAATGCGGGTCTATGTGAACCGTTCCAGCCGGCCAACACTGAGCGTGGATCACATGGAGGGCGGGGCGCTGTCTGGTGCACTCACCTTCGGGGGCCCGGCAAAATATAAGAATCTCTTGATCACGCCCGCGAAGCCGTCCTTGGACGTGGCGCAAACCGCACCCGAACGGAGAGACAGATTTCTACGACATTGGCAGATTTCAACGGCGTCCGTACTCCCCTCAATACACGACTCACAGCTGGATGCTGCGATGGGAGTTCAGCCCCCTTACGCGTCGATGCCCACTGACGGTAAAGCATGGAGAACCATAACGGCTGAGACGAAAGGCCTGGTCAACTTCTCGCACGAGGTCGGGTCGGCAAAGGACGGAGCAGTAATCTCTCTGGCGTGGGCAAAGACAACGCTCGTCTCCGACAAGGCACAATCGAAGACGGTCCAGATCGGCTGGGTGCGCGAAATCTGGGTCTACGTGAACGGCACCCTGGTGTTCGCAGGCAGAAACGTCGATGGCCTTCCAGCTGCGAAGGCTGCCGGCGAACGGATCTCCTTAGAGAACGGGACTTTCCGCTTACCGCTGAAGAGGGGCAAGAATGAAATCGCAATTGCGCTGGACGATAATCTGCCCGGCAACACGCAGCATTTCGGATGGGGGATGGAATTGAAGCTGCGAGGTTCGAGCGGCGAATGAACACAGCAAAACAAAGGGAAAACAATGCATAAGTTCCAACTGGCTCTTCTACTTGGTTTGATATTTTGCCTCTCGCTGCCCATCCCCCTGCGCGCGGAAGCGGCTGGTACTAGAACGAGCCAAGTGATCTCGATGACCGCAAGTCACTGGCATCCCGTCAGCGATAAACCTGATGTGCAATATGTGATGAAGGAAGGATTTCCCGACGGGATCATCGTCCTGAAATCGGGGGACCTTGCACTCAACGGACTTTCCTTTCGCGACGGAACGATTGAGTTCGATATGAAGCCGCTGGCTGAGGACATACCGGGCATACGCTTCCGACAGCGCGATCACCAGAACGGTGAAGAGTTTTACATTCGCAGCCTTCCCGACTGCAGGGCCGAGAATGATTGCATTCAGTATAGCCCAGTGATCAACGGCTTCATGCTTTGGAACGTCTATCCCGAGTATCAGACGCGGGCTCCTGTCTTCGCCGACGGATGGAATCACGTGCGGCTTGTGATCTCGGGCGAACGGATGAACGCCTTCATCAACGACGCCGTCCAGCCCACGCTGGTGGTCGGTGAACTCGAGGGAGATACCCGGGAGGGCGGCCTGGAATTGCACGGCCCCGCTGCATTCGCCAATCTCCTGATCACACCTGGCAAGACGGATGGGTTATCGCCGACATCCCTTCCCGACAGCCTCGGGAACTCGCCCGGAATCGTGCATGCGTGGGCACTGGGAGTGTTGACACCTTTGCGCTATGGATCGGTCCCCAACTACGCAGAGCGCCCACAAGCCCCTGAAGCATGGAAGCCCGTCCGCTCCGAGCGGTTTGGAATCGTGAATCTTAACCGGCAATTTAGCGCTTCCAATGAGCCGCCAGCGCTGACCTGGGTCAAGACCTCTGTGGATTCCGATCGAGACCAGGAGACGAAGGTTTCGCTGGGCTGGATCGGCCAGGCATGGGTTTTCGTGAATGGATCCCTCATTACCTCAGGCAAGAACTTCTACTATCCAGAGTCCGAACGGCGTGCTCCAGATGGACGTCTCTCGTTAGACAATGGCTCATTTTCCATTCCACTGCATCGTGGCCGCAACGAAATCATGATTGCTCTGTATAGCTCAGTTCACGACGACGCCCGCACTCGAACAGCGTACGGCTGGGGCGTGGCCATGCGCTATGACGACATGCGGGGTCTTTCATTCCACGCTCGATCGAATGCCAGCGAGTAGTCGGAACTGCCGCGCAGGTAAGCTCGAAATTGCGTCTCAGTCAGTACGGATGAACTGATCTTGGACATCCAATGACATACAAGAAAGCGTGAACCATGATTCCGGAATCTGAAATGACGAACTCCTCATGACTCAGTTCTTCACAATTTAGGCTGGCCGCTTCCCCGGTTTACCGCAAATACCCCGGACTCTTCGCAAAGGAGTCGTTGCTCAGGATTAGAACAATCAACCGAATCATCAAGGCTTAGCCATGTTTAAGAAGGAGATTTTATGCGACTTCCGGTTCTCTTGTCAGCTGTAGCTATCCTGGGGTTCTGTTGTTCGTCTCACTCGTCCGCCGCACAGGCCGGTGCCGAACTGCACGTACCAGCGCAGACGGCCTGGGGTTTCGACCTCACAGGTGTGGACCGCTCTGTTGATCCCGGCGATGATTTTTACAGCTATGCCAACGGCACTTGGAATCGTGAGACACGGATACCAGGCGATCAAGTAGCCGTTGGCGCGTTAGCTGATTTGCGTGGCTATAACGCAAATTTGCGCGTAAGAGATTTACTGGAAGAAGAGCACGCACACACTACAAGCTCAGGCAATTCTACCCAGAAGGCGATCAGTCTTTACCGCGCTTTCATGGATGCGCAGACGGTTCAAAAGCTCGGCGATGCACCCTTACGTGCCGAATTGCAACATCTCAACCAGATCAAGTCTAAGGATGAACTGGCGGCTTCCATGGGGCGTTCTTTCGGTGGCTTTGGAAGCTCTCTCTTCAATCTTGACCTCTCCACCGACGACAAAGACTCCAAACATTACGCCGTTCATCTTGGTCAAGGTGGCTTGGGCCTTCCCAGCCGCGACTATTATCTTCAGCCCCAGTTTGCGAGGACGAAACAAGCGTATGAAGTTTACGTTGTTGAGTTGCTGCGTCTAGCAGGCTTGCCTGACGCGCCCGGGCAGGCGCACGCCATTGTCGAGTTCGAAACGCGAGTTGCCGAGGCAAGCTGGACTCATGCGGAAGAGCGCGATCCAGTCAATACGTATAACCCTGAGGACCTTGTCACGCTCGAGAAGTCGATTCCAGACTTTCCTTGGCGCCACTTCCTCGCTGGAGCAGGTCTCGGCAATGTCGCTCGTGTCATAGTCACCACGAAGACAAGTGTTCCAAGGCTTGCACAGATCTTTGCTGCAACGCCACTAGACACACTCAAAGCATGGCAGGCATTCTCCATCATCGACAAAGCCGCCTCGTACCTGCCTGACGCGTATGTTCAGGCGCGCTTTTCGTTTCGTTTGCACACGCTGGGGGGCCAGCCTACTCTTGCGCCTCGGTGGGCGCGTGCAGTCGACTTCGTCGACGAAGCAATGGGCTCTGCCGTTGGAGAACTCTTCGTGCAAAAGCATTATCCCCAGGAAAACCAACAGCAGATGGCCGTGATCGTCGAAAACCTTCGAACAGCTCTCCGAGATCGGCTTGAGCATCTGCCCTGGATGAGTCCCTCGACGAAAGCGGAAGCCCTCCACAAACTAGCCAACTTAGAGGTTCAGATCGGCAGGCCGAAGGTATGGATCGACTATACGAAGCTCGAGGTCTCTCCTGACGACCTTTACGGCGATGCGCAACGTGAGAAGGCTTTTGATTGGCAGCGGCGAGTGACTCAGATGAATGGTCTTTGGAACAAGAGCGACTGGCGCTTCTGGCCTCAGTACGCGACCTCCTACATGGAAAACAATCAGCTCATCTTTACAGCCGCCATGCTGCAGGCTCCGTTCTACAACGCAAAGGCGGATCCGGCCATCAATTATGGGGGTATTGGCGCTGTCATCGGCCACGAGCTAACTCATAGCTTCGACGATCAAGGACGTGAATTTGATGCCGACAATCGTCTACGTAACTGGTGGACGACGGAAGATGCGGCTCAGTTCAACAAACGCGCCGATTTACTAAGTACTCAATACTCGTCGATGGAGCCGCTGCCGGGTTTGCACATCAAGGGCGACGTCACTCTTGGCGAGAACATTGCCGATCTGGGCGGCGTGACCATTGCCCTTGAGGCGTACCACGAGTCGCTGCACGGAAAGGCCGCACCTGTGCTCGACGGATACACCGGAGATCAGCGACTCTTTCTAGGATGGGCGCAAGTCTGGCGTGAAAAGCGCCGCGACGACGACCTACGCCAGAGGATTACGACCGACGTTCATAGCCCTGCAACAGCAAGGGTGAATGGGGTTGTGCGCAATATGGATAGCTGGTATGACAGCTTCACCGTCCAGCCAAGCCAAAAGCTCTATCTTGAACCGGACAAGCGTGTGCGAATCTGGTAAACCTCCGCCATGTGTAGCTCAACAAAGCCGAACAGGAAGCGGCAAGAATCAAATCACAAATAGAACATCTCAGTCGAAGTCACACCGTCCTGACCGACCCCTCCGGAGTGGACATCTCGTCGGCCTGCCACAAAATTAGTTGTAGCTCTGTCAGATCATCAGGCAATGAAAGACTCAACGTCCGTCAGGCGTATGAACGCAAACTGCCAGAGGCGAGTGCATTGGCCTGGATTCGCGTTACTCAACGCTGGTTGAACGCACGCTATGTCGTGATCTAGTTCGACTGCTACCCATTCCTGATCCCTACGCCCAAACTTTCTAGTCGCTGGCGCGAGCGGACGCCGATAGTGCAAACCGTCCCACACGTCCTGCAGCCGTTTCACCTCTCGCCCGGACCGAACAGCAACATTGCGACGTCAGTCGGTGCTAGGCGGGTTATCTTTCGTATAGGAGACTCCAAATGTTCGCAATTCGCCATTTCGTAATCACTACCGTGCTACTTACCACTGCTTGGGTGCCTCTAGCCGTGACTGCTCAAACGGCGGCAAGGCCCGACCCCCTGAGCCAGTCGTTTGATAAGGTACTTTCCCAATTTGAGCTGCAGTTCATAGCGGTCGCGAAGGCGATGCCCAGTGAGAAGTATGACTTCACTCCCGCTACGCTTGGATTAGCGGGGGCTGATTATAAGGGTGTGCGAACCTTTGCTGCCGAGGTGAAGCACGTGGCCGAGATGAACTACGTTATCTATAACGTCATGAGCGGACTCAAGCCCGATATGGACATGAATTCCATCAAAGACCTGAAGAGCAAAGACGAAATCATCTCTGCCTTGACTCGCTCGTTCGCTTACGGACATAGAGCGTTACTAACTCTGAATCCTGAAAACTCCGGCGAAATGCCTCCAGACTCCCACGGAATGACAAAGGCTGGAATCGCCGCGTACGTGATGGTGCATGACGCAGACCACTACGGGCAGCTTTCAGAATATTTGCGGATGAATGGAATCGTTCCGCCCCAGAGTCAGAAGTGAAACAGGGAGGATCAGTTGGCGGTACAAGTATTTAGTCCGCTTTGCAGCATCGGACCCGTCAATCCAGCAACGATTACGGCTCGCGGCTGTGTCTAGAATGTACGCCATGCCCCTCAAGGAGCCACAATCAGCATCATGATGTACCTCATCAGGAGCTTCACCGGCGTAGGGATACCGTTGGCGATCTCAGTCCCTCGAATGTTCCAGGACTCATGGTGATAAGTCGAAGGTCCGGACTTACGGAAGCCTGAAATACCATCCATAGAGCAGCGATGTACTTCACCTTTGCGTAGGCTAACGCGGCATCAAATTCTCCCATCGAAGCCTTTTCAGTGATCACATTAGCGAACCCTGAGCCGAGGAAGTCGGAAGGGCGGACCTCTTCATCCGCACTGACAATGCTTCCAGATTTGTCAATAATTTCGCGACATACCTCGGTAGTTCAAGCGGAAAGGGCCTCGGCGAGAGTCGGCTTGGGATACTGAGGCGCATAAGGTGGTGTCATGATTCTTCATCGCGGTCGGTAGGCCGCTATAACCCGGGGTTCGCCGCCTTCGTCTGTTGTTAGCGCGGCTTGAACCGCCGCAGTTGTCGTGCGCTGTTGTACTAGCGATTGGGACAAACCCTCTAGTCTTCGGAGCGGGCCAGCATCACTGCTTCACATACACAACTTCGCCCGCGTATTGCGGCTGACCTGCAGGCCATGAGATATCGACCCAAGCCTTGCCATTCTCGACCAAGGTCATCCGACCTTCACCCTCAGGCTTGCCATTGCGAGCGACCTTATAGATAAGCACCTCCGGACCCTCTGCCGTAACACTTAACGTTAACCCGGGAGATGGCTTGGTCCTATGGACCTTCATCGGCACGCCATCTGTCTTGCCTGTTACCACTTCGCCAAGAGATGGAATCTCCCATTTGATTTGCCCATCCGGTTGCAGAGTGAATCGGTAGCCCTCCGCAGCCTGATCCTTGATCCCAGGAGTGCTTCTGCTGGCATCGAGGACCCAGGCACCGCTCCACGGATTTTCAGCCGACGTCGCCGCTGGCGCCAAAGAAGCAAGAAGGAGGATAGTCGCTAAGAAAAGTCCCATATTGCACCGCTACTTTCTGATGGCTAAGCCATCGTTCGTTGTCGTTTCGGCAAAAGCGAGTCTGCTGGAAGTGAACTTCCAATCAGCAGTCGGCTCTCAAGAGCCGGTCCGCGGTTGCCCAGACTTCTCACCTGCCGCTTGTTCGCTTTTGATCCATCCACCGATCCGAACATTGAGAACCAGGGAGTCTATCCACATCCAACCCTGCTTGAGATGCCGGAAGATAATTCCCTCGGGCTAGATCGTGTCTTCCAACTCGCTGTACCGTCTCCGAATCAACCGCTGAGGTCGAAATCGCGACATAGACCGTCCTACTCTAAGTTACCAACATATCCAGCTCACTCCGCTCCTTTTTCCATGCATCCATAAATCCGTCCTCCGGATGACAAGTCTACTTCCCGCACTCCCAAAACCCCAGCATGTCGTTCGGGAGCGGGATCGATTGCCGATGCCACGAGGTTCTCCACGAAGATCACGCCCGTCTCCTAATCAGACTGTTCCGAGGGGTTGGGCAGAAATGGCCGTATACCATCGGTGTTCCGGTCACCGTACCGCAGCAGATGACAATTAACATTCTTGAGGATGCTTAATTTGACATAGCCTAGATCCGAAACCTAAGCATACGCACCTTGTACCTGATAGTTATCCCCACGAAAGCTAGGCCATTGAACTGCCGGCTGCTTTATAGATCTCTTCAACGGACAGTAAATCCTTCAGACCTTCTTCGCCCGGGGTTGCTGGCTCGGCGTTTTGTAGAATGCAATTTGCAAAGTGTGTGACCTCAGTGACGAACTGGTCGGGATTATATACAGCACCGCTGCCAGCGAGATCGCCCGCCTCGGTCTTACCCTCGTATTTAAGGATTGAGTCTCCGTAAGTGAATGCGGGCTCTACCCGAACGTGTCCTGTGGTTCCGTTGATCTGGAAATAGTTTGTACCACTCTGTCCATAAGAACTTCCGCATTCTGCAAGGATGCCGGATGGAAACTTCAAAAGACAATTGACGGTCTCCTCTACCGAGTTAAACTTCCCAGTCTTATCTCGCGTCGCCACCAGAGTCCTGAAGCCCACTGGCTCTTCGCCGGTGAACCAACGAATCGTGTTGAGTGCATAAATTCCGAGGTCAAACATGGATCCGCCACCGGCCATTGCGCGATTCAGCCGCCACTCCTGTTTGTTTTTCATTCCATAGAAGCCAGCTTGAAACTGGAGAATGTCGCCAAAGGCTCCAGATCGGACCATCTCATGCAACTTCAAAAACACGGGTTCGTGGTGTAGACGGTAGCCAATCATCAACTTGACTCCAGAATGGCGACACGCATCGATCATTTGTTTGCATTCATTGGATGAGATAGCCATCGGCTTTTCACAGAAGACATGTTTGCCCGCTTCAGCTGCCCGGATTGTGTATTCGCAATGCATGCTGTTCGGTAATGCCACATAAACGGCATCAATATCGTGGTTGTTACGAATAGTGTCGAAGGTTTCGTACGTGTAGATGGAGCTGTCAGCGACACCGTACATAGCTGCGAACTTTTTTCCCTTTTCCTCCGGATGGCCTGTGACGAAACCGGTCAGCTTCGCATTGTCAGACTTGCCTACTGAACGCATGAAGACCTCAGCGCAGCTTCCCAGGCCAACGGGAGCGATCCCTACTCTTCGCTGGGAGGGAACGGTCTGCGAAAAGCCATCCAGAGCAAGCGAAGCAGACGCGACGACTGCACTTTTGGTGAACGTTCTTCTTGTGAGGCTATGCATATTCATCTCCGACTCGTTAATCTCGTTCAAGAGCTCACTCTTGGCCCCATAGAAAGGGTCTTCAATAGCGGATAATCGCATGGCTCTGGCATACCAGCGAGCAGTAAAGTGCCGTGCGCCGAGGTTTCGTTGTTCGCT
>Ga0302233_10001953_pt1 | contig 13482 bp, 8 predicted proteins | sample II_Palsa_N3_1_FD_193516 | JGI IMG/M metagenome (GOLD analysis project Ga0302233, IMG submission 193516) | Peat permafrost microbial communities from Stordalen Mire near Abisko, Sweden - II_Palsa_N3_1 | ecosystem: Environmental > Terrestrial > Soil > Palsa > Peat permafrost | place: Sweden...
GAGCAATGCATGCCCAGCTCTTCCCAGACCGCGGTATTGGAACGAGCCCGGCCGCGTGCTTCGTCATCGATACGCTGCATGCGGCGCGCGTTCGGCGACAACTGGGTGCTGAGCTCGACCTGCTGCGACACTTCCGGCACATATTTACGACCGGCCAGCACCGCGCGAATCGCGCGATGGGTCAGCAAATCGGGGTAACGGCGGATCGGGCTGGTGAAATGCGCGTACGCATCGTAGGCCAAGCCGAAGTGACCGATATTGTCCGGGCTGTAGACCGCCTGCTGCATCGAGCGCAACATCATGGTTTGCAGCATGGGCGCATCGGGCCGGGTACGGATTTGCGCCATCAGGGCGGCATAATCGCTGGCGTGAGGCTTGTCGCCGCCGGCCAGTGTCAGACCCATGCCGCGCAGGAAACTGCGCAAATTGGCCAGCTTCTCTTCGGTCGGGCCTGCATGTATGCGGTACAAGCCCGGATGTTTATTGCGCTTGAGGAAGTCGGCTGCGCACACGTTCGCAGCCAGCATGCACTCTTCGATCAGCTTATGGGCATCGTTGCGGGTACGCGGCACGATCTGCTCGATCTTGCCCTGCGCATTGCACACAATATAGGTTTCAGTGGTGTCGAAATCGATGGCGCCGCGCTTCTGGCGCGATTGCAGCAACGATTTGTAGACACCGTACAGGTTTTGCAAATGCGGCACGATCGCTGCGCGCTTGGCAGCTTCCGGCCCCTTGGTGTTCCCCAGGACAGCGGCAACTTCGGTATAGGTCAGACGCGCCACCGAATGCATCACGGCGGAATAGAATTGATACGCCTTGATCTCGCCGCGGCTGCTGATCACCATATCGGCCACCAGCACGCAACGATCGACCTCGGGGTTCAACGAACACAAGCCATTCGACAATTTTTCCGGCAGCATCGGAATCACGCGGCGCGGAAAATACACCGAGGTGCTACGTTCCAGCGCACCGATATCGAGCGCATCGCCAGGCTTCACATAGTGCGAGACATCGGCAATCGCGACGATCAAGCGGAAGCCATCGCCCTTACCCACCTTGATCGGCTCGCAATACACGGCATCGTCGAAGTCGCGCGCATCTTCACCGTCGATGGTCACCAAGGGCACATCGCGTAAATCGATACGGCCGCGCAGGTCGACGGTCCGGACCTCATCGGGCAGTTGTGCAGCTTGCTGTACCGCCGCCACACTGAATTGATGCGGCACGCCATATTTGCGCACGGCGATTTCGATTTCCATGCCGGGGTCGTCGATCTCGCCCAGCACTTCAACTACCTTGCCCAGCGGCTGAGTATGACGGCTCGGGAAATCGGTGAGTTCGATACTGACAACTTGCCCGACGCGCGCCTTGCCCTTGGAATTGTGTGGAATCAGAATATCGTGGCCGATGCGCTTATCTTCAGGCGCCACCAACAGCACACCATTCTCATTCAACAAGCGGCCGATAACCTGCTTGTTGGCGCGCTCGGTCACTTCAACAATATGACCTTCGGGGCGACCGCGGCGGTCAAAGCCCACGGTGCGAGCCAGCACGCGGTCGTTATGCATGACCTTCTGCATTTCCGCATTGGCCAAAAACAGATCGTCCTGGCCATCGTCGCGGATCAGGAAACCATAGCCATCGCGATGGCCCTGCACACGGCCCGCCACAAAATTCGACGGATGCGTCAGCTGGAAGTAACCGCGTTTGTCGACCCGAACTTGGCCGTCGCGCTCCATCGCAGCCAGGCGCTTGAAGAAGCCTTCGCGCTCCTGACGCTTAATCGACAAAGCTTCGGCGATGTCGTTACCGGACAGCGGGGTTTCAGTGGTACGCAGTGCGCCGAGGATTTCCTCACGACTGGGAATCGGGTACGGGTATTTGATCAAGGGCTTATCGATGATTTTCTCGTTTCTATCCGGTGAGGGCCCGCCCTGACCGACATTGCGACGGTCGGCAAGCCAAGGTTCACTTGATTCTAACACTGGCTTATGAGTATGGAGCGCTTGCGCCCCCTACGAGTAGCATCCCTCTGTAATTTAGCCACGACAAAATCATTCTGAACAAAAACAGATGAAGAGATTTGCATAGGGGTGTTGACACGGCAAATGAACTCGCTATAATTACGTTCTCAGCAGTTGAGCAGCAATGTTTAGCAGCAGTGCCCAGGTGGCGGAATTGGTAGACGCACATGGTTCAGGTCCATGCGCCGCAAGGTGTGGAGGTTCGAGTCCTCTCCTGGGCACCAAGTTGTAGATTCAACGCAGTACGATTAACCCCGCAAAGCTTTAGCCTGCGGGGTTTTTTGTTTTTGCGGTCGAAATAAGTGGAATCGCTGCTAATCGCGTTGTAAAGATGCCCGGCTCGGGCCTCACGCCCGACCATGCGAAACGCGAGACTGGCGTGCCAGCGAGTCCACGATGACCGCGACGGCCAGCACTGCTCCGGTGATCATGTAGCGCAGAGAGGACGATAGATCGAGCAGTGTCAATCCACTGGAGATGGATTGAATCACGATAATGCCCAATAGTGCCGAGTAGGCACTGCCACGACCGCCAAATAGGCTAGTGCCGCCAATCACCGCCGCCGCAATCGCATTGAGATTCACATCGGCGGTGCCCGCTTGCTGGCTGGCCGAGGCTAAGCGGGCCGCGGCGAGTACCCCGCCGCAGGCTGCGAGCATGGCGCACAAGACGAAAGCGCTGGTGTACACCGCGCGTACATTGATCCCGGCGCGGCGTGCCGCTTCGCGGTTGCCGCCCACGGCGTTGATTAAGCGACCCCATTGCGTGCGCGTCAGCAGGTAATTCAGACCGACCACCAAACTGAGGAAGATGCCGAACATCCAGGGTATGCCTCGGTCCTGGTAAAAATACAGCGCGATCAACTCCAGCGCCAGAGTCGGCGTGACGGTGCGAAATAGCAGGTGTCCTATGGATTCACTCGATAGTCCGACTTGGCGACGGCGTTCTGCCGTGCGCCATCCCGTCAGAAACATCACTCCCCCAGCGAGCGCCACAATCAGGTAGGCAAAGGTAGCGGGCATAAACAGAGACTGTCCCAGGCTGACCAGAGGCGATCCATAAGGCAGATTGATGGAGCCTGTGCCGTCCAGGATGTAGAGCTGCCCACCCAGCACTGCCAGCAAGCCGGCCAGGGTGGCCACGAAGCTGGGCATGCCAAAGCGAATAAACAGCTGGGCGTAAATCAGGCCGATTAGAGCTCCGGTCGCCACGGCGGCAGCAATCGCCAACACCACAGGCCAGCCATGGTTGACCCAAAGCACACCCACGATGGCCGAGGCCAAGCCGCTGACCGAGCCGACCGACAGGTCGATCTCTCCAACCATCAGGATACAAACGATGCCCAGCGAAATGATGCCGATGGTCGATGCATCGAACAACATGTTGATCAAATTGTTACTGGATAGGAAGATTGGGTTAATGCACTGGAACACGGTCCAGATTATCGCGGTACCCACAATAACGGGCAAAGACCCGAGGTCGCCGGAACGCACGCGGTCGATAAAGGTACGGATGGCACCACCAAAGCCGCTCGCGACTTGGTAGCGCGCATCACTTCGGTCCAGCAGCTCAGTAGTTTGTACCGAGGTATGGGTAGGCCTAGTCATGATCGGTCCTGTTGCGTCAGATTGAGTCGGGATTCATGGCGGTGGGAACGGCGCGACACCGAGTTGTCGGTGGCTCCGGTGATAGCGCTCACGAGTTCCTGGTTGGAAGCGTCGGGGGCAAAGACCCCGTTGTTCATGCCCAGGCGCAGCACGACTATCCTGTCGGCCACAGCCCTCACGTCTTCCATATTGTGGCTGATGATTACCACGCCCAGCCCCTTGTCCCTGACTCGCTCAATCAAGTCCAACACTTCGGCCGTCTGAGCCACGCCAAGCGCGGCAGTCGGTTCATCGAGCAAGATCAGCTTGGGCTCCAGCAACAGCGACCGCGCAATTGCGACGGTTTGGCGCTGGCCACCGGATAACGATGCCACCGGAATGCGTACGCTGGGAATGCGCGCCGAAAGTTCCTTTAACAGCTTCCACGCCTTGACCTCCATGCTCACCTCGTCAAGCCGCAGAGGTTTCAGCTCCTTGCCCAGGAAGATGTTGGCGACTACGTCCAAGTTCTCGCACAGAGCGAGATCCTGGAACACGGTAGCGATACCGAGCGCCAGCGCGGCGCCCGGATCATTCAACACCACCGGCTCGCCGCAAAAGGCTATGCTGCCTGTTGTCGGTTGGTGTACGCCGGACAGTATCTTGACCAAAGTGGATTTGCCGGCGCCGTTATCGCCAACCAAGGCGACGACCTCTCCCGCATAGACATCTAGATCGATATCAGTCAGAGCCGCCACCGCACCAAATTGCTTGGAAACCCCACGAAGGCTGAGTACAGGTTCGCGCGCGGGAACTTGCTGTTGCAGTGATTGTGTGGTCATGGCGCTTGATTATTTAGTTATACCCAGTTTCTTGCAGCCTTCCGCATAGCGGTCGACGCAGAGCTCGGCGGAAGTCTGGATCGGCTTGCCATTCACCATCTTGTCGATGATTTCGGCTTTCAGGTTTTGTGCGGTGACCACAACCGGAGTAAACAATTGCGACGGCGTGTCGTACAGTATCAACTCCGCTTTGGGCGTACCACCAGACAATAGTTTCACAGCCACCTGGGCGGCTGCGGCGGCAACCACCTCGCTAGGCTTGGAGACGGTGTTGTACTGGTCACCGGCAATGATCAACTGCAAGGCGGCGATGGTTGCATCGTTGCCCGATACGGGCGGCACGGGGCTTATACCGGCAGCCTTAAATGCTGCAATCGCGCCGCCACCTGTGCCGTCATTGGCGGCCACTACACCTACAATTTTCTTGCCGAAGCGCGAAATCTGACCGCTAGCCCATTGCTGTGCTTTGGCGGGTACCCAGTCGGGAGTATCGTACTCAGCGAGAATCTTATAGCCGCTGTTGTCCAGGCTGGAGTGAATGCCCTTTTTGATCAAGCCGGCAGCGGCATCGGTGGGTGATCCATTGATTTCCAGCAGGCCGACGTCATTAGGAGACACACCGTCGGCCTTGAGATGCGCGACCAATGAATCGGCAATAGCTTTACCAATACTTTGGTTATCAAAGGACACATAGTAGTCAGCCTTGGCTGAAGGAATCGGACGGTCGTAGGCAATGATCTTGATACCCTTGGCGTGCGCGGCCTGCACCAAAGAATTGGCGGCAGTGGAGTCCACTGGGTCCAGTACGATTATCTTGGCGCCCTGCGAGACCACGGAGTTGAATTGCTGCTGCTGACGCGAAACATCACCATCCGCATTCTGGTATAACACTTCACAAGCGGCGCAGAGTTTTTTCATCTCAGAGACAAAGGCCGGATGGTCATGCTGTTCATAGCGAACCGATGCTTGATCCGGCATCAGGAACGCGACCTTGGCAGAAGCGATAGTCTGAGCATGGATAGCACCGCTACTCAGCACGATGGTGGTGAGCGCAGCCGCGCGGGCGAATCTCCAGATGCTTAGGTTCATATTTATCTCCTTTGTTTTATTGTGCGTATCAGTCTAGATACTCGAACGCCGTCACACCACCTTAAAAACTGATGAATTCCGATACTTTCTTGTATTTTTTACGCAATCCTTAATAAATATCAAAGCACTTATCCACAATGTCTCACAGCCGCTGGTCGCGCCAGTGACCAGGAAACGCCGACCGCGAAAGTCAAATTCAAGCTGTTTCAGCGAAATCCATCTGCAGGCCGTGCATGGTGTCTTTCAAAACTGGATAGAGCCGCTTGTACAGTTCGAACTGATGTCGGTAGCGCGCTTGCCGTTGCGGATCCGGCCGAGCCCGCTCGCGCAAGGTAACCCAGCCGCGTACAGCCTCCTCGTGCTCGACGACCCCGATGCCAACTCCCGCCAACAACGCAGCGCCCAGCGCTGCCTCGACTTCCTGTTCAATCGTCAGGATCGGATAGCCGGTGATATCGGCAATGATTTGCATCCATAGATCGGAGTGCGCAGCGCCCCCCACTACAATCAATTGCGGATCCAGTTGGCGAGCGCCCCGGGCACCGGTTTCTATATTGTGCGCCAGGGCAAAGGCTACGCCTTCCAGCACGGCTCGATACAGATGGGCTCGGGTATGAAACAGGCTCAAACCTATAAATGCACCACTTGCCTTAGCGTCCCAGACAGGACTGCGTTCGCCCATCAGGTAAGGCAAGAACAGCAAGCCATCGGCACCCGCGGGTACCTGCTGCGCGGCAGCCTCCAAGACTCGATGCAGGTCACCATGCCCTTCCGATTGGGCAGTCTGACGATCCGCTTCGCAAAACTGTTCGAGAAACCAGGTCACCGAAGCGCCGGCCGTGATGGCTCCGCCGAACACATACAATTCTTCTGCGCCATCGAATACATGCGGCATGCTGATCAAGCCATTGCGTGCATCGACAGTCTCGTTGACATAGCCCCAGCACATGCTGGTGCCCATCATGGCGACATGATTGCCGGGCCGCGTTACACCCGCGGCGAAGGTGGCCACGGCAGCATCCACCCCGCCCGCGACAATCGGCATACCGGAGCACAAGCCCAGTTGCCCAGACCATTGAGACAAGAGCCCGCCGACCACGGCCGAAGAATCGATCAAGCGCGGCGGCATCATGCGAGCGGGAATGCCCAGCATCTGTAGTGCTTCATCGGACCAGGCGCGCCGTTTGACGTCATACACGCCGCCGATATTGCCCGCCGCGCTGTGATCGACCGCGACTTCCCCACTAAGCAGATAGGCGATATAGGTATTGGGCGGTAAAAAATAATGGATCTTGTGCCAGACCTCGGGGCGATGTTCGCGCAACCATAGCATCTTGGTGAAGCCATAATAGCTATCCGCGCCATTACCGGTAATCTCTTGCAAACGCGCCTGATCGACGTGATTGCGTACCCACTCCACTTCCGCATTGGCGCGCCGGTCCATCCAGATCAGGCAGGGATGCAAGGGTTGCAGCGTCTGATCGACCGGAATCCCCGATCCGCCATACAAGCTGCTGATCGCCAATGCCTTGATTTGCTCAGGCGCAATACTTTGCGCGCGCGCTTCGCGAGTGCAAGCTGCAATGCAGCTAAGCACGGCATCGAACCATACCTGCGGCCACTGTTCGGCCCATAACGGTTTGGGCGTGTCGGGCTGATAGCTCTGCGCGTGCTGCGCGATGATTTTTCCATACCGGTCGGTCAGCAAGGCCTTGGTGCTTTGGGTGCCAATATCGATGCCGATCAAATAATCCATGCCCGCCTCCGGTTGGGTAAAAACGTTATCCATCAGCCATGATCCGGCTTCAATAATACCTTGATTGAATCGGCGGAATTCGCCATACGAATCGCCTCATCCCATTCATCCAGCGAGAATCCATGAGTCACGATTCCCTTGGAAGTGACCAGGCCGCGCGCCAGTAGATCGATGGCAACGGGATAACAATACGGCCCCAGATGCGCCCCACGCACATCAAGTTCTTTGCGATCGCCGATGATGGACCAATCCGCGGTGGTATCGGAGCCGAATACGCTGAACTCCACGAAGCGCCCCAATTTGCAAATCAACTCCAGTCCTTGATTGACCGCCGCCGGCGCGCCGGTGGCTTCGATATAGACATCGCAGCCATAACCGTTGGTCAGCGACTTGATCACTTCCAATGCATTCTCTTGCTTTGGGTTGATGGTGACGTCTGCGCCGTATTGGCGCGCCAGCTCCAGACGATCGTCGAGCAGATCAATTACCACCAGTTTTTTCGGTGTTTTCAAGCGCGCCACTTGCACCATCAACAGTCCTAAGGGACCGGCGCCGGCAATCACCACCACGTCGCTCAACTGAATTTCGCCACGATTAACCGTATGAATCGAGCATGACAACGGCTCGATAATGGCCGCGTCCTCGAGCGTGATGCCCAATGGAATTTTATGCACCCGTGCGCTGGGCGGAATGCGCATATAGTCGGCCATGCCGCCGTCGGCAACTTCGCGCTGGAAGCCGAAGATGTTATGGATCTCGCACATCCAGTACTGGCCTGATTTACAGTAACGGCATTTGTCACATGGCACGATCTGCTCGGCAATCACGCGATCCCCCAGTGCAAGCTCGAAATGCTCTGCCGCGCCTTCGCCCAGTTCCTCGACGTAACCGAAGAACTCATGGCCGGCAATGACCGGCGCCTTGACCCAGGGACTCGGTCCGCCCCAGAACATATTCGCACCTGAATGGCATTTGCAATCACTGGCGCAAATGCCGCAAGCAGCAATTTTAATAATCATCTCGCGGTGCCCAGCCTGAGGTCGCAGCACTTGCTCGACACGGTAATCTTGGGGAGCATGGCAGACAACGGCGGTCATGAAAGATTGCTTAGCTAGCGGCATATTTTTACTCTGAGTGGAAAAAAATTGACGTGAACCGACCCATCGCGTTGTACGCAACGCGATGCAACAAGCACTGTATGGGGGAAGCCGCCGGGAGCGGCGCGGATCAACTACCCTGGGCAGCGGTCGATGAGAGTCGCAAACTAGAGCGGCTACGCACCACGGCGTGTGCCGCATATGGCACCGAGAGCGGAGCACGGGTCGTCAGCGCATGACTTTCAGCGTTGACCTGCTGCCAATTTCGGAACTCGGAAGGCGACATGCCTTTGGCTGCCCGAAATTGTCGATTGAAGTTGGAAAGATTGTTGAATCCGGACTTGAAACAGATCTCGGTAATGCTCAGTTCGTCGGATGAGAGCAACTGGCAGGCCAGATCGATGCGCATACGGTTCACGTGCTGCACAAACGGCAGTCCGGTATAGCGTCTGAACGAGCGAGAAAAAGCACTGACGCTCTGCCCGGCCAACTGCGCCAACTCCGCTTCGCGCAACTCGGTGGAGAGATTGTGACTAATATAGGTCAGGACATGACTGATGCGAGTCATTGCCAAGCTCGACGGTTCGGTTCGATACGCTTGACTTGCCAACAAGGTGCGCTCGCGGGCTTGGCACAATCGCTCCAACACAGAAAGAAAGAGTGTGATGCGCGGCAAACCTCGGGCATGCAATAATTGGTCGAACCATGGGCGCACCGCAGCACTGGTTTCCGAGTCGAATACCACGCCCCGCGCGGCATCATTGAGCAGGGTTTCGGTTTGTCGGAACTCGGGAAACGCTTTCATGCAGTTCGCGACGAAATCTTGCTCGAATTGAACCACTAGGTTGCGCTGCTCAATGACTTCACCTTCGGCCACATCGCTAACCCAGTTGTGCGGCAGGTTCGGGCCAAGCAGCACCAGATTGCCCGGCGCGAAGGTGCCGATATGATCGCCCACGAAATATTTACCGGTGGTCGCGACAATCAGATGCAGTTCCAGCTCGGGATGGAAATGCCAGCGCACTGTGCGATAGGGATAGCCATGCGACCAGACTTTGAACGACTCGTCATGCCGCACTTCCACAACTTCCAGGTCCGGATGCATCATTGCTCTGTCTCCTGCTCGTAGTCATCGCGAATCTGATGATTAGTATTTCAAAGCATCGTTCGCTGACCTCTACAATAGCCCCCACCCCAGCTTGCAACCACCTATTTTAGGGCGATTTTTCAATACTTTTTTGTCGCTTTCTTATTCTGGAGGGGAGCAACAGGCAGATTTTGTGCATTGCGGAAAATCGTATGGGCGCGCATAAACGTGCAGAAAGCGGCACCATAAAATTCAGCAGCAAGGCACGTGACACAGAATCAAGATGTGCTTGGCTTACCTAGCTTATCGAGTGATTTTCACGGTGGCGACACCCAGGAGTCCCGTCAGCGGTACGTCGGCTCTGACTTGCTCCGGGCTGACAGCAAGGCCGTTGCCACGCAGAATATCAAGCATCCGTTCGGCCAAGGGCATCACCATATGCCGTCCCCAGCAGCGTTCCGATGCATGACCAAAAGGAAGATAGCCAGGCTGCTCGTCGGGATCGATGCTATCCCAGCGCTCGGGACGGAACTCGTCGGCGTCGTCCCAGATTGCAGGGTCGCGATGACTGAGAAACGGCAAGATCAAGACGTCGTCGTTGGCACCGATCCGAGAGTCGAGCGCGGAGTATTCGGGAGACGCGTTCCTTAAGATGTTCCAGGATGGCGGCAGCAGCCGCATCGCCTCATACAGAATGTTCCGGTTCGATGTCTTGTCATCGAATGGCGATCCGAGCCAAAGTGCGTTGGCGACGAGCGTGGAAATGGTAAAACAGACAGGTGCGACTGTGCGCCGGTAAAGACCCATCGCATAGCGGCGGTCATGATAGGTAGAAGCGTTCGCGGTCAGCTTCGCGATGGCGGATGCTCCCGTATCGAGCCGGAAAGGTCTTAGCGCTCCGGCGGCCACGACCGCCCAGGTTAATTTGGGCGTCAGCTCCAGTGCCCGGTTCATGAGTATGCGCAGTCGATGTGGGTCGTCGCCGAGCAGCAGATCCCGCAGGTACACGTGCCCGACGTGCGGCCACTCACCGGAAAAATCGATGGTTTCAGATACAGGTTTCTTCAATGCTGCCCGCACATCGCTGCCGACAGCTTGCATCAACTTCAAGGCGTCATGGCGCTGTATAGAGCGTCCGTGAAGAGGCTTAAATGTCGGACGCTCAAATTCGGTAGCAAACCGTGCCTTGAGGATCTGGTCGGTTATAGCGAGCCCAGCCACGCCTACTGTGCTGGAATCCAATCGGAAAACATCCTCACCGCGATGATCGCGCAAGAGAGCCTCGAGTCTCGGTGTAAAAACGGTGCTGCGGATGCGTCGATTACTGGATGTGTGCATAGATTATCTATAAACAACAGAAGCCTGCGCCCGACGAGTCGATTAGGGCTGCGCTGAGGACGCAGGCAGAATCACCAACTGTATCGCTTTAACTCAAGCGATGGCATGCAAGCTTAATACCAGATATACCAAGCAAATGCCTTCAGGCTTTTCTTGGAGGCCAGCTTATTTTTGAGAGCAAAAAGGGTCTTCATAATTAATAACTCCTTAAATGTAAACCGTCCTCTCGGACGTATGAATGCACAAGTAGTATGAATCTCATCATAAAAACATTAGAGGAACGCCGAACTGCCTGACACCCCTCCGGCCAAATAATAATTCACATATTAATTTTGCACAATCACACATCAAAGAAATAATTAAAAGATCCAGATCAACCCAATACAAGCACCTCATTAATAAAAATAATATGTGCAGCCGGCATAAGCAAAATTTTCTTTTATTTAAATGTCGGAGCGTCCGGCGCAGCGCCCTTTCAAGCATTTATTGATTATGTGAGAGGCTTGATCTTGAGGACACGCCGCAAACTATCCAGCGCGATCACGGTTGCGCCCGTCTTATCGTCAGAAAAATCCGCCGGAATTTTGATCTCGATTATGCCCAATAGTCCGGCACCCCACCTTAGTTAAGTCAACGACTCAATGGCGCACCGCCTGCTTAATGATTTTTCCAACCATATAAATTAGTTGACCAAAATACAAATGCAACTTGTCCGTCGAATATCCATAACCGGCCAGCGGATTAACATCGATATTTATTATTAAGCATACCGATATAAATTCGACTGGGCCGTGGCATTTAAAATATCAGGTCAATCCGTAGAAAACTCGCGTCACTTGTCTTCGTCGGCTTCCGCCCGCTGCTTTTCATCCCGCCGGTCAAGCTGTAAAACAACCATGGCAAACACCACAAACAGTTCCTGATCGCCAAGGATCTCGACGTCATGCCGATCCCGGATGGTCAACAAACGGCCCCCGGCCTTCGCCAGCGTGTCGCCTGCATGAGACACATTGAATCGAAGGTCGAAAAGGTTGCCGGTAACGATGGCTCCGTCCACCGGGCCGCCGACCGCGTAATATTGCCGCCGGAAAGAAAAGAGCGTCCGCTTTATCTTGAATGCGCCCAGCTCGCCCTGGATGTCCCATGTCGAAAACAGAGCGAATATCCGCTTGCGTATCGACCCGACGAGATTGTCTCCGCGATATATCCGCCACGTAGGAGAAAACAAGGAGAACGAGCCCTCCGCACGATATGCCAGCGCGCCTTGTTCATCCGTAATATTGATACCGCCCTGCAGGGAAAACAATTGATTGGTGACACTCAGAATCGTCGACATCCATTACCCCTTATCGCTTTTTGTTTTTTTGCGGCGATCTTTCGCCCTACCGGCGGTTCCTAGCATCTACTCGTCGGCGCTTTCGTTTTTTATCTTGGATCAGCGGTCCTACGTAATACGGCGCATCGATACCAGTATAAAGCCTGGCACGTGCCGCGCAACATTTTGGAATGATGCCTTGGATTCTGGGCCTAACGGTATGCATGCCCTCCTCTAGTTGTCGGTTGGCCGCCTAATCGGAGCCTGCGTCATGGCAGCCTGTCAATGCATTCCTGAGAAAAGAATATGATGGAATACTCGACGCATTACAGACGACGGAAACTCGATCGCGATAGCGTTATCGCAGCGCGCGTGTACTCTTGGCTGGCTATATATTGGGGAGGCGTCACATGAACAATCCGCATAGATTCTCTCCGGGCACCCACGCCGAGTGGCATGCCGGGGAAGAGTGGCTGCAGAAATCGGCGGGCTCGCATGAGCAATTGGCCGCGCATGCGGCGCGCGTTTTCTTGCCTTATCTCGCCCCGCAGTTACGCGAATTTTTCCCGCTTCTACCGTTTGTCGCGCTGAGTTTTATCGATGTCGATGGCAATCCGTGGGGTACCTTACTTCCTGGAAAACCCGGCTTCGTGTGGAGTCCGGAGCCAACTTTAGTACGGGTGGAACGTCTTCCGCCGCAAGGCGATCCCCTTGCGGCGTCTCTGCATCCAGGATGTCAGCTTGGCTTGCTGGGGATCGAATTGCCGACACGCCGCCGTAATCGCGTCAACGGAGTCGTTATCGATGTCGATACGGCAGGCTTTACGATGCGGGTTCAGCAAGCATACGGAAACTGTCCCAGGTATATCCAGCAACGCGCTTGCTCTGGACCCAAGTCTGTTCCGAATAACGTCCGCACCTCGGCTTTCCGGGCTATCGACGATTCGGCTGCGCGAACCCTGCTGAGCGAAACTGACACCGCCTTCGTGGCCACTTATGGACCAGGCCCCGAAGGCCATGCGGCAATGGATATGTCTCATCGCGGTGGTCTACGCGGGTTTATACACGTCGATGACGATGGCTGTATTACGGTTCCCGATTTCCCCGGAAACCACTATTTCAACACACTGGGCAACATCCACTCGACACGGCGTGCGGCACTTGTCGTGCCTTCATTCGATTCCGGCGACGTCCTGCTGCTAAGTGGCGAAGCATCGATTTGCTTACCCGGCGAAACGGATAGCGAAATGCCCGCCATCGCAGGTATCGAGCGGCTGTGGCGCCTACGTCCACAGCGGGGATGCTGGCTGTACGCCGCACTTCCGCTGGAATTTGAATTCAAGAG
>Ga0302233_10001956_pt1 | contig 13472 bp, 22 predicted proteins | sample II_Palsa_N3_1_FD_193516 | JGI IMG/M metagenome (GOLD analysis project Ga0302233, IMG submission 193516) | Peat permafrost microbial communities from Stordalen Mire near Abisko, Sweden - II_Palsa_N3_1 | ecosystem: Environmental > Terrestrial > Soil > Palsa > Peat permafrost | place: Sweden...
ATCGGGAACATGAGTCGTAAAACGGGCATTATCCACAGCAACTGCAACTGCGACCGACCGAGTTACACTACGGGGCGGGGCCGACACATAGAACTCGACGTTCCCGGGCATGGTCTGGTAAGAACTGGAGAAGAAAGGCTAGCTATCAAAGGAAATCAACCCCCTCCACGGGGGCGTGCACCCAAGAAGCAGAGGAAACCAACGATAGCCTTACAGGTGGGTTAGTAGGAAAAAAACTGGTACACAAAGCGAAAAGGTAGATGTAGGATAGTTCAGGCAAAAACATGATTTTCGGATTTAGGTCACACCCAGGGCTTCGCCGTGGAAAAAAGTATGCGGTGTGACAACTCGTGGGAAAACAAACATCTATTTATTTGTGAGGCATGGCTGCTGTTTCGGCGGACGACGTCAGTGAACCGCTGCTGAGTGGCTCGAGTCGTACAGACGACTCAGAGCAGCGACAGGGGCTGTCGGTCAACTCGCAGCAGCTGCTCACGCTCGTATCGTGGCTGGCGCTGGGTTTCATGACGTTGGCGCTGCTGGCTGGTTTCGCATTGCTGTTTGTGGGTATCTTTCTGCCAGAGATTGTGGTTGGCAGCCTGGCCCTGCAGATCATGGCCGTCGTGCTCACGTTCATCTTGCGCGAGGTCAATATGCTGTTGCTCGGCATCGCGCTGTGCATCGCACCCACGCTCTTGATCCTTCGCTGTTACTTGGCGCTCGTGGTCATTCACCTGCTCTACTCGGCTATATTTGGATTCCTGCTGTCAGCGCTGGCCCTGCTACCGTTGAGCATTGCTATGGTGGCCATGTTGCTGCTTTTCCTTGGCTGCTTCGTTGCCGGGCAGTCGATATTCCGACGTCTGAGCACGCAGCCGATACCAGCCTGCTTCTTTGAACTCTGTCTGAGCATTAGCCAGTACTTTTTCGTCCTCGCTGTCCCAAGCATCGTCGTGATCTTTCGGCAGGTCATTATTGTGTTCACTGCGGACGAGGACGCTTCGGATGCTGTAGCCCTCGGACCGTTTACCCAGTCGAGCCTGACAATTTTCTCGTTGGTGTCTACAAATCTGCTAGTTTTTGCTCGCATCAAACTCAGCCAACACACCGACGCCACGTCCATCCTCGGCCTCTTCGGCAGTGCGATGTCTTTGCGCGAGCACGCCGCCACCTCGATCATCGCCGTTCACTTTGTTGTCTTCGTAGGCTGCTACATTTCTGAACTTTCGGGCATCGTTGCTCCCCTCTATATCTTCCTCTACTATGGCGTCTCGTACTGGCTGTTTATCTTCTCTATGGTGCAGTGTCTCCAATTGGTCATGAAGTTCAAGCCCCCGGAGTGGATCATGTAACATTTCTCCGTCACAGTACTTGTATAATACTCCTTTATTGTTTGATGAAATAAAATTCAGTTCCTTTTACTACTTTCGTTTCCTTTTTTTGTTCGCATTTCGCATAAAAAAAAAATACAACAGCAAAAATTAAAAACGCGTTTGAAATGCGTTTGAAATGCGTGGCTGTCATACACGAACAATTTGAAATGCATTTCAAATGCCCACCTCGGACTTGGCTGTTTTTTGAAAAAAAAAAGATTTTTTTTCGACGAAACCAAAAACGCATTTCAAGTGCATTTCAAATAATAGAGAGGTTGCGCAGCCGACTTTTTTTTTGTGGAAAATTGTTGCCAAAAACAGTTGTAAAAATTTTCTAATCCCCGCCGCTGCTGTAGCACGAGCGGGCGAGCTGCGGTTATCGTGCTTGCTGTTGCTGATGCAGTACGTCTTCGTGTGCCGTGTTGCATTGCGTTGCCGCGTACAACTGCTTTTTTTGGTCCGCGCTTGTCTCGTCCCGGCCTCTGCACCCCGCCTGCGACACCCCGACCCCGTCAAGTCGCTCAGTCTAGCCCTATGCAACATGGACCCGAAAAGCGCCGTGAGCCTGCGGTTACGGTGACCCCAATCGTGAACGTGCGTGAACTACGTATTGGGGATGTTTTCCCTTACTCACGATGTCGTACATGCAGGGTGCGAGCGCGCCGGACAGTGACTTCTTGTCGCCTTGTGAGGAGGTCTCATTTTGCATGGCCGTGAAGGTTGACAAGGAGACCATCATTTGCGCGCTGACGGCGACAGACAAGCGAGGAAAAGAGGCACGCAACGAGATACAGCTTGGATACGGGCTCCAACAGCATCTTTTGCCTGAACGAGACATAGGCAAAGTTTGCCGTGACTTCCTATTGGATGTGCCGTTGAGTCAGTCCAGATTTTTGATCGTGGCATATAGGGCATTGAATAGAGTAGATATGATGTGTAAACAGGAATAGATGGGATGGGAATACTGGCTGATATTCTAGTGCATGACAGGCCATACCTTGAAACTCCATTCCACCGCCTCTCGAACGCGGGACATATCCAGATTGAACAGCTGATTAGGCTTCGAGATCTTGGCCCCTTTGATTGCGGCAACGAGACGTCCAGAGCTCACATAGCCTTTGTCGCCAAAGATGACGAAATATTCGTCGTCGTCTTCATCGGCACAAGCAGCATTGAGATGCTCTTGGAGGCCCGATTTCGCGAGGAGCGTAATTTGACGTTACGATTTTTATTACGCGGCCATCTTTGCAAAGTGATGTCCACATCGGAAGCGGTTGCTCTTGATCCCGCCCTGGCCGCACAGCTGCTGAGGACGAGCGCGGTGAGCAGCCTGCGCCTGACACGTGCGCCGCGCCGCTCGGGCGGGGTGGACGAGTACCAAACGCTGTTGCCGGCGCTGCAGGGGAATCGCGCGTTGACGTCGTTGGACCTGAGCAGTAAAATAAAAAAAACCGACGGAAAGGGGGTTTCTTACTGCCTGGAAAAAAAAACTACATAAACGTAGACTTGGCTCTTGGGGACGAAGGGGTCAAGCTCTTTGTCGGTGTGCTGGGGAACTTGCCCGCTCTGGCCACGCTCGTCTTGAGCAGTAACTTTTTTTTTCAAATCCCTTCTTTTGGCGAAAAAAACCCCCCCACTTTTTTTTTTCTTGTTAGACAACTCGCTGACGTCGCTGGGAGCATCGGCCGTGGCGAACCTGCTCAGGGGGAGCAAGACCCTCAACACGTTGGACTTATCGAGTAGGTGGAACGATAAAGACGGGAAATCTGTTTTCTTAATGCAAAATTAATTGGGGGGGGGATAGGTAATTCACTTGGCGACAGCGGCGTCCAGGCACTGGCCGAGGTGCTGCAGAACCAGCCGAGTCTCCGCTTGCTCAACTTGTCGAGTACGCACTTTTTTTGTTTTTTTTTGAAATTTAAAAACTTTAGAAGTCTAATTAATTTTTGCGCCTACAGAGAACAACATTACCGCCGCCGGGATGTACGGGTTGTCCGAGTCCTTGCGTGCCAACGTGCGCCTGACCGTGTTGGACTTGTCTGAGAACGTGATTGGTCCCAAGGGGGCGCGCTATGTCAGTGAGGCGTTGATGAAGAACACGACGCTGCAGTCGATCAACTTTGAGTGGACGGGTCTTGAGGCGGAGGGCATCAACTACCTTATCACCGCGATGAAGACGAACACCAGCAGTTCCATCACCAGTCTTGGCGGCCTTGGTAAAAAAAGAAAAAAGATTTATTTTTGCTTGGTTGGTTCCCTTTATTCCCTTCCCTTCCTTCTTGGCGGCGGGACGGCCTCTTCACCGGAATCCGATTCGTTGCTCATCGTTTCCTTCTATGAAATAAATAAAAAAAAAATACAGTGGAAGTTGAGGAACTGGCAGAGCTCTTGAAGAACAACCTCAACCGGCGGCAGGCCAACGCGTACCCGCTGCAGTCGCAGTTGCAGCAGCAGCAGCAGCCGTACCGCGCGTTCTCTTCGGAAGCAGATGAAGAAGGTTTGCTCTTGATCTCCCTCCCCCCCATCCGATCTAACAAAAAATAAAAAATAAAAAATAATCCATGGGGTAAAAAAAACACACACTGTGTTGCTTGTTTTTTACTCAGGCCTCTTGATCGACGATGGAGCAGCAGGAGCTACAGCTACTGCCATGATCGGGCCCCCGATCTCCCACGATCCTCGTCGGCCGGCTCCGCAACAGCAGCAAGCACCCGGTCCTTATGTTGTCCATCAGCAGCAGGCGCCACCACCACCCAGTCCTTATGTTGTCCCCCAGCAGCAGCAACAGCAGCAGCAGGGTGGGTATGTTGTCCCTCAACAACAACCGCCGCAACACGAGCTGTACGATCCTGTGTCTGCTGGTTACGCTCCTGTGCCTGCTCCTGTTGCGTACCCTGCACCGGCTCCAGTTGCGTACCCTGCTGCCCCTCCTTCTGCTGCTGCTGCCCCGATTCCTCGCTTTCAGTTGCAACGACCGCCAGTCCAGCCGCAGGAGTACTACGATCAGCCTGTTCATGTCCAGCATGGGCACATGCCGCCTCCGCCAGTAGCCCTTGTTAACCAGCCACTGCCGCCTGTTGAGCAGCAAGCGCCCAGTCGACGCCTGTTCATCGGCGGCCTGCCCATCAACATCACCTCGCGACAGCTCACAAGCTACTTTACCCAGTTTGGCGAGGTCGATTCGGCCGAAGTCATCGGCAAGCGCGGATTCGGCTTTGTCTCGTTTGTGTCGCTGGGTGCTGCCCAGCGGGCGATGAGCCATCCAAGCCACACGATCGAGGACCACAAAGTAACGACCACAATTGTGTACAACATAATAACAACTATTCTAGAATGTCGAGCTCAAATGGGCCGTTTCCAAGGAGGACATGCAAAAGCGCAGCACGTCGATTGTTCGTCCTACCAGCGACCCCAGCGACGTCCTCCAGATCCGCCGGCTCGTTCGCCCCTTCACCCAGACACAGCTCAAAGACTACCTCTCTGAGACGGGCCAGATCGTCGAGTTCTGGATCGATCCCAACAAGACGCACGCCATCGTCCAGTACGCGACCGTGGCCCAGGCCGTGGCCACGTTCAAGGCCGTCGACGGCAGGATCTGGCCCAAGGCCAGCGGACGGGCGCTCGAGGTCAACTACACCACCCGCCAGGACGCAAAGGAAGTCATCGAGCTGGACGAGCAACTGGCTGCGGCGCCATCGTTCTCCTACATGGACGGCCCTAGTCGTGCCGACGACGGGGCGTCACCGCGTCGCCGGTCCCGCTCGCCTCCGCCCCTTCGACGATCCCGCTCGCCACCGCCGCGGCGGTCTGTGTCGCCCGCGAGCAAACGAGCGCGCGAGAGCTCGCCGCCGCCACAGGCGCCGTTGCCTGGTCCGGCCGTCATCATCCCGCCCTCGGTCGAGAAGCAGATCGACATGCGAAAGGTCTTCGTGGGCAACCTGGCGCCGTGGGTCACGCACGACGAGCTCAAGAAGATCTTCAGCAAGGTGCGGGGACAATCATACTCGCCCTTTTATTACCTGCTCACGTTTTCTATGCTAGTATGGGGAGATCGAAGAGGCCGTTGCCGCCGACAACCACGGACACAAGCTCGGCTTTGGCCTGGTCACGTTCAAGGACCCCAACGTCGCCAAGGACCTGAGCGAGAAGCGGTGGATCAAGCTGACCAACGACCGGAAGGACATGGAGATCAAGATCTACGTCCCGCCCCACCTCAAGGGCCAGGTCGTCGACGCAGACCGCGAACGAGCACGACAAGCGCCGCCCCCAGACCGCGGCGATCGCGACCGCGACCGTGAGCGAGAACGTGAACGTGAGCGAGAACGTGAGCGAGATCGTGAGCGTGACAGGGACCGAGACCGCGACCGCAACAGGGACCTCGTGGCGCGAGAACGGGACCTGCGCGACCGCGAACGGGACCTGCGCGAACGCGATTTGTACCGGGCGGACCCCCGCGATCTCCGCGCTGGTGACCAACGTGGCTACGTCGACGAACGTTACGCCCCACCGGCGGCAGCAGCAGCAGGACCAGCACTATTACCACCGGGACCTGCACGCCCGTACGGATACGGCTACGCACCTGGTCCTGGTCCCGCCGCCACCGCCGCCGCCGCCGCCGCCCCTTCGGCCTACGGCAGCGGCGGCTACGCCGAGCCTCTCCCTCCCCGTCGAAACGACTACGTCGACCCCCGTCGCCCAGTGGACTACTATGACCGCGGTGGGCCCGCTGGAGGGTACTATGCCAATGGCGGCGGTGGCGCGCCCTATGAGCCAGCAGGGCCAGCGTACCAGCAGCATCTCCAACCGGCTTACCATCCTTCTCATCAAGCGCCTGCAGGGTACGGTCCAGTTGGCGGAGGTGGTTTCCAACAACAGCCACCGCCGGCCTATTGGTACGATCCCTATGATCCGTCTAGCAGTGGGCGGCGTTAGAGCGAGCACTAGATGCAGTAGGTTTGTTTTCTTTGTTTCTGTATGCGTGTCACGATGTTCAGTCATTGGTTGAACGAGATGGCTCTCGATTCGGGACCAAAAAAAAACAATGAATGAAAAAAAACATTGAAATGAAAAGCTGGGGTCATTGACACTGAGTCTATTTTTGTTGTTTTGTTCATTATTTTTTATTTTTTGGCGCTGCATTTTACACATCTGATAGAAACCAAAAGAGGAGAGGCATTCTAATCCCCTCCACTGTGGCAACGAAGAAACGGAAAGAAATAAAACGGGATTAGGAAAAAAGAAAAGAAAAAGGAAAGAACGCTGCTGCTCCGCTACTTTGAAATGGAGGCGAAGGAAGCGATCTGGGCGCTGAAAGGCGAGGAGGCCGTCTGGCTCACGGCCTTGAGGGCGTCCTTGCGGAGATCCTCGCCGTTGTTGCCGCCACCGGTTGCCAGACCCGAGGACAGCCGTGCGCCAAAGGGCGACCTGATAAAGTTGGTGAGGGTCGTTCGGCGAGGAGCAGCGGGGGAGCCAGACAGAGCGGGTGGTGCCGGGGCGCCGTTGTTGGCCGAGTTGAGCGACTCGGATGACTCGTCCAGCTTGATGTAGTCTTCGTCGAGACCGACCTCGACGCCGGCAGCCCTGGCGTCGCCGTTGATGTGGATGTGAACGCCCATGTACTTTCGCATGCGTGTCTTCATGATCAGGTTGTACAGGAAGCCCGTGGCGTGCTCCATCGCGAGGTACTCGGACACCCTCTCGCGGATCAATCTCCTCTCCTCACGCTCCCTAAAGGTCAGGTGGGCGTTGCCCTCGATGATGCGGTGCGCGAGAACCTGCAGGGCGCTCGGGAAGCTCAGCTCCTGGGTCACCTTGCTCGACTTGATGACCATCTCGAGGTAGACAGAGTTGTAGTCCTCGCGGCGTTTGCGCAGCTCGGTCTTGTCGTAGTAGCCGGCCATGGCAGTGCTCAGCTGTTTGCTCAGTCTACACAGATCGGTGTCAATACAGAGAACAGCCACAGAGAGGGAAAAAAAATAATACTTTTTCGCGGTCGCCTCCTTGATTGCGGCCTGGTACTTTGCACGAGTGAGCGACTTGTCGGCGTCACTCTTGGCGTAAAAGTTGAGCTCAGACTCGAGCACGATGCGCACGAGCAAGAGACCACGGAAAAGCGACCAGTTGCGCTCCGCCTTCTCGAGCTGCAATTTTTTTTGTTTTTGTATAAATAAAAATATTATTTTTCACATGCACGGAAACAACGTACTCTGTGGGCAGGCAAGCTGCGAGCACGGCGGGAGCGCTTGATCGTCTTGTCGCTGTCGCTCCTGCGAACAAGCTGCTTGGGCTGGTAGTAGGACATAGCAAGGACATGGTAGACGGGGTCGCGCAGGACCTTTTCAAAGGGCCCCTTCTCGTAGATGCGGGTAAAGAAGGGGGTCTTGCCGGCGCCCTTCCTCTTGGACAGGCTGCCCAGGAAGCGAGGGATGTCGTGGACGCTGATTGCGCCCTTGATCTGCTTGTCATAGTTGCGCCAGGCGTCTTTAAAGTCACGGATCACGCCACGATCAATACGGGACGATTGCGAGTCGCCTGATCAAAAAAAAAGCAACAACGTCAGTTTGTGCAAGAGAAAAAGCGGAACGCACTTTGCGACCAGTAGGAAAACTTGTCGAGGATCACGGCGACAAACATCTCGAGCGAGACCATGGCAGAGAATGGGTACCAGATGTTGAAGATGACGTAGGCCCACGCAGGCGAGCCACAGTCGGTCGTGTACTCGTCGTCCGTGATGACACAGTAGTGTGGATCGTCCGTTGCGTAGTCGTGCATGATGTAGTTCCATGTTTCGCCCGTGGACATGCGGAAGAGCATCTAGTTTAGTTTTTTTTTTTGTGCATGGTTACACCAATAACAACATCAAAAAGGTTACCTCAATCGAGTTGAAAAAGGTTTGAAAGTTTGCGCTCGTGGTGGCGGTGTAGAGGATGCGCGAGAGACCAAAGACTTGGGTGCACACGATGGCAAACGAGACAAGGACGAGGACGCAATACATGGCGATGTTCAAGCTGTAGAAGAGTTAGCAACTTTATTATGCTGGTGGCCACGTACATGTCGGTGAACGAGGCGAGCAGGGTCTTGAAGAGCGTCTGCAGCTTGTCCAATTTGTGCACGAGACGGAGCAAGATAAACAGGACGAGCACTTTGGAAACCTGGTCGAGGGGGAAACCCAGTCAATAAATACCTGTTCACTTGCAACGCACCTGGTCGACATAGTAGTTGATAAACTGCATGGTAAACACCTGGGCGACGGCGATGATCCCAAAGACAAAGGCAGCACCGACAACGATCAAATCGTAAATGTTCCAGAGCGACATGAAAAAGTAGCCAGGTCCAAGAGCGAACAGACGCAGCACGACCTCCAACAGGTAGAGCACCATAAAGCCCAAGCTGATGACATATTGAGCTAGGAAAAAAAAAAAAAGGGGCGGGATTTAATCAAATGAAGAGAGAAAAAAAAAAAATTAATACCCCTGAGCAAGATCAGCGAGCCAGACGACAATACAAACTCCTCGTTGAACGTGGTCATGAAGAGGACTAAATGGGCAACCATCACCGACGTGATAAAGCTTGCAAACCAGCCGCGCTTGTCCATCACGATCGTGTGGACCCAGTGACGCCACGGGTACTTGTCTACATTGGGGGCCGTCGGCATCGTCGAAGGATGGAGCTCCTCAAGCTGGCGACTGAGCTCACGCCAGCGGCGCTGGTCGGACGTGTACAGGCTCATGTTCATGCGCTTACGGAACTCGTCAATGATGACAGCGGCAAACAGCTCGTTCAGCATGAAGGCGGCGATGAGCATGTACGGAATGAAAAAGAAGCCGCCCGCGTACAGATTGCTGTCCTTGAGTGGCTGCACGCCGCTCAAGTAGGCGTCGCGCGTTGAATAAAACTGGATTGTCCAGTTCTAATGATGAGAAAAAAAAAAAAGAGACGAGAATATTAATGGAAAGAGGGAGAAATAAAGAAATACCTCGGTGGAAATATCCTCAAAAAGGGCTTGCATCGAGTGGGCAATGTCGTCAAAGTCGTAGTAGTAGGGGTTTGCCCACATGCGCGGCGAGACAAACGTGTAATTGAGGGGCGGCAGGAAGGGCGTGTTTTCAAACTCACCAATGCAGTCGTCGATGTAGATAATGTTGGTGTCGTTGCACGAGCCCAGGAGGCCGTTGAATTGGTTGACGGCCCAGATGGCGAATGGCAGCATGACGGCGAGCGAGAAAAGGACGGCCTGACCGAGCGCAACAAAGCTCATGATAAGCGTCGTGAAGATAGACCTGATGCCGTCAAACTGGTTGATGAGGCGCAGAGGACGAAGGCCGCGGAGTGCACGGAAAGCACGGGGAAGACCTATGGAACCGATAAGAAGTTGGCACCATATACTTTTATTTTTTAAGGGAAAAAAAAAAAAGTTACCGCCAGAGGAGGTGAGGGCACGGAAGTGGAACACATCGACACCGAGGAGGGCGAGAAGGACGACATCAAACCAATTCCACCCTTGGACAAGGTAGGCGTTGGGCGTGAGGAAGAGGCCATCGGAGATCGTGCGCATGACAATGTCTGCCACGAAAATGCCGAAGAAAACGTAATCGGCGTCGCGGTAGAAAATACGGCTGGGGTTGGTGCTGGTGTCGGGTACCTACATATATTTTTTTTTCCCAGAAAAAAGCAACGAATGGTAAGCAAAAAAGAAAAAAGAAAAAAAATCATATCCCTTTTTACCTGAAGATTATTGGGCGTCTCCGAAGCAAGGAAGCCAGTGGCGATGATGATAATGACAACCATGATGTAGTCGTACAGTGGCTTAGTAACACGGCGCTCGCCAGTGTTGTGCACCGAGATCATTTCGTCGTAACCCTTCTGTTTGGCACGCTTGTCGCGCTGATCGGCACCAACAATGTAGCGACAGAGGCGGCGGAGGGGGTTCTTCTTTGTCATGAAGCCTAATTGTTTTTTTTTTGTTTTGTACGATCAGTTTGGAAAGTCCCTCCCCCCTTCCCCCCCCCCCCAAAAAAGCGTACCAAAAGACAAATCGTAGGGCGCAATCTCCTCCTCCTTTTCGAGGTCGTTGCCCACCTCGTCGTCCAGCTCAAAATCGCCACCCCATGTGACTCGGCTCTTCTTGATGAACGTCTCGAGGGCTCCGAGCTCGGTGGCAAAGTACGACTGGACCTCCTCGACCTTGTTCTCGTGCTTGAGCAGGGAGTGGTCCAAAAAGTACATCTCCTTGACTTTTTCGACATTTTCTTCGTCCACCGGGTAAATGCGCACTTTCTCCGAAGCGAGGGCCCTGTACGAAACGAGCTTCTTGAACGACTTGTCTTCGTGCTCTTCGACTCGTTGATCTTCGGGGACTTTGCTCGAGTCGATCGAGTTCAGCTCAGTTCCAGCGTTGGCTGCAAATACTTTGTTTAAGCGAAGAAAGAGGGAGAGTTGAGCTGTGGTTACCAATGTTTGAGGCCGCAACACGACCACTGACCGTCGTCATGATTTTTGCGCGAACGTATCCAACAGACTCGGTAAAGAACTCGATGGCGACGGTGGAAAAGCCATCCTCGGCAATCGTCGCTTTTCGCTTGGCAACAACATCCGCGTTTGCGTTTCTATTGTGAAAAAAAAAAAAGGTTTAAAATAAATTAATATAAAATTTATTACGCATCGGCGACTGCTGCTTTGTTGGCAGCATTCCGGGTCTCCTCAACATTGACGGTGTTTACGAGGCTTTCGAGCTGCATCTTGCTGAGTCCCGCTGCCATTGCCTCTGGAATGTTAACCTTGACGACGTCGCCCTTTTTCCAGAAACGGAATTGGAACATCCTGGAGAACTTTTTGTGCATCGTCAATTTCTCGTTGCCGGTGAGCTTCTTTTCGGCCTTCTTCATGTAGTTCTTGAGTTGCTTCTGGAGCTTTTCGCGGTCATCCATATCGAAGCCGTCAAGGAGCGCAGCCACGATCAAATTGTACAGCACCAGTTTCGACCACGTCCACCACCAGCCGAAAAAGAGTACCGCCACAAGAAGTGAAACGGTGGAGTAGCCAGGGTAGTCGTTGTTTGTGATATTCCTTTTAAAAAAGTTTTAGTTTTGACAAATCATTAATTTCAAAAAAATACCACTGCGATTGCATCGAGTCGTACCAGACGTTTTCCCAGTTGTCTCCAGTGGTAATCTTTATTTTCTCCAGGTTAGAAGATGATGTGAAAAACAACAACAACAACGGCATACGCGGAAAATGACGTAGAACGATTGCACAAAGGTCTCAAAATTTTGGCGAGGAGGGTACATGGGGTTGTAGTTGTTCTGCCAGTAGTTGCCATTGAAACCATTGTTCCCGTTGACGTTCTAAAGGGGGAAAAAAAAAGGTTTCTAAAGTTGAGAAAAATAAACAACGAAATATTCTCTTACGAGCTCCTCTGCGAGAGTGAGTTGGCCAGTAAAGTAATGCATTGCAAACACAGACGCCACAAAGCACCAGATAAAGTAAAACATGGTCACGTATGTGAGAGCGACCGCCGATCGGGTGAGACGAACCTGGAATTAAAAAAAAAAAAAAGAAAGCTTAAACGTCTTTTCTTAACGACTTATTTCTTACCACAAGGTCACGGAGGAAGGGGAAGGCAAACAAGACACGGTAGAAACGCATGAGCTGGAAGATAGTGAATGACTGGTAGCCACTCCATGCCTTGATTTGGGGAATCTGAATGATGCTCGTGATCACGGCAAGGAAGAGGTCCAGCGTGTTGCCTACATGATAATAATAAAGATTGAACAAAATAAGGTTGCATCCTTCTCGCTCATACGGCCAGACAGAAAATAGGCACGTTTCAACACGAGAAGCTTGACGATGACTTCGGCCAGAAAGAAGAGGGTAAACCCAAGTTCAGCATTGTCCAACATCGATCTTTTGGCAGAGGAATCTCCAGCCGTCTTGGCCGCTTGGCAGACGATATTGGCAGACGCAATTAACGCGAGGGTCATTTGGTACTGCCACGACCGGAACACTCTCCGTGCCTAATATAGGTTTAGCCAGTGATTAGAGGAAAACTTCCCTCACCATCTTTTGCGTATCGGACAAATTCAAGTGATTTTGCTCGTCCATAATCCAAGCGCCATCATCGGTCTCGGCCACGAGATGTGCCCTGTGTTTGGAAAGAAAGTTAGTTTTCATAGTGCTCGTTGCTTGCTTACACTCGCTTTGAGACCTCTGCAGAGTTGAACAGATCAGCTTCGCTGAAGATCTCAGCCAATACGGCGACGAAAAGACGCGAGAGGATAAAGGCAATGAACACTGCAGGCGCATTCATCAGTATTTTTTCGCTGTATTTTTGTGCGTCCATCTCGTACCGATATGGAGGACAAAGTAAAAAGGCACAAGGGTCGGGTATTCGGACTGCTTGAGCGTATACATAGTCTGCGACCAGGCCGACGTGGAGACGGTATCAATGCCGATAACAAGAGCGCTGCCAAAGTCGTCGAACGAACGGAATCCATTGTACCAGCTGAGCACGGGCTGGTAGCAGAAAGAGGTTATTTGCTTTTTAAGTGGCATCTTTTTTCAGTACCTCGCACAATTGGCTTGGGGGACAGGTGAGGCCCTTTGGGATTGTGTGATACAAGGTGTCGCCGGTGATGTTGTTTATGGACGTGCTTTGGTAAGGATACTGCGGCGAAATGAGGGCGCCCACGGTCTGGTTTGTGAACGGGTCAATGTACTGTCCACAGCCGAGGTAAGGCCAGGCCGCTGGAGAGAGAAAGAAGGTTACTATTTATTCAAAATTTTGGAACACGTACGGCCGACGGTATTGTCCTGATAACTGCCCGTGTAGTCAGAAGTCACATCGACAACGCACTGACGTTCCATGGATCCAGCGAATGCGCGTTGTCCGATAATGGCAAAGAGAGCCAAGAAGAAAAACAAGAAGAATGCCACTATTAAAAAAAAATTTTTTTTTTTAGTTTTTTAAATGACAAGTACCCAAAAAAAAAAAAAAAACAACCGTTCAAAAGGAGAGGCGTTGCCTTCTTGAGCATGTGCATGAACTTCTTGGTCGCCTCAATAATCGACAGAGAATGGGCTGTGTAGATGCTCGCAAACGCA
>Ga0302233_10001958_pt1 | contig 13468 bp, 13 predicted proteins | sample II_Palsa_N3_1_FD_193516 | JGI IMG/M metagenome (GOLD analysis project Ga0302233, IMG submission 193516) | Peat permafrost microbial communities from Stordalen Mire near Abisko, Sweden - II_Palsa_N3_1 | ecosystem: Environmental > Terrestrial > Soil > Palsa > Peat permafrost | place: Sweden...
CCGCTATCGGCCTGCTGGTCTTCGGTTTTGTGGTGGTGTTCATCGCCGAACATTTTATTCGCCCGGTATTGATCGGCGGTGCGGCGCGCCTGCCTTTTTTGCTGGTGCTGTTCGGCATTCTGGGCGGGGCGGGGACTTTTGGTTTGTTGGGGTTGTTTGTTGGGCCGGCGATTATGACGGTGTTGATGTTGTTGTGGGGGGAGTGGACGGCTTGAGACTTGAGGGCGGCACAGCAAACAGATAACAGCCGCGGAAATGGCCATTATTGCGAAAAGCGAACAGGTTTTTGGCGACCGCTGGAAGAATATTGCGAGGTGAACTAGCGCAAGGTGGCCAAGGCTGGCACACTAAAGGCGAACGATGACAGGCCCGTCATGCCCGGGGGGAATTCATTGACGTTTAAACTCCCACTCATCGGAGAAATAGATGCCCACCGCAGGTGCAATTGCTTCCAAGTCAAAAAATTTCAAGTTGCCTGCCTGGGTTACACGCGACAGGATCACCTTATATAGCTTGATCGTACTGTTAATCGATTTAAGCTATTTCGTCATTAGAATTTACGGTGCTTACATCTTCAAAATTCCCAACTTTATCGCGCTGGGTTGGGATTTCGCGGTGTTCTGGAGTGCCTCGTATCTCACCCTCCATAGTGGTGCTGCGAGCGTGTTTAATGTCGCATCGATAGACCAGCTCGCGGCCCCCCTGCAACACGATACGCGGGGTCTTTTTCCCACACCATGGATCTACCCGCCTACCTTCTTGCTGGCAGTTCGACCGTTGGTCTTGCTGCCATTCTATGCCTCCTATGTGGCGTTTGTCTTGGCAGGCATGGCGTTTGGCGCATTCATGTACACCCGCGTGCTGAAGCCCGCGCTCGCACACTGGTTGCCGGCACTTGCATTTCCCGCAGTTTGGATTGCGGTAATGTCGGGGCAAAATTCATTCTTTACCGTGGGATTAGCCGCAGGCGGCTTGGTCTTCCTCGACAGACGACCCTGGCTCGCCGGCGTCTTCATCGGCCTGCTCGCCATCAAACCCCAGTTGGGAATCATATTTCCGCTGGCCCTCATTCTCGGTCGTCACTGGCGTGCGCTAGCCAGCGCAACTGCGACGGCGGTAACGTTCTGCGTGCTTGCTGGCGTCGCGCTAGGTTTTGAGACCTACGGCAAATTTTTTTCGTCGCTACCCTGGTTTAGTCACTTCGTAGTGGCCCATGCCGGCACCTGGCCGGGGGGTATGCCCACTGGGTTCGGTATGGCGCGGCATTTCGGCTTAAACCCCATCGCCGCATACGTGATGCAAGTAATACTGGCGGCACCAGCGGTGGCGCTGGTTGTTTACCTTAGCCTGACCAAGGCTCGGCTCGAATTACGTGCCGCGGCCATTGCGGTGGCAACACTGCTCGCACAACCGTATCTTCTGCACTACGACCTCGTATGGCTCGCTTTGCCGATCGTTTTTTTGATAGCCGACGGGCTTCGTCATGGCTGGCGAAAGGGCGACGTTCCGGTATTAATTGTGGTTTGGCTAGCGCCCATCGTATTCTATATACCTCCGCAACTTGAATTGGCGCAATATATACCGATGGTGATCATGGCAATTCCGGTGATTATTTTTCGACGGTGTTTAAACGGCAAGACAGAACCTTCAGCCAAGCCTCAACTTACGGCGATGGGTTGAAATGATCTCGACCGCCTATCCCGTGCAGCACCGGAATAGCGGTCACCGGCTCAGGGATCGGACCGCGGCGACATTGCATTCCTCCGTGCCTGGTACGGACACGTTTATGCTCAACAATAAGATAGAATGGATCGAGTAGAGTTGGTAACAACTTGCAGCGGCAGCAGTAAAGAATGCACAAACCATGACGCTTTGCGATCCCGTTCAAACGAAAATTCCAAAGGCCTGATGAGCGCATATTCATCCGAGCGACAAAACAGCAAACCGTTAATTTCGCTGATAGTCCCTTGCTACAATGAAAGCTTGGCGGTCGAAAATTTCTTTCTGCGCGTCAACCCCGTATTGAGCGCACTCGAAGAGTTCGAATTCGAGATTATTTGCGTCAACGACGGTAGCACCGACGATACCCTGGCCAAACTACTTGCTTTGGTCGAGCAAGATTACCGTCTGCTGGTCCTTGATCTATCAAGAAATTTCGGCAAGGAAGCCGCTCTCACGGCAGGGTTGAATCAGGCGCAGGGCGACGCAATCATTCCTATCGATGCCGACCTGCAAGACCCACCTGAACTAATCCCCCGCCTGATCGAACAATGGCGGGAGGGCTATGAAGTCGTTTTAGCCAAACGCTCAAACCGCGATAGCGATTCTTATCTGAAGCGCAATACCGCCCAATTGTTCTACCGCATGCATAACGCTGTATCCGACCTGCACCTTCCCGAAAATGTCGGCGATTTCAGGTTGATCGACCGTCAAGTGTTGGACGCACTCAAGCAATTGCCGGAAAATCGCCGCTTTATGAAAGGATTGTTTGCCTGGGTGGGATACAAGACGACCACGGTGGAATACATCCGAGCCCCACGCCTTGACGGAGTCACGAAATTTTCCGGTTGGAAACTCTGGAATTTCGCGCTTGAAGGGATTACCAGTTTCAGTACAGTGCCTTTGCGCTGCTGGACTTATTGCGGCACCGCCATCTCTTTGCTGGCTTTTATCTACGGCATGGTAACCATTTTAAAAACGCTGATCCGCGGTATCGATATGCCGGGTTATGCGTCCCTGCTAACGGTGATGTTGTTTCTCGGCGGCATCCAATTGATCGGCATCGGCGTCCTGGGCGAATACATGGGTCGCATCTATCTGGAATCGAAAGGCAGACCGATCTACCTGATTCGCCGCCAATATCGCCATAAGCAAGATTGGCGGTAGCATGGTCATGCCCAATTTCAAACGCTTTGCGATTTATGTGGCGGTCGGTGCGGCAGGTACCGCTTGCCAATATGCAATTTTGGTCGCGCTGGTGCAATCCGGATTGGCACGACCGGTATTCGCATCATCGATAGGAGCATTCGTTGGTGCCATCATCAACTACGGGCTGAACTATCGGATCACTTTCAATAGCCAAGCCGGCATCGCCAGAAGCGCCAGCCGCTTTGGGTTGATTTCCTTAGCCAGTTTGGGGCTGAATGCGGTCCTGATGCACCTGATGACGGTTCGCTTCGCTTGTAACTATATGTTGGCCCAACTGGCTTCGACGGCGTTGGTCTTGTGCTTCGCCTATTCCGCTAATTTGTTGTGGTCCTTCAAGTCTGACGGGACTGCGGCGAATTGAGTCGGGACACAACAGTGCGGCGCGACCATAGAAATGGCGTCGCCTTAGTGGGTCGCCGCCGACTCGTCTGGATATAAGGCTGGCGAGGAAAGTATTTTGGTAGTACCCATATCGACGGTGATCTGGGACGGATACTCATAGGCCGATTGCGTTGAGTAATCGACTATGGCCCCGATGAAAACGGTAAACATGTTATCCAAAAGTATACTGTTGAGCGCGGAACTGGCCGTGACAGAACCCGACGGATAAGACTCTTTGGTGCAGTTGATCGTGAGGTCATCGTTTGCACGCCGCACCGTGACGCGGGCAGGCGTCTTGATAACCCAGGTCCCTTTGTCGCTCATCAGAGAACAAGTGGCGCCCGCGACCTGTTCGTAACCGCGGGTCGTGTCCACATAGATCGTTTGATACCGACCGCCAACGATGGTTGAGCAACCACTCAACGTACCCACTGCAAGCACGCCAAGTAAAATTAGTTTTTTCATGATTTCCTGGAATCATTACAGCGCGATTGTGTGGTAAAAAAGATCTGCCGCGACCCTGCTTTCAGAAACCATTAATCCGGTCGAAATGACATGTAGTCTAAACGACTCCAGGCCAGTTGATCGCAAAAATTTAAACTGCCAGACACAGGCTTGTTAAACCAAATATCCAAAGCACGGCATTCACTCATTTTACGGCTACACCGCCACAATATTCCAGGCCAGTTAATCCCGCCCTTATGCTCCCTACACGTCCGCATTCCGCTCAAGCATCCGAACCCGCCGCGTGCTGGCTGAATATGACACGCTTGCGTGCCTATCTCGGCACTATTATCCTGACCTTTCAGGCCACAGTAGTCGTATGCGCTTGCTGGCAAGCTTGGAAAATAAATGGCCAGCCCGGCGGATTCGACTTCCAGACCTTCTGGGCGGCGTCGCGGCTGTCTTTAGAAGGTATGCCACTCAAAGCCTATTCGTGGGACGCAATCGTGCACACCGCACAGCAAATCGGACCGCATGTGGTAAAAACCGGCCCATGGCGATATCCACCGAATTTTCTGTTATTGGTCTTGCCGTTGGCGTTGGTTCCCTCCTTCGTCTCCTATCCGATTTTCGCGGTTGTCACGACGACAGTATTCATCATCTTGTTGCGTAAGGCATTACCGGTATCTGGCGCGATGGTGTGGATTCTCGCGTTTACCGGCCTCTGGCTCAATGCGGTACAAGGGCAAAATGGCAGTCTCACCGCCAGTTTTGCCCTTGGTGCGTTCTTGCTGCTACACAAAAAACGGCCGTTGCTGGCCGGTATCTGCATCGGTATGCTTTCCATCAAGCCCCATCTTGCCATCCTGTTTCCACTGGCACTCGCGTGTGCAGGAATGTGGACTACATTCTTTGCCGCAGCCTTTACTGCCGCGCTATTCACCGGTTTATCGATCCTCGCATTCGGTGTTGCAATAGTGCCGGCATTTTTGCACGGCATGCGCGAAGCCAACACCTTTCTCGCCAACGGTATGCTGCCATGGCAACAAATGACGAGCTTATTCGCAAGCTTGCGCGAAATGCATGTGGCAGTGACAACGGCTTATGCCGCTCAGGGAGGGCTGGCAATCGTCGCAGCGTGCGCTACGGCTTGGGTGTGGCGCAATTCTAACGAGTGGGAAATACGTTCCACCGCATTGGTAGCCGGCACTTTTATGATGAGCCCCTACATTTACAACTACGATGCTGTATGGCTCGGTATACCTCTGGCGCTGATGACCACCAAAGCGCTACGTGACGGCTGGCTGCGCGGCGAGCGTTTGATCCTGATCGTCACGTTCTTTTATCCCTGGTCGGGGAATGCCATGGCTTACTCGCCATGGCATGTGGGATTCGGCCCATTGGTACTCGCGGCCCTTATGTTTTTGGCAGTGCGACGCACTTATCTGCAAGGGAGCATGAATCTCTCGCCGAGCCAAACCGCATACAACTAGGGCAGCAAGATCACTGACCGCCATGGTTACTGGGTTAACACAACTTCGGTGTTCCCCGGAGCCGAAGCCGTACCACCGCTGGTGCTGCATGTAGCAGCAAAGTAAGCATCGTTATAATCGTAGTCATCCGTCCCGCTCCCCCCTTCGTCATTCCACCAGAAAACCGCCGCTGGAGCAAAACCGGTGTTGGCTAGCGCAGATAGCTGACTACAGGTGGGAGCGGCATATTGGGTACCGGTCGTTGGCGACGAACATTTCCCCGCTGAGCCGGCAGGAGCCTCGCTTGTGCCGTTAAGGTTTTGCGCATATGAGGATGTCACCCCTGTTTGCACGTAGAGCGAACAATTAGTGGTGGTTGCATATTGTGTGGTGCATGCGTACGTCGTAGTGTTAGGCGTCGTACTAGTGAACCCGTTTGAGGTGGTCGTTCCGTTAACAGAACTTTTCACCACGCACTGTGCGTTACCCGTGTAGCTAGCCAAGGTCAAAGGCTGCGTGGTATAGGTCACTGGCGAAGCGCCTTGAGGCGTCACCACAATTTTTGTGATGGAGGACGTGGTTTGGAAAAACGTCGACGTGGTCACCGAAGTTACGACCACCGGATAAGTGGAATTGGAATTTCCGCTTGGCGTCGTTGAGTTACTGCTATCTGCATTAGGCGACTGGCCGTTTGCTAGCAGCGAGGAGTAAAACGATTGAGTGCTGCCGCCCGGCGCACCATAGCTATTGGGAGCAGTTCCACCACATTTGGCATCGGTGTTATTGACAAGCTTTATCCCCAGTGGCTGATTTGCCGGCACGGGCGGAATTGTTGCGCCCGGAGTTACGAGTGTAAAAGCTGAAGCAGGCAGTAGGTTCAACGCAGCCGTTGAGTAATCATATCCGGTGCCGTCTGCGGTCTTGGGCACCAAATAAATGTAGAGGTTGTTCTGGTCGCAAGCCTGTGAATTCGGTCCACCCACAGATAAATTCGAAGACACCAGCGGCTCGGCAGCTGTGCCGCTGGCACTGATGCTGACCGACGGAATCAATAGGGCGAATAGCGAATTGGCTACAGTAGCGCTGGCGCTGACCTTCACCGTATAGGCTGAATTGCCGTTGGGCAGGGTCCCGCTTCCGCTGTTATTGGCGGTGACCGTCGGTGCATTGACTTTTATACTGGCGGGAAGGATGGCACGATTGAAGTAATTGGTTGCCACCGATGTCGCATAGGTATTTGTCGCGCTGCTACTGCTGTTCAGAACAGATGCCCCCGCAAGCGCAGCCTCATCCACCGCATTCTGTAGATCACCCTTAAATTGAACCATCCGCGCGTAATCGAGCGCACAACCGACGATGCAGATCAGCGGAATAAATAGCAAAGCGAACATCAGCCCATACACGCCACGCTGACGTTTCATTGAACCTGGCAGGATGCTTGCGGGTACAGCTTTGGGGTATGGTAACAAGCGAGCTCCTTAGGTACACGATGCCGTACATGGCACCACGGCATCGGCACGCGGCCGAGCAAAACCGGTCTTGGTCAAGGTCGTGAGGGCCGGAGCAACAAATTTAAGCAGCGAGGTATATTGATAGCTCGCTTGCACGACAATCACCGTATCGCCGGCAATACCTGTTGATCCGCTAGGGCCCGAGGTGGACAACAAGTTGACCGGCGGCGACGTCACCAAGGTTACGGCGTTGGCGCCAAGATGGGTTCCTGTGTTGCTGCACGCGGTATCGACCTCCCAATCAACTTGAATATTGCTAGGGGAATAGTTCGTCACACTGGCGATCGACAACATGAAGGTGGTACTCGTGGTCGGAAACGGCCCCATCATTAATCCTGCTGCAGCACAAAAATTTCCGAGGCTTCCTGATTGGCCACCGGTCACGCCGTTGGATTGCTGCGCCACCAAATCCGCGACGGACACTGCCGTGCGACTCAACCGCGCGTTGACCCTGACCAGTTGGGTCAACTGATAGACCCCAATCAGCAACATCAGCATGATGGGGATGACAATCGCCAATTCGAGCGAGGCCACGCCACGTGTATCGCCGAAAAGTTTATTGGGCGAACGCCACATTAGTAAGCCTCGGTTTGGAACGCGATAGTGGAGATCAGCATAGTATTGCCGGCTTTCGGTTGGAAAATAACCCAGGGATAGTAATAACCGATCTCCAGCAGCACATCATCTTTGGCGGCCAGCGCGGCTTTGCTTGTGGTCATCGTGCCACTGTTCACCACAGCCGGTGTTAAAAGCTTAAACCCAGATCCCGCAGGCGTTCCCGAAGCGGATGCAGCGACATAGATTTGTATAGAAGTGGAACAATTTTGTACCAGCTTCAGCCCTGTGGGCGAGAGGTTGCTGCAGACACTCGCGGCCAGAGCGCTCGAATAAGCACTGCCGGTATAGGTCCCGATACGCATCAAGCGGGCGGCGTTAACTGCCGCGTTATCTAGTAGTTCCAGCGTCGCAAGAACCATCGCGAACTGAAAAATCATGAACACAAAAGTCATGAACAGCGGCAGCAAGATCGCGAATTCAAGTGTCGTTACGCCACGATCACCGACGCGGCGTTTCGCATCTGGCCTCGCCAACCACCGCAACGCCATACGCAGCGAGCGCGAACACTGCATGGCAATAGGCACCTGCATAAGAAAATCTCCGAATTCAATTGCCTAGGGCGCAATCTGCGTAGCTGGACGAGGCGTGGCATCGGGCGCTGCGTCCACCGACTTCACAGATAAATTCGTCGCTGGATTCTCCAGGTAAGCCTGGCGGATGGCCGCATAGAAGCGCAGGTTGTCGTTGACATTGGCTGGCGGCAGATCGCGCGACAGAATTTGTTTCGCCGCATCGGTATTACCGATCAAGCCAAATGCCAGAGCCAAGTCCTGACGCGCTTCTGCCGGAGCGTCCGGTAGATTGGCCACTTCGAGTAGGATGTTGGCCCCTTCACGGAGATTTTTCGCCAACACCAAGGATAGCCCTAGATCAATTCGCACGTCCTGTGCGTCAGGATGCAACAGCAAAGCCTGCCGATAAATAGCTTGGGCTTCCACATGATGGCCTTGTAGATCCAATGCCGTTCCCAAGCCAGCGGCAGCCAGCGGACTGTCCGGTTGAATCACCAAGGCCTGATGATAAATTTCAATCGCTTCATCCAAGTGCCGCTGTCGGATGGCGACGCGCGCCAGCCCTAACTTCGGCTCAATAGTATTGGGCGCAAGTTGCGCTGCACGCTGGTAAATCAGACGAGCCCGCTCCATGTCGCCGGACCGGTAAACCACGGTGGCGAGGCCTAGCGTAGCAGCTAGCGAGGTCGGATCGCCTTGCAGGGTTTTTTCGTAAAGAGAGGTAGCCATCTCCAAACTACCTGAATTCAACGCGCTGTCGGCCAAACGAAGGTCGTTATTCTCTGCGGTTGAACCCGGCGTCGTCGCGCGCGACAAGTTGGGCGTGTGAGTTGCACAACCAGCCAGAATGACTATGTTTATACCAAGCAGCAAGGCAATCAAGGCATTTTTGTGGTTCGACACGGCAGATCTCATTCGCGGTACTTTGCGCAATACATCGTTAATCAATTAAACAGAACCATCAGATTCAAGATTGCAGGGCCGGCAGATACGATGATAACGGTGGGTAAAATAAACAACATCATCGGCACTGTCAATTTAGGGGCAAGTTTTGCTGCCTTCTCCTCAAGCTGCATCATCTGGGTATTACGCTCGCTGCGCGACAAAGTTTTCAGCGATTGGGAAATCGGCGTACCGTACTGCTGCGATTGAATCAAAGTGGTCACCAGGCTGCGCATGGACTGCACGCCGATTCGCGCCGACATGCTGCGCAAGGCGCCTGCGGTATCCCCGTCCACCTGCAATTGGTCAGCCGTAAACGCAAGTTCATCGGCTAGCGGCACGCAAATACCCTGCATTTCCCGCGCCACGCGTTTGATACTGACTGGCAAACTATTACCGGCGTTGGCGCAAATCACCAGTAAGTCGAGCGCATCGGAAAAATAGGTAGAGATTATCTTCTGACGGCGGCTGACGAGGAAACCCAATGCTGTTTCGGGTAGGATTGCGCCAACGATAAAAGCCGCGCCCATCAGCACCAAACGTAATAAAAAATGATCCGCAACCACCGGTATTGACGAAGCGACAAAGACGGCAAACACAGCACCGCTGGCACCGACAACCAATTTCACGCCAACCAATACTGACACGGATCGATTGTCGCGAAAGCCTGCACGAGTAAGCTGCATACCTAATTCGCTGCGCTGTTTGGCGTCGAGCAGCGGTATCTTGTCGCCAAGCAAATGGAGACGGTACGCCACTTTTTGCAACCAGGTCCCATTGACCCCGATATCTTCCGCGGTATCGATCGCTTGATTGCTGGTGAAATCTCCTCGCCGCTGGACCAGCGCCTGCATACGCCGTGCGATGCGATTGCGGTTCCCGCTGGGTAAATTACGCAGCAACATAACCAGCGCGAACAAGACAATGAAACTCACCACGCTATAGATAATTTGCAAAAAACCGCTCATTGTCATCGCGAGGTCTCCAAATTGGCAATTTTGTTGATCAGCAACATCCCAATGAACATCAAAACACCAGCTACCATCAACAGATGGTGACCCGCGGTGGTAATAAACAGCACCTTCACGTAGTCACGATTAACGGCATATAAAGCCGCAAGTGTCACAAAAGGCACCGCCGCAATAATCTGGCTGGTAATTCGCCCTTCGCCAGTCAACGCTCGGATCTTGAGTCGCATGTCACGCCGAGTGCGAATGATGGTGGCCAGGTTTTCCAGCGTTTCAGTGAGCGCTCCGCCGGTCTCGCGCTGCAATAACAGGCACACCGAGAAAAAAGAAAAATCGGCGATTTGAATGCGGGCCACAGCGTCGTTCAGCACGTCTTTCAAATCAACACCCAACCTCAAACTATCGCCCATCAACCGAAACTCGGAGCGTACAGGTTCTTCCGCATCGTCGCCCGCCACACTGATAGCTTGTACCGCAGGGATACCTGCTCGTACAGCGCGCACTATCAGATCGATAGTGTCAGGAAACCTACTCAGAAACTGATTCCTGAACTTACTGATCAGACGCTGATAGACAAAGTGTGTAAAAAATATCGGCACACCGAATAAAATCAACGGTTTTAACCATGGCGACACATCAAACCACCAAACCATTATTATCGCAATCAAGATGCTAACGAAAAACGATGCCCACAACAAACGCACACCCTTGTTTCCGCTAACAGAATAAATTCGTTTGAGGCGTGCTGTAAGCCATTTGTTGGCGAAGCGTTGCTTTTTTTGTCGATTAAACAGCTCAGCGGTATCCTCGATGGCCTGCACCGTTTGCGAAACATTTTGTATAGCTGTGACCCGCGCCATCCGTTCTTTGATTAAAGGCCCAGCCTGCTTACGCTGCATATCGCGCACGGTAAGCACCAACAGTCCAATCATCAGAATGACAAAAAACGCTCCGAGCGCAACAACATTATCGGGGGTCATCCGCGCATCGCCTCATGCAAGGCATCCTCCAAGCCGTAATAAGCCGCGCGTTCGGCAAATGCCGGCCGCAACGACGCGCACTCGTAGACACCCTTGACTTCCTCTCCATAGGACGCGGCGTCGTAGCGGAAGGTGAATAGGTCTTGCGTGATAATCACGTCCCCTTCCATTCCCGCCAGCTCCGTAATACGGGTCACACGGCGCACACCGTCGCGCATCCGCTCGATTTGCAAAATCATATTCACCGCGCTGGCAATCTGGCGCCGGATCGACAGCAAAGGCAAGTTGCCGTTGGCCATCATCACCATACTTTCAAGACGAGTGATAGCATCGCGTGGGGTGTTGGCGTGGATCGTGGTCATCGAACCATCATGGCCGGTATTCATGGCTTGGAGCACATCGAAGGCTTCAGCACCACGGGTTTCACCCAAAATAATGCGATCAGGCCTCATCCGCAGCGCATTACGCACCAGATCACGTTGCGATACGCCACCTGTGCCTTCGGCACTATCGGGACGAGTTTCCAAGCTGACCACATGAGGTTGTTGCAATTGCAACTCAGCCGCATCTTCAATCGTCAGCACGCGTTCGCGCTCATCGATAAAGTGCGAGAGTGCATTGAGCAGCGTCGTTTTCCCCGAACCCGTACCGCCCGAAATCACGATATTCAAACGGCAAGCGCTCGCGATCTCCAGCACATTAGCCATCGCGGTGGATAGATTACCCTGTGCGGCCATGCGCGCCAGGGTGATATTGCGCTTGGAGAATTTGCGAATCGCGATGCAAGCGCCTTTAAGCGCCAGCGGCGGTAGCACCACATTAACCCGGCTGCCGTCCGCCAGTCGCGCGTCGACCATCGGACTGCTCTCATCCACTCGACGACCGACAGCCGCAGCGATGCGCTGAGCCACGCTAATTACGTGGGCGTTGTCGCGAAACTTGAGCGGTGTCAATTCCAGCCGGCCGTGCCGCTCGACATAGACTTGATCCGGTCCATTGACCAAAATATCGGTCACTGTGTCGTCCGATAATAAAGGTTCAATCGGGCCCACCCCAAACATATCGTTCAGGATTTCACTGACAATCAAATTCTGTTCAGTTTGCGTCACACTGAGGCGATCACGCGAGACAACTTCGTTGGTGATCTGCTCGATACCGACACGTACCTGTTCACGCGTCTTCATCAGTGCCGCAGACATATTCATCGACGCAAATACCGTCGCACGAATATTTTTAAAGCTCTCGGAACGGACCAACGACTCGCCTGCGCCAGTCGGCAGGGAGCTACGAGCACCCAATTGCGCAGCCAGGGCCGGCGCAATTGCGCCCGCTGCGGCGTCGGGTGCGACGACTGCCGTCGAAGCGGGTTCTGTGGATGTCGCCGCGCCAAAAGAACGGCCCGCTTTACTGCCGAACATTAGCGCCCCCCCAGCATATTACGGATGCGACTGCCCCAACTGACGACCTCGACCCTTTCCCTACTGCCGGAAAGAGTGCGCGCAAGCTGAGAGATCGCGGCCGGGAATCCTGCACTGCCCTTTTCGAGCACGGGTTCGCCCAAGTTTTCGGCAAGCGCAAGGGCTTTACCGTCAAACGGTAGCTCCTGCGATATCGACAACGCGACAGCCTCTCTGAAGTCTGCGGCCGAAACACGGCCCTGTACGGGATCAACTGGATTATTCAGCAACAGCATCAGATCAGGTTCGCTCGATCGGCTTTCCACATAACGCTGGAGTCGCATGGCCTCGCGGGCTGAATGGACCGAATGTTCAGCGATCAGATAGACCAACTTGGAATTATCGATCGCCTCGTTCATCACTGCGCCGCCGCGTCCCGGAAGGTCTAGCAGCACATAGTGAAAGTGATGTTTTAAGGTATCGACCAGTTGCTTGATTGCGCCAGGACGCACCCCCACCTCGGTGCCATAAGCCACCTCACTGGAGAGCACAAACAAACGGTTTGATTTGCCGACAAGCGTGCGCTCGATATATTGGGGATCAAGCCGATGGACGTTTTGCAATAGATCGGTCAAGCCATTATTGGTGTTGAGCCCTAACATCATGTTGGCGGTGCCTCCATGTTGCTGGAAATCGACGTAGGCAATTCTACGATGGTCTACATCAGCCAGATGACGAGCCAAGTTGACCGCAATCGTGGTAACCCCAGCGCCCCCTCGGGTACCGATAAAGCTGATCACCTTACCGGTACGCAGATTCTCGCCGCCATTGGCGGTTGCCCGTGAGGTGTCCAGCGCACGGCCCAACAACTCGGCAGTGAGCGGTTTGACCAAATAATCCTGAATCCCAAGCTGCATCAAATTGCGATACAGCCCGACGTCATTACGGTCACCGACCACCACGACTTTCACCGACGGCTCGCAGACCTCCGCCAAACGCGACAACTCGGAGAGCGCCATGGTCGAACCGGATATATCGACGATCAGCCGAGAAGGTGACCGTTCGATATTGCGCAAAATCTGAATCATGTCGTCCAGCGAACCAACCTGAACATGACTGTGCGGAACAAGTTGATCAAGAACATAGGTCTTGACCACATCTTCGCTTTGCTTATCGGCGACGACAGCAATAAACTCCGCAATCTTGACAGCGGAAGTACCTTTGGGCTTGATGAAGCTGCTCACGTCCATTGTTGACCCATTCCCACGTTCTGCATCATTTTTACTGTAACGCGTCTTTACCCAACGGCACTACG
>Ga0302233_10001959_pt1 | contig 13463 bp, 14 predicted proteins | sample II_Palsa_N3_1_FD_193516 | JGI IMG/M metagenome (GOLD analysis project Ga0302233, IMG submission 193516) | Peat permafrost microbial communities from Stordalen Mire near Abisko, Sweden - II_Palsa_N3_1 | ecosystem: Environmental > Terrestrial > Soil > Palsa > Peat permafrost | place: Sweden...
GGGAGTGGTTTCGGATCTACTTCCAATCGGGAGTCGTCAAACTCGAGAGCGGGGACCCGACGTGGCGGAACCTGACGGCACTGTACGAGTACTACCAGAATGGTCCACTGCCTACCTGGATCGGGTGGTACCTGCAACATCTTCCGCATTGGTTTCATATGGCGAGCGCGGGCATGACCCTCGTCATGGAACTTATCCTGGTATGGATGGCCTTTCTTCCAGGTCGCTGGAAGACTGTATGTTTCTTTATCGTCACGGTGTGGCAAGTTGTCGTGATCGCTACGGCAAACTATACTTTTCTTAATTATCTTGTCCTTGCGCTGGCAATCCTGTTGCTGGATGACGCAGTTCTGCGGCGTTTCATCCCGTTGCGGTGGCAGACCAGACTGGATGGGGAGGGTCGACATATGGGCGCGAAACTCCGAGACCTGAATTCTTCAGATGCGGAAGCGAAGCCGCTGACAAGAATGAGTCCTGTTTCCATCTTTCGGTCCAGCTTGATCGCGATCGCACTCACGTGGATCTTTTACGCAACGATCGTCCCGCTCGCACGAATGTTCTGGCGCGATGTTCCGCTTCCCGTAAAGCCTGTTGCATTGTTTGAACCATTCCGCATCGCAAACCAATATGGTCTATTCGCCGTCATGACCCCACACCGCTATGAGATTGAATTTCAGGGCTCGAATGACGGCGAGCACTGGCTGGCATATCCCTTCCGCTACAAACCACAGGATTTGAAAGAGCGGCCCCGAATCTACGCGCCCTATCAACCCCGATTCGACTGGAATCTCTGGTTCGCATCTCTCGGTTCCTGGCAGCAGAATTCGATCGTTCCGAGAACCGAAGAACTTCTCCTCGAAAACGAGCAATCCGTACTAGGACTGTTTGCCGGTAACCCCTACCCTAACGTGCCGCCGCGTCTGGTTCGTGCCGTGCTCTGGCAGTATTGGTTTTCCTCTCCAGAACATAAACATATGGAAGGAGTTTGGTGGAGGCGCCAATTTCTTGGCACCTACGCACCGACACTGACCAGACTTCCCAATAGCCGTTTCGGCATTGTGAATGACGCAACCTTGAGTCCACCGATGCAACCTTAGTGCAGCAGGTCACACGAGGGTTCGAAAATATCACAGATGGCTGGGGGATAGGCGGGGATCAGTCTCCGCTATGCTTCCGGCACCGAGTCTCCTCTTCAAACGGGTTTCAGTAACTTTGCACGGAGACAGCAGTCCGTATGGTCTCAGTTACCGCAAAATTGCCATTGCATGAATTGTGTCGGCACTTGCAATCGAACTGCCTGAAAGTCCACCTCTCGGCAACTTCACTTCTCAGTTGGCGAGAACAGGTCAATGCGCTCATTGAGCCCTATGGCCTACCAGCCTGATCACTTCCGAGAAACGCGTTTAGCGGTACTAATACACATGCGAGGCCAAATTTGCACTCAGAAGGCGTCGATGAGTGAGCCTGCCTGTTTTGGCCAACTGACAGCCCGTTCGGATCGAAATACCAGGCGTTTCGGATGCAGCGATCTATGGAAATTGGGCGATCGACATTAGCGGGCAAACACGTTGCAAAAGTTTAGGGTTGTGAGAAGCTGCTGGCCGGTGCGGAAGTGTATAGACTGAAGTCGATGGCTTGGCTTCCAGGAACTCGTGTTGGGTCATACGAGATAGTCGATATGCTCGGTGACGGCGGTATGGGACAGGTGTTTCGCGTGCGGCACCTGATCTCAAACCGAACAGAGTCAATGAAAGTGCTGCTCGCGGCATCTTCGGCGAGCCAGGAGATGCTGGATCGGTTTACGCAGGAGATTCGGGTGCTTGCCACACTGAATCATCCAAATATTGCCGTGCTGCATACGGCATTTCATCACGAAGAGCAGCTCGTGATGATTATGGAGTATGTGGAAGGGATGGATCTAAGGCACGCACTGGCAGCGGGGATTACGCTGGATCAGGCGGTAGCCTATATAAAGCAGCTCCTCACGGCGTTGGAGTATGCGCACTCGCGCGGAGTGATTCATCGGGACATCAAGCCTTCGAATATCATGATTACCCCAGGGGGGCAGGTTAAGGTGCTTGATTTCGGGCTGGCGCTCGCAGCCCCCGAAGCGCGGTTAACGATGACCGGGGCACTCGTGGGATCGATGCACTACATAGCGCCGGAGCTGGTATCGGGCGAAGGTCACGATGCACGGTCGGATCTCTATGCAGTGGGTGTGACGCTGTACGAGATGATTACGGGCAAACTCCCCATTGAGGGCGCGAACTACGCGCAGGTAATCGGTGGGCTTCTGCAGCACCGTCCGGTATCGCCAAGCCAGATTAACCCGCTGATTCCGCCTGAGTTTTCCGCAATCGTGATGAAGGCGCTGGAGAAAGAGAAGCAAGAACGGTGGCAGAACGCGAGAGAGTTTCTTGTAGCGCTGGATGCGGCACATCTAGGCCGCGCTTCGGAGCTCAGAGTTGTTTCGCTTTCGACGTCTGTGTTGACGGGGGCCGCACAGCGAGGAGTGACTGGCGAGGCGTTGAAGTACGAACCAGATCAGTTGAATGAGATTGCGCTTAAGCTCGCCCACTATGTCGGTCCGATCGCGAGCGTGCTGGTAAAGCGTGCTTCAAGCGCTTCGAATGATCTCCAGGCACTCGTGGAGAAGGTCGCGCAGGAGATTGAGGGTGCAGAGGCGAGGCAGAGATTTCTCTCTTCGGTCGGTGGGCGGTTCCGCAAGAGCGGCGTGCTGTAACTAGCCGAGCATTCGCAAGGCCTTGACGACGGTGACTACCAGACGATTGAAGGAGGCGGTGAGCTGGGCCACTTCATCTTTGCCGCGAACAGGCAGTTCGGCCTGGTCAAGCTGGCCGAGGCTGACACGGTCGGCGACGATGGAAAGCTTGTGCAGGGGCAGAATGATGAGGTAATACAGCACGAGATCGATAGTGAGCATAATCGCAGCGAACGTCGTGACGAGAGACCACATGAGGGTATTGAAAGCCCTTGATGCAATCTGGATAGGCAGCGCCATGGGCACGGAGACGATCTGGGCACCGACGATTTCGTTGAGTTTCCAACCGAAGCCGTTGGTTGATCCGTACTTGTCGACCATGGTTTTTGGAGCCGCCGAAGGCTGTGAGTGGCACTCCAGACAGCTTGACTCAGTCTTGATGGGGTGAGCGAGATAGAGCGAGGGGCCGGTAGGGGTTTCGCGCTCGCCGACGAACTCCTTCAAGTCCGGCTTGTTGCGAAAAGCATCAATGACGTCGGTCTCCCAATCTACGGCGCGGTCCTGGAGGTTGGTAGGGTTGAGCGTGGCTTCCTTGTACATGTACTCGGGAAATTTTTGACGGAGACGAGCAAAGGTAACCGTCGCGCCGTAAAACGGAATCGCCTGCGGAAGAAAAGTGTGTTCCATCGCTGGAGCGGTGACGATGATCGGCGTGAGCTCTTCCGTGGTGTAGTCGCGTGTGGAGCTCGCGCTCTGGATCATAAGTTCGGCTTGCTGCAGGACCTGGGCTCGCGCATTGTCGACGAGGAAAGAGTGAGCGACCCACGAGACAATGGCGAGACCGATGGCGACGACGGCGATGACAATCAGGTTGAATTTCAGTAGAAGCTTCATTGTTTCTCCAACGGACGCATTGTTTCTTAAGGCATCAGGCTGTTCTGTCGATGATCAGGAGGGTGCAGTCGTCTTGCGTAGGCGCACCCTCGCAGAAGCGGAACATGGCAGCAAAGATGGCCTGAATGGGGTCTGTGGCAGAAAACTCACTCTGGCGCCCGATGGCGCCGAACTCCACACCTGCGGGGTTTTCGGCTTCGGTGACACCATCGCTCAGGAGCACAAGACGTGCATGGAGGGGCAGAGTAAAGGAGATGGGGTGGAAAGTAGCGTCATGGAGAAGGCCAACGGGAACGTCGCCGCCGAGAATCGGTGAAATTGTGCCGTCTGCAAGGATGAGGAGAGGAGAGATGTGGCCACCGTTGATTAATTCGACCTCGCCATTTTGTTTGTAGTGGAGGACCAGAAGGGTTACATACTTCTGGCCGTAGACACGAGAGCACAGAAAAGATTGGACAGTCGTCACGGTCTCGACTAGGGACACGTGGCTTCGGGCCTGAGCGTACATCATGCCTTGGATAATTGAAGCGAGCAAGGCAGCAGGCACGCCTTTGCCGGAGACATCGGCGACGATGGCGACGAAGCCGTCCTCCACAGGAATAACGTCGTAGAAATCGCCGCCGACCTCTGCACAGGGGAGGGTCTTCGCCATGACTTTGGCGTAAGGGAAGGTTGGAAGATCGCGGGCGATGATGCTCTGTTGGATAGAGGCAGCGATCTCCATCTCATTGCGGAGAAGTTCGGCAGCGCGCTCGGCCTGAACCAAGCGGGCATGCTCGACGAGGGTAGCTGCCTCGGACGCGATGGCAAGGAGGATGTCGCGGCCGACGCTGTTGAGCGTGCTGGTTCGAAGGCGGCTGTCGAGATAGAGGAGGCCGAGAAGGCGTCCGGAGTTGCGGCCACGCAGGGGGATGGCGATGACGCTGAGAAGCTCGTGGGCGATGACGCTCTCGCGGCCGACGGGCTGTCCTTCGCCATTGACGTCGCCGAGAATGTACTCCTGTCCAGACTCGGCTGCATCGCGGACGATTGAGCGCGAGATCTTTGTGTCGTCGAAGATTGGCTCGCCTTCGCAATTGAAGCCACACTGCAGGGAGAGGTTAGCAGGGCTATCGCCGAGGAAGACAAAGCCGCGCTCGGAATGGGTGAGTCGCAGTGTGTACTCGATCATCGTGCCGAGGATGTCTTCCAGCACGCTGGAGTTGTTGAAGCTCTGTGCGGCCTGAAGGAACAGTGAGAGCGTCTGAAGCTCGGAGCTGGAGGATTCCGATGCCACCTTATGGAAGAGAGCGACGGTGGATGTGTGGTCAGGAGAGGTGAGAAAGAGAAGGGTGATGCCGGATGGGCCGAGCTTGATGCGGTCTCCGGAGCGGAGGCGCGCAGTGTCCTTGCGGATGTCGTTGATAAAGGTTCCCTGGCGGCTGCTGAGGTCCCGAATGAAGAACCCTTCTGCGTCCTCGTGGATTATGGCGTGTTCGCGTGAGACCAGCGAGTTGGTGAGATAGAGATTGCGATCCGCCTGACGGCCGATTGTGAAAGGCAGGGAGTCGATGGTGACGGTGCGCGTCTGGTCTTTTTCACGAATTACCAGGCGGGCCGGATGTTTGGTGGTCTCCATAATGAAGTAACGTACCGATCGGACACTCTGATTTCAGTCAAAGTACGACGTTAGATAGCAATTGATGAAGTCTAACACCAGAGTCAAAGATGTTGATTGGAAGCCGTAGACGACCGGCGGCGAGTTGTCAATTGAGTGCCAGCAGCGAGCGTGATCAAGGCTCTCAAGTTCTGTTTACCAATAAACTCGTCAATGAGTGCATCGGCGATATTGCACTCGTTGAGCACCCTCGGAGTTGAACTACTCTGCTTTGGATAGGACGTGGACGCGCCTTTACCAGGCGGTTTATATTGAGGCTGTTGCCCGAACGAAGGTGAGCGTGCCTCGCAAGCAAGATCTTCCCACGAAGCCATTGTTGACACGTCCGAATCACATGCAGAAGTTCTACGGTGCCAATCTGGCCGAGGTTTTCCGGACACCGGCATATGATTGCTCCCTTAAGAATGAGTGTGGCGTGCCCGACTTCGCGCTCACCAGGCTCAAGGGTGGATCGATGGAGATGCAGCGGGCGCCGGCCTATCCTGAGGACCGCGCCATGCTCATCTGCGTGGCTTTAGCTCCAACCCCGGTTGACCGGTGGCGCGCGCGAATCGCCTGTCAAGAAGTCAGCGTCTCTCATTCGATCGCATTCGCAACAACGGTAATCGATCTTATGAAGCCGATGGAGATGTGGGCGGCAGGTCCGTTCGACTATCTACACTATTATGTGTCGCGCGATCTGCTGGACAGAGTTGCAGCAGATAACAGGATTACACCAGTTGATTCGTTTCGGATGGTCTTCTTTGAAAGGGACCTCGTCGTTGCTCAATTGACCAGGACCATCCTCAGTCAGGTGCGCAACCGTGAACCGCTCAACATGCTTGCATTAGAAGATGTCTCACTTCTTGTGAGCACACATCTTCTGCAACACTATGGAAACGGTAAGGGAATTCTCCGGGCACGGCCGAGCCTGGAGAATTGGCAAAAGATTCGCACCGAGGAGATGTTGCGTGCGCATCTTGAAGGCGAGATCAGAATTGCGGACCTTGCAACCGCCTGTCAGCTCTCCCCGAGTCACTTCTCTCGTTGCTTTCGCCAGAGCTTTGGCACTTCAGTTCATCAATGGCTTATCAAGCTTCGAATCGACACGGCGAAGAATCTGCTTCGCGAACCCGAACTGAGTCTGGCAGAGGTGGGATTTCGATCGGGATTCTGCGATCAGGCTGCATTCACACGCGCGTTTACCACGCGCGAAGGGACAACGCCGTTTCGCTGGCGCAAACTGAACGGTCGTGGCGCGGTTACTACTGAGCACCTTGTCTATGGTGAGCTGCGCTCTCGCTAGTTGCTTCTATAGAAGCAACGATCCCCTTCACCGAGAACTGTGCTTTTCTGTCCGCGTCCGGGGCCCGAAGAGAATGGCTGGAGACATGGTGGCTCAGATAGATCCCGAGCAAGTCCCACGCCAGTTGGGCGACATCGGTATCCTGCAATAAGTGTCGCTTGTCGACCGCATCACGGATCAACATCATGAGGGTTTGCCTCCAGACAGATTCCGCCGCAGCGGCAGCCTCTCGAACAGGCCCCGGCAAGAAACTCAACTCAATAATGGCTTGAGCGATCGGACAACTGCCCGGCAGTCCTGCCCTCCTCGTCCATCCAATCCATACATTGAGGTATCGGATCAGCGATGGTAACCCGCTTCCAACGTCAGTGTCAGCCCTGAGGCAGGTGCGGCTCCAAAGGTCCAGGGCAAGATCAAAAATGCCCCGCTTTAGATCGCTCATATGTGAAAAATTCCCAACCACGCCACCTTTTGACAGGCTTGCGCGTCTGGCAACCGAACCAAAGGTGATCTTGCAGAGCCCCTCTGTGCTTGCCAAATTAAGCCCGACCTGAGGGATGTGCTCTCTAGTTATTTGGCTAGACACTGATGCGCCCTCCAAGAGCTCTTCCCGATAGCGCCACGAGAGATTGCTAGCCGGATGGTACGGGGCATTTCAGTTCGGAGGATTGACCTCATTCGCCTTAATTGTCGATTCAGACTGAGTTCCCGAGTCAAAAGGAAACGCATTTAACCGGTGACAAGACCGTGAATTCACCGCGACCTCGTCATTTCCGGGAGCCGTCCCGTTCAATGGCGGTCTTTTTGTACAAGAATGACCGTTTTTTTCGAGGCTACACTCGGCACAACGGAGGCCGGACGAGCAGATCAGTTTTCCGCGCGCCCTACGCCGAAATTCAAAGTAGCGTCAGTCCTTCGGTTGAAGAGAGAGGCTTTCTGGGCACCGGCTCTGTCTGCAAGTTGGAGGAGGTTGCATGACCGCCCAGCGGCCAGAAGGGATCTTAAACTCCGGCAATAGTCTCGGAAGGTGCTTTCAATTCGGTAATGCCCCGTCCGTGCTCTTTGGTTCAAGGGAGAGCGCACAAATGGCAATTACCCGGATTACGATTCCTAACGGGCTACCTGAACCCGACGGTGCCCGTAAGACCTGAACGCGGGCTCTCAGTTTGCGTGCATCTGCGGCAACAGTCGGAACCCAAGGGATGGGGGACGTGGGTTGATGGAAAGTTCCTTCCTATCCGCTACTGGGAACGCGGTGGTGTCGCCATCTACAACCTGGAGGCAAATCCGATCGGTGTGCGTCCCACTGGGTTCGATTCTGTGCATTTTAACCTGCCGCGCAGAACCCTCAATGCATTTACCGACGACAATGAATTGCATCGGATCGGCGGCCTGCCATGCACGCAGGGAATTAAGAATGATGTCCTGTTTCATTTGACCAGGTTTGCGCTGCCATGGTTGGGTGACGAGCGGCGGGTGTGCAGCTTGATGTTCGACTATTTCGTGTGGATGTTTTGCAGCCATATCGCAGCTTCGTATGGGCAGGTAGGCCCACGAGGACCGCCCATCTGGGTGGGCTGGCACCCTAGCAGAAGCGTCGCCTGATGGAATTGATCGACAGCAACCTGGATGGTGAGCTTCGGCTTTCGTGCCTTGCTGAGGAGTGCGGGCTCTCTGTTAGCCATTTCTCGCGGTCCTTCGGAGTGCCAGTTCACCGTTACCTCATCGCCCGCAGGGTGGAGCGCGCTAAGTTTCTGCTGAGGTCGTCCTCCGCTCCACTTGCGGAGATTGCTCTGGAAAGCGGCTTCGCAGACCAAGCCCCCTTCAGCCGGTCGTTTCGTGCGGTCGTCGGAACCTCGCCCATGCGATGGCTCAACGAGCACATGCACCGGTTGCCCGTATATCCGCAGCCAGCGATGCGTATCGCTAGTGAAGGGATCCACGGCAGATTCCTTTCTCCAATAGCCCCTCTGCCGTCGTTAGATGACAGGAACGAGGGCGCGATCTAAAGCATCGCGATAGGAAACGACAAAATAGGCGAAATCGCACAAGAATGACTTCGCTGCCTGGATCAATCTATCTCCCACTATCTCCCAAGAGGCAGCATACGTTTTCTCAGGACACTTCAACTAGTAGCCAACCGGCCTTTACGTCGCAAGAAAGATGTACAGCCGTGCGAGACAAGAGCGGTTCGGCGCGAAGGCGTTCGACATCGAAAAAACAACTGATCCGAGTGGATCTTTACCGCAAAGGAGAATAATCATGAAACAGCATGTTAAGAATGTAGTTCTGGTGCATGGAGCTTTCGCCGATGGCTCCGGCTGGAAGCGGGTCGCCGACATCCTCAAGAACGATGGCTACAAGGTGTCAGTGGCGCAGCCTCCCGAGACTTCGTACGCCGACGATCAAAAGTACACAAAGGCCGCGATCGACGCCATGGGCGGCCCAGTGGTTCTGGTCGGCCATAGCTACGGAGGGTCTATCATCACCGAGGCGGGAAATCATCCAAACGTTGCAGCGCTTGTCTATATTGTCGCCTTTGCCCTCGATGAAGGCGAGAGCTGTGCCTCGATCGAAACGGCCGTGCCGCAAGCCTCCAGGGCATTCAAACCGGACAGCAACGGGCTTTGGTGGATAGAAGAGGCAGATTTTGCGGCCGACTTCGCAGGGGACATCCCGCGGGATGAGGCGGAGTTCATGGCTATAGCGCAGGTGCCGATCTCGACTGACTCGTTCACTCATCAGGTTAAGAACCCCGCCTGGAAGCACAAGCCAATCTTTTACATGGTGGCGACCGAAGACCGATCAATCAATCCGGAACAGGAGCGCAACCACACATCCAGAATCATTCGTCTGGTTATTGGAAATCCTCTCATCATGAAAGAAATGGCGAAGCGCGTTCCGGACGCCGGCTCGTATGCTCCGGTTACTGTCCTCGTGGATGAGCGCGCTGATGGCGTGCATATTTCGTATGACAGGATGGCCAGCCTCGTGGCCCCTTACGGGGATCGCGATGCGCTGAACATAGCTCGCGACCTGGACGCTAAAGTCGAAGATGTGTTGAGACAAGCTGCAGCATGACGTCTTGGAGGTTGTCATGGACGGGCATCTTGTTCTCGCCAATTCCGATTCAAAGATCCGTCGCTCTCTGGAGAACTTTACCTTGGACGCGGAACGCTGGCTCGCTGCTCTCTACTGGTGTGTACGGACGAGTTATGGCGACGATGCAGCCCACGCTGCGGCAGACTGCCGGCTGCGAGTCTTTGAAGAACAACTCGAAGGATCAAGCGACCTTCCAGAACTGAAAAGAATCACCGCGGCAGCAATCGCTCTCTTCGTATCAAATTATCGTCAAGCCGTCTACCAGCCTAATTAGAGACTGCGGAGCGCGGTTATGAAGTTTTCGATCTTGCGGGAAGACGAAGCGTTCCCAGACTTCAAGTTGCGCTCAATACACAGCCCGGAAAAAAAGGACAAGACCATCTCTGCAATTGCAGAAGGAGCCATGTTGGGCTTTTCGGACTCGATGTTCATAGCGAGGAGATGCTGTACCAGCGCTCGATTCTCAGTGATGGCGTCGTAGGGCCCAGCCGGAAGGATGGCGAACTCCCGCATCGAGTTGATGGCGAAACATCCCTGCTTTTCCCCCTTGTTAAGGGGGCCACTCTTGAGAAACATTTCGATGTTCTTCCAGCCAAGAGGCTTTTTGGTGAGTAGTCCTCGCTTGTCCTGGCTCTCAAGATAGTGTCGAAGACACGCCAAAAAGAGATCTTCTTTGTCCCGGAATTCTGTATAAAGGCCCGATTTGTTCACACCCGTGGCCCGTTCCAGGTCCTGGAGGCTCGTATCCGCAAACCCCTGCTTCCAGAAGACAGGCATCGCCTTCTCCAGCACTTCCTCCCGGCTAAAGTTCTTCGGACGCCCCATAGACACATTATCGGATAAAGAACTAAATAGTTCAATATTTTTGCATCCCAACCGCAGCTTCGCCATCATATAACACCGAGCGGTTCAGAAGTCTGGCCGGAGCGGGCAAGCTCGCAGTCGGCTGAATCAGTGAGGCAGTGAATTATTTATGGAAACAGGGGAGAATCCATGTCCAGGTTGGCAAACAAAGTGGCACTCGTAACGGGCGGTTCCCGGGGTATTGGCGCAAGCTGTTAAGAGGAGGAGTACAAATGCAGATAAAGTCCGGCGAAGGTAAGGAAATCAAAATTCCTGGGCCTGATCATCCCATCACAATCTCTCCAATTAAGGGCAACGTGCGTGTAACGGTCGCTGGAAGAATCGTTGTTGAATCGGCGCGAGCACTTCGGCTGGATGAGAAGGGATATCCGCCCATCTACTACTTACCGCGCACCGATGCGGATATGTCATTGCTCGTTCGAACAACGCATTACACCTATTGTCCGTACAAGGGCGATTGCACTTACTACAGCATTCCCATTGGCGGAGCGAAATCTGAATATGCGGTTTGGACCTACGAAAACCCTTATGAGGCAGTCGCCAGCATTAAGGACCATCTGGCGTTCTATCCCGCGCGCGTCGATGCAATCGAAGTGATCTCCTAAGAACGGCACCTACCCATCATCCGAACATCCAGGAGTTGAACATGCCAAAGACAACACCCGAACAGAACAAGGCGATCGTTCTCGAAGCCTTCGACACTCTTTTCAACAAACGCGACTATTCGGCAGCAGAACGCTTTTGGTCGCCGAAGTACATCCAGCACAGCGCGCACATCGGCCCGGGCCGCGAAGGACTGTTCGCTCTTGTCCGCGCGACGCCAGATACCCTGCGCTATGAAAACCAACTCATCGTCGCAGAAGGCAACTATGTCATCGCGCATGGCCGTTTCACCGGGATGGGAAGACCCGCGGCCTGGATTGCTGCCGACGTTGTCCGATTCGAAGACGGTCTCCTGGCTGAGCACTGGGATGTATTGCAGGACGAAGCCACACGGAAAGAATCCGTCAGCGGTCTTCCCATGTTTGGGAACATGTTCCCTTCATAAATGTTCGGCACCCACATTTCACAAACAGCCGAGAGCAACTGAAACGGAGGACGATTGTTGATGAGCGAGCCTAAAAAGCTGCAAGGCAAAGTAGCAGTGATTACCGGAGGCACGACCGGGATAGGGTTGGCTACAGCGAAGCTCTTTGTAAAAGAGGGTGCCTACGTCTTCCTCACTGGCCGTCGTCAAAAGGAGCTCGACGACGCTGTGAAAGCAATTGGCAGCAATGTTACTGGTGTTCAGGGAGACATTGCCAAATTGACCGACCTTGATCATCTCTACGAAGCCGTTGCGACCAAGGGAAGATTCGCCAATGCCGGCGCTGCTGATTTTGCTCCACTGGGCAAAATCACTGAGGAGCATTTTGACAAGCTCTTCGACATCAACGTCAAGGGAACCCTGTTCACGGTGCAGAAGGCTCTACCGCTGATGACGGATGGTGGCTCGATTATCCTCAACGGTTCCGTAGCGAGCGCAAAAGGCACAGCTGCCTTCGGCGTCTATGGCGCTACGAAGGCCGCGCTCCGTTCCTTCGTCCGAACCTGGACCTCGGATCTCAAGGACCGTCATATTCGTTCCAATGTCATTAGCCCAGGGCCGACCGATACTCCGGTTATCGATAGGCAACCAGCAGACGCCATTGCACGGATTGTGTCCACCATTCCCATGGGACGCATGGGGCAGCCGAACGAAGTTGCCAAAGCGGCGTTGTTTCTGGCGTCCGATGATTCCAGCTTTGTTACAGGTATCGAACTCTTCGTTGATGGCGGCAGAGGGCAAGTCTGTTAAAGAGACGCTGCACCGAAGACCTTGCCATGTCGCTTTCAGGCGGGATGCATCGCTGTGACGAGAGCGCTGAAAGTCAGGATTGCTGCACACTTATCCCTGCCTGGCAGCAACCCGACAATCAACTCGGTGAAGGTTAGGTACCCATTAATTCGTGATCTGCTGGTGGGTCTCGATTAACCTCAACAATTTCCGGGTAGCGGCCTAGCGACGCAGGCCGGGAGCGACATGGGAAAAAAGGAGAAACCAATATGCGTGCAATGAGAGCGGAACAGTTTAGCGGTTATGAAGCGTTGAAGCTCGTCGAGCTTCCGAAACCAGCGGTTACAGACGGGAAAGTCCTGGTGAGAATCACTGCTGCAGGCGTCACGCCGCTCGATCATACGATTCTCGTCGGCGATTTTCACATCCCGGAGAAGCCGCTCATCCTGGGCAACGAAGGAGTGGGCGTGGTGGAGGAGGGAGGTGGAGCGGATTTTCCGGCTGGCTCACGTGTAATGTTCTGGGGCACCTATGGTGCTTTTGAAGATGGAACCTATTGCGAGTGGATTGCTGTGCGGAAGGAAGACCTCTGCTTGATTCCCGACAATGTCGATGACGCAAGCGCAGCTGGCATTCCGGTAGCGTATCTCACAGCGCAAGTGGCTCTTACCGTGGCTGATTTTCGTCCAGGCAGAACCGTTTTGGCGCCAGCGATCGGAGGATCGGTAGGCAACGCGGTGACGCAATTGGCACGCGCACTGGGAGCAAAGCATGCCATATCGAGCACGACCAACCATGCGAAAGCGAAGCAGGCGAAGGCACTCGGATTCAATGAAGTCATCGATACCTCCGTGGAAAAGATAACTGACGGCGTACGTCGCATCACAGATGGCTACGGCGCAGACATCATCATCGACGGGATTGGCGGTGAGGTGTTGAGCGAAGCGGTAAAAGCGCTCGCGCCAGGAGGGAGCCTAATAACACTGGGATATTCTGCAGGCCGTAAGACAACTATTGACGTGACAAGTCTCATTGTGTCGCAGACCAGCATCCGGGGTTTCAATATGTTCTCTCAACCGCTGGCGATCGTTGCTGGCGCCTGGAAATCTATTGCCCCTCTGCT
>Ga0302233_10001961_pt1 | contig 13460 bp, 14 predicted proteins | sample II_Palsa_N3_1_FD_193516 | JGI IMG/M metagenome (GOLD analysis project Ga0302233, IMG submission 193516) | Peat permafrost microbial communities from Stordalen Mire near Abisko, Sweden - II_Palsa_N3_1 | ecosystem: Environmental > Terrestrial > Soil > Palsa > Peat permafrost | place: Sweden...
AAGTCGGCGTAATCCCGATCCTCCTCGGCGCAGGAATCCCCCTGCTCGCCTCTCCAGCCAAGCAGGCCAAGCTAAAATTAACCGCCCACAAAATCTACAAGACCGGCATCGTCATGCTCACCTACGACGTAATATAGCTCGCCGAGCAACGGTTTTCGTAGCGCCGGTTTACCCTGACGCAGGAAGGGCGTCTTGCTTGCCCTGAGGCAGGAAGGCCGGCTCCTTTGACTTTCTCACTTGGACTACTCTTTCACATAGCTGGTTTGCGCTTCTGTGCTGGCCGCCTCTAGGCGGGCGGAGTTCTTGCTACCAGGGTGCGGACTGGCCCGCCATAAGCGACGAACTCCTAAAGCGCTCGCGCGGTATAAATTAAATACACCGCCAAAATTATCCCGAATACCGCGGCAACGACTGTCAACACCGTCACGATCGCCCCGGCCGGCTTGAAATCTCCCGTCTCTATGCGGCGCATGGTGGCCTGGTACCGAAACCAAGCCGCCAGCGCCATGAAAATCCCCATCGCTATAAATCCCACGCCGATAATCAGAGACACGCCGCTCTCGTGCTCGGCGGCTCCCTGCACTCGCAGGAATTCGCGCAACGTAATCCCAAACTTCGCCACCACAAATCCGAATACGATAATGCTGATGCTCGTCCGAATCCACGCCAGGAACGTCCGCTCGTTCGCCAGATGACTGCTTGCTTTGCCGCTCTCCGAAGGAGAAATGGAAGTTGTCATGGAAGATCGCTCGCCTGCACACCGCTCATGGACCAGCCAGTGTATGACCGTCGCATTCTAGTTGACTCCCAGGTGCCCCTACAACTCATTCCCAGCAAGCCACGGCAGCCGATTGTCGTTTGCGTACAGTGCGGACAATTTCGCGCCCTTGCGATTCGGCGCCGTAGTAACGTACGCTCCCGGTACGGGCAATTCCGCATCAGGCGGTGCGGGGAGAATATTATGAATCGGATCTTGGGACCGTTTCGTCTCGCATACCTCTTTCGTCGTGTAGCAATCAATCGTGTAGCAATCATCTGTCTCACCGGAATCCTCTGCGCTCTTGCTTCCTTGTTCGCTGGATGCGGTGGTGGCGGCCACCACATGACCGAGCCCGCCCCCATTCTGGCCCTCTCGACGAACGCCATCCCATTCGTCGCGGTTCAGGCCAGCTCATTCAATCCCGCGCCCGCGTCCGTGAACGTCACCAACACCGGCACCGGCGTTCTCGCTTTTACTGCTGCATCCGACGCTCCGTCGTGGCTTAGCGTCACCCCCACCAGCGGAACCGCTCCGCAGACTTTGCAAATATCCGCCTCGGCGGGAGCGCTCGCGCCGAGAACTTACATCGGACACATAACCGTAACCGCTACGGTCGCTCAAGACTCGCCCGCGGTCATCACAGTCACTTTTGTGGTCGGCTCGCAAACCGCATCGAACGCCCCGTTTTGGCCGCAGTGGGGATCCAATCCACAGCACACCGGGATGGTCCCGGCCGCCGGTCAGAACTTGAACAATATTCTCGCGAACATCATCTACGACCCCTTCGTGGACCAGGAAAAAAATGAAAACGCTCCGCTCTTCGGAGAGCCGGCGTTGACCGTCCACGAACAGGCGCCCATCACCGACGGAAAAGACACCTATATGGTCATGAAGGGGGGCGTGTACAACTCCTGCAACCCGGTCGGTCAGTGGACCACCGGCGCTGCTTGCGGCCCCAACACTTGGAACACCATGGAGTGGTACGAGACCCGATTTAGCTGGGTCAACGGCCAACTCGTGGAAGCCTGGACCTTCGACACCGATTGGGTTCCGGAACCAAACGCCACGAATTTCAGCCAGGGATTTGCTGGACTGGAAGGTTGGGAACCTGTTTTCCACCCGGTGGACGCCAACAATTTCATTTACGTTCCGGCCGCCGCCGGCTCGGTGTGGAAAGTGAACAAGACCACCGGAGTGGCCGCTTCGCACATCAATCCCTTCATTGCAAATCCCAGCATGACTGCCGTGAACACGTTTGTCGCCGGCCCGCTCACCGCCGATGCCACTGGCAACATTTACTACAACGTGATCGAACTGAACTTGACCGGCAATCCCTGGGATCAGAACGACGCCGTCGGCGCCTGGCTGGTAAAAATTGCGCCGGATGATTCTTCCACCTTTGCGACCTTCGCCTCGATCAACCCCGGCGCGCCAGCAGCAACGTCACTCACTTGCCCCGGAACTTTTGGTAACCAGGTTCCTCAACCTGCCTTTCCTTGGCCGCCGAGCCCGACCGCCGTCGCTCCGTTCTTCCCCGCTGCTTGCGGTTCGCAGCGGCCTGGAATCAACGTCGCGCCGGCTGTGTCAGCGGACGGCACAACCATCTACACCGTGAGCGTGGCCCACTTCGACAATTTAGCCAGCTACCTGCTCGCCGTGAATACCGCTGACCTGTCGCCCAAATGGCAAGCTTCACTTCAAAATCGCCTGTCGGATGGATGCGGCGTTCTTTTGCCCATTGCCGCCTCTGGCGTCACCAACGAGCCCAACTCCTGCCTCTTCGGCACCACCGTCGGAGTTGATCCCACAACCAATGCCCCGGGATCGGGCTACGTGATTGATCAGGCGTCCTCCTCGCCCACCGTCTTGCCCGACGCCTCCATAGTTTTTGGCGCGCTGGATAATTACAATTTTTCGCGCGGTCATCTTTTCCGCTTCGACTCCTCGGGAAATTATCTCGGCGCCTACGGATTCGGATGGGATTCCACGCCGGGAATTTGGACCCACGACAGCACTTTCTCGATTGTGATAAAAGACAACCACTACCCCTCGACGTCTTATTGCAATGGGCCAAGCCCGGTCTGTGCCCCCACTCTGGCCGGCCCGTATTACATTACCCAGCTCGATGCCTCTCTCAACATTGAATGGCAGTTCCAAAGCACCACCATCGACGACGAACATCCCAACGGCTACGAATGGTGCATCAACATGCCTGCGATCGACATGCTCGGCAATGTTTACGTCAACAGCGAAGACGGCTACGTTTACGAATTGCCGCAAGCTCATTCCGGAATCTTCACCGCCCCCACCGGAAAAATGTTTCTCAACTCAGCCATCGGTGCCGCCTACACTCCCATCTCCATCGGCCCCGACGGCAAGATCTACACCCAAAACAACGGCCAACTTTTCGTCGTCGGAAACTAGCCCATTTGCCGTTGTACTAGCAGCCGCGCGGTCTCCCCGCCGGAACGCAACTGCATGCTCGTCGCTAACCCGCTTTTCGTAGCGCCTGCCTGCCGGGGCAGGCCGGCGTCCCGCCGGCTCTTTTGACTTTCTTCATCTGCCAGTCTTGCCATAACCACATCCCGTAGGCCCGCAGCATGCCGCTCCCGCCGATCCGTAGCCCTGCCTCAGTCCTCAGCCCTCGCTTACTCTTTCATCTCGCCTGAATTTGTGTTGCATGCCCTCGCCAAAAAAAAACGGCCGGCAGAGTTTCCCGCCGGCCGTTCGCTTCTGTAGCGGCCGCCTTCATCCGGGCGGCCCTTGGTTACCGTTGAATCTTACCTGTGTCCGCCGCCGTGACCGCCCCCATGCGAGCCGCCTCCACCGTGGGAACCGCCGCCAACATGCGCACTGCCGCCACCGTGGAAGCCGCCTCCGCCGTGAACGCTACCACTATGGAAGCTGCCTCCGCGTGAGACACTGCCGCGGAATCCATTGCCAGCCGATCCACGTACGCCGATTCCCGGCCGGCCACCAAATCCTGGCCTGCCGCCGAATCCAGGTCGTCCGCCAAAGCCAGGTCGCCCGCCGAATCCAGGCCGACCCCATCCGAATCCCGGCCTGAATCCAAAGCCGCCGCGGAACCACGGCCCTGCTCCGATAAACAACCCGCCATTAAACCAACTAGGGCCGTAGTAGCCGTACGGCGCGCACGCATACGGGTAATACCCGTAGTAGCCATACGCGCAAACGGGAGCGGCATATCCCGGCCCGCCAATTCCCACTCCCACTGCAACTTGTGCCTTCGCGTTCGGTGCCCCAACTAAACAAGTACCAAGCAACGCCAGCATTATAAAGTATTTCATTTTTGGGCCCCTTCTGAGCCCGTAAGTCCTTTCCACTCTCTCTTCTGTCAGACGCTTCCGATTACCTTCGTCCGCGTCTATCAAGTTAAACACCCCTCACGGCAAGAAGTTGCGTTTCGCCTTTTGTTCCGACACGCGGGACGCGCCATGCCCGACGAGCCCGGGGGATGCGTGAGGTTAAACCCTGACTGTCCCGGTGGTGTCTAATACTGGGTACTGACACTGCATGACTTTACAAACACAATTTCGCCGGCTCTTGCCCATCACACAAACTCTCATTGCAATCGTTTTCGGCGCCTGGGGCGAGTGGCAGCGTGTTCAAATCCTCAACCGTTCTCTTGGTTGGGCCTCGACGGTGGCTTTTCACATATGGCCGTGGCCGCTTAAGTTCGCGCTAATTCTGAATATGCCTGCCTTTCTCATCGCCTCGTTTCTTGATTGGCCCCTCAACAGTTTGTGGCCGAATCGCCCGGAATATTTGCAACTCCTTCCTGCAATTCTGGTGGTCCCTTTCCTGTGGTATGGGATAGGCCGTTGGTTAGAGCGAAGATCCGTTGCGGCTGATCGCGGCACAAAATCCGCCAAACTGATCTGGGCCATAATTCTTTTCTTCATTCTATTTTGTGCGGTTGGTGCCCCGCTCGCATCGCCTACAAGTATGTTGCTCTATGGACTAGGAGCCTGGATCGCCGTTGGTGTAGGGATGGCGGCGTCAGTGATATACGAAAAATCGCGCTCCAAACGCGCCCAGCACGCATAAAATCAGCCCAATTCCATCCGCTGACCCAGGCTCGCTTTTCGTAGCGCCGGCGTCTCGCCGGCTCTTTTGATCTTCTTGATCGTGGCTAACGACGCGCAGTCGCGCACCGTCTCGTCGGCTTTATTGACCGCGCTGTTTTGACGCTGCCAGTCCAACCCTCGCTTCCAAACTCACCCCCGCTCGTGCTAACTTCAAGAACGAGGTACCGTCCGATGACCCACGAAATGATCGACGGCACGCTCCGCCAAACTAACCTGTCGAACGAGTCCGCCGACTACCTGAAAAAACGCGAAGAACTCCGCCTCGCCGAGCTTGACTTGATGCGCCAACGCGAAAAAGTCGCCGCCCTCCGCCGCGCACTTCCCCAAGGCGCAATTGTCCAGGACTATGCATTCGAAGAAGGCCCTGCGGATCTGTCCGTAGGCGACACTCCAATCCGCACAGTCCGCCTGAGCGAACTCTTCTCCGCCCCAGGCCGCTCGCTCATCGTCTATCACTTGATGTTCGGAAAGCGCCAGACCAAGCCCTGCCCCATGTGCACCGGCCTGATCGACGGCTTCAACGGCAACGCCGTCCACCTCGCCCAGAACGTGGACCTCGCCATCGTAGCCGCAGCCGACCTCGCGGCGTTGCGCGCGCACGCTCGCACTCGTGGCTGGGACAAGCTCCGCCTCCTCAGCGCCGGCTCGAGCACTTTCAAATACGATATCGGCAGCGAAGACCGTGAAGGCAACCAGGATTCCGAAATCTCAGTGTTCACTCGCGACGCAGACGGCACCCTCCGCCATTTCTACAGCGCGCACCCCAAGCTCGCCCCCGACGTCAACGAGCGTGGCCTCGATCTGGTGTGGTCCCTCTGGAATTTGCTCGACCTAACTCCTCAGGGCCGCCCCAATTGGTACGCCAAGCTCGACTACCCGGAACGCTCGCAAGCCTCCCGCGCCTGAAACTAGCTTGCACCGTTACTTCGTGGTATACCAGCGCGGTGGAGGAACGTCTATCGGCCGATCCATCCGGCGTCCTCACAAGGAAGGTGTCCTGTGTCCGTAGAAGAAAATATTGTACTGATGCGACGCTGGTTTAAGGAAGTTTGGAACGAGGGACGCGTTCAAACCATCTACGACCTCATGGCTGAAAATGCGATTGCCGTTGGACAGGACCAGCCGGGCAAAGAATTACGCGGGCCTCGTGATTTCGTGACCCTCTTCAATCGCATCCGTGGCGCGTTTCCAGATATAAAAATCACCATCGAAGACGCTTTCGGTGCGGACAACAGCGTCGTGGTCCGTTGGTCCGGCGTAATGACTCATACCGGCGACCACCTCGGTATTCGGGCCACCAACAAAACGGTTCGCGTCACGGGCATCACCATTGCGCAGATCGAAAATGGCAAGATCGTTCGTGGCTGGGACAATTGGGACCAGTTGGCCCTGATGCAGCAGGTTTCCACCGCCGCCGCGGCCACCTCGTAAAATCAGAAGGCGGATCCGGTGCGCTAGCGAAACTCGTTTCGCGGTCTAAAACGTGCGGGGTTTGATTTCGCTCTGCGTTGTTCTGATACTTTCACGAATCTTAGGTCCGAGTGAGCAGGACTGATCCGCTGAATCGCCTGCGCGGATCATGTCGAGCTTGTAAAAAGGAAAACCAGCCTGCCTAATTCCTCGTCGCCCGCGACAAACGATTCGCATCCATCGTTTCGCGTGGGCTCCGCCCTGCGGGAATCCCGTTTCCATCCTGAGATTTAATCTCTCTCTTGAGAATGGCCAAACCCGCCATCGCATCTGCGATCGCCTGCCACTCCGGTTTCGTGTCCGCGCTTGAGGCCAGCTCTTTCGTGCGCGAATAGATTGCACTCTCGGCGGCCTCAACCCGCTGAACGAGGTTGTCCGGATTTGTCTCCAGGAACGCTTCCAGGTAGTGATCCTGCCATCCCCATTCTGGTTTGCTCATGTTCGCCTCCCTCGTGCTGTGCAGTTTAAGTCCCCGGCTCCTGGTTTTCTGTTCACTTTTGCACAGTCTCTAAAATCGCAGGCCGGGACTTCTTGCTGATCTCTCTTTCCACCGATGCAGCCAACCGGGGCTTGTCCATTTCTTTCACCACGCTTGCCAGAGTCGCCTTAGCTTGCCGTTTTTTACCGCTCTGACTCGCCCCGCTGTTGAGAGTCGCCCTACTCGCGCCTTTCTTCCCATTCCTGATCTCGACGCCGTCGAGCGTCGCGTGAGCTTGGCCCTTCTTCCCGTTGTTATTCGCCATGCACTCACGATAGACGCAATCCCCGGCCTTTTCCGTGCAATACAGCACACTCTTCGTAAATAAATCGGTCCGGCGCGCGGTTAAATGTAGGTTTGCCACGGGGACGCACGGGTTTCTGAGGTGAGGCCTTTGAGACGCCCTCAGTGGATACTTTGCACCGCGATAGAAACGAGGTTTCGTACCCAGCGGGCGGGGCGCTTGTCTTCCGACACGATCAACTGGTACGGGCCGGAAGTCGTGAGCGGGTGGCCATCGCGAGAGTCGGCTACTACGATCTGGCCGTCATGAAACATGGGATCGACCTCCGCGAGAGACAGCACCACCGAGTAACCGTCGGAGCCGGTAGCGACCACGTAGTTGGTTAGCGCCTTGCCGCGCAAATTCTCTCCGAGCGGCGCGTCCACCTTGGCCAGCAGCACAACGAGCGGAACTCCGGAATAAGTTTCGTCGGTGTTGGCGTGCCCGTTGTGCACCTTGACGTCCACATGCGGCAGCGCGCGGAATTCCGCGAGCGAAAGATTCAAGGGAGCATGTTTCGCATCGCCCGTGATCAGCAGCGAAGCCTTGGAATAGGAGACGGTCTGCGCGATTTGCGAAGGACGGTCGTCCAAGTGAAGCACAACTGTCACGTTTTTCGTGTCGTCAGCCGGAAGATCGGCTGAGGTGAGATCGATGTAAGCGTAGTCGCTGATGTATCCGGGCGCGGAGACGGGAAAATTGTACTGCGCTCCGATCGGCAAATCCACGGACAGACGGCCGTACTCGTCTGTTTTCGTCCCTGGCGTATTAGAAGGCATCCCCAAAACGATCGTTGCGCTACCGATTGCAGCACCGCTCGAATCCGTAACAAAGAAAATCACCTTCGTGGTTGTGATCTGCTGCGCCCGCGCAGCGCCCGGCGCCAGAGCCGCGAGTGCAAGCAGAGCCACGCTGACGCTAAGTGACCGCATCGCAGAACCGTAACGCAAAAGAAAATTCATGTCAGTAGCCTCCCGCACCGGCGCCGTTATGCCTGCGCCTTTGTAGCGCCGGGCTTCAGCCCGGCATCTTGCCTTTGCAGCGGCCGCCTTTTTATCCTGAGAAACGAAGGATAGGCGGGCGTCGTTGGCTTTGGCAACGTCCGATCTACCCTCTGGTAATCTTTGTCGGTCGCGGCTTTAGCCACGACAAAAAGATCCGATACGTGACGAATTTTCCTTTCGGCGGAATTTTCGCCGAGCCTTCTGCCTTCTTGCGGCCCTATCCTCGTCCTCACGGGGCGTTTGTAGCTTCTCTCGCGCCAAAATAAAAATGATAATGTTTTCTGCACCCAGGATTGAACCGCTCGCCGCAACTCGGGCAGCTCGATTCGCACTCCATGTACTGCTGTACCGTCAACTCCGCGCCGCAGGCCCCGCAAAGTATCGCCTTTTGCTCCCACTCGCTCTCCGGCCACACCTCGATCGCATGGCCCGCGAGCGCCTCGTGGCAATCCTTGCACGCGTAATACACGCCGCAGCACTTCATCTTGATCGCGATAATGTCCGTCGGCCCGTGGTAATGCTCGCAGCGTGTCTGCGCATCCAACTCGACGCCGCGCACATCTAATCTTTCAGGGATCATGTGCTCCAAGCGGAACAGATTACCGCATCCACCCGGCGACTAGCGCGCCTTTTGAATGTAAAATGATCCCGCTAGGGGCGCAATCGTGCGCCACCGCGCGCCAATCCATTAGCACCCTGAAAAGCGTACTAGAGCTATACGACGATGCTTATCTATCTCTTAGCGTTTGTGGGCGGCGTGCTGACGATTCTGAGCCCGTGCATCCTTCCGGTGCTCCCGTTCGTATTCTCGCGCGCCGACCAGCCGTTTCGCCGCTCCGGTTTGCCTCTGCTGACGGGCATGGCGCTCACTTTCGCGCTTGTTGCCACCGCAGCCGCGTTCGGAGGTCACTGGGTCGTTCGCCTCAACCAGGGCGGCCGCTACGTGGCCATCGCCATATTTCTTGTGTTGGGACTAACGCTGCTTTTCCCGTCGCTTGCCGAAGCGCTAACGCGCCCGCTGGTTCGGGCCGGCGCGAAAATTCAGGGCGGCCCCTCTTCGGAGATCAGCGTCGGAAAATCTTTTGTCCTGGGTATTTCCACCGGACTGCTTTGGGCTCCTTGCGCCGGCCCTATCCTCGGCCTGATTTTGACCGGCGCCGCGATTCAAGGCCCCGGCGTGCGTTCATCCTTTTTGCTGCTATCTTACGCATTGGGCGCCGCCACTTCTCTGGGCATCGCGCTCCTTGCAGGAAAGAAGGTATTTTCCGCCATGAAACGCTCTCTGTCTTTCGACGTCTGGATCCGCCGCGTCCTCGGCGTCGCGGTGATCGTCGGCGTGGTCGCCATCGCGCTCGGCTGGGACACCAACCTGCTCACTAAGTTTTCTTTCGTCAACACCGCCAAAGCCGAAGAACATTTGGTCAGCGCACTTGGCGCGCATAAGCCCGCGCTCGTTCCCGTCAGCGCAGCCGAGCCTGTGCTTGTTCTCGCCGACGAAGGCCCCATGCCGGAGCTGAGCGGCGCGGTTGGCTGGCTCAATTCCCCTCCCTTGACTACCAAGTCCCTGCGCGGCAAAGTCGTGGTCATCGATTTCTGGACCTACTCCTGCATCAATTGCCTTCGCGCCTTGCCTTACGTCGAAGGCTGGGCCGCAAAATATAAAGACGCCGGTCTGGTCGTCATCGGCGTGCACACGCCCGAATTCGCCTTCGAAAAAGAGCGCTCGAACGTCGAAAAAGCCGTCCGCGACCTGAAGATCACCTACCCCGTCGCCATCGACAGCGATTACAAAATTTGGGAAGCTTTCAACAATCAATACTGGCCCGCGCACTATTTCATTGACGGCAAAGGCCGCATCCGCGCCCACCACTTCGGCGAAGGCAATTACGCCGAGTCCGAGCGCGTGATTCAGGAGCTGCTGAAGGAAAACGGCGCCCCCGCGCTCGCCGAAGGACTTCTCAACGTCACCGGTACCGGCGCCGAAGCGCCTTCCGATAGCAAGAACGTCGGTTCTCCTGAAACATACGTGGGATACAAACGCGCTGGAAATTTCGCTTCGGCTGAGCCCCTCGCCAAGGATTCGCGCAAATCCTACAGTCCGCAGCCGCGGCTCTCGCTGAATCAGTGGGCTTTGGGCGGAAGCTGGAAAGTGGGCGAGGAAAGCGCCGTGCTCGAGTCCGTCCCCGGCAAAATTGTCTTCCGCTTCCACGCCCGCGACCTGCACTTGGTCCTCGGCCCCACGAAAAATGGCAAGCCGATTCGTTTCACAGTCAAACTTGACGGCACTGCGCCCGGCGATGATCACGGCGCCGATACCGACGCAACCGGCGCGGGCACCGTTCAAGGCAATCGTCTGTATCAGCTCATTCGCCAAAAGGGCGCGGTGGAAGACAGAACTTTCGAGATCGATTTCCTCGATCCCGGCGTTCAGGCATTCGCTTTTACGTTTGGATAAAATAGAAATAAAAGAGGCCATCATGTTTTCAGTAAGTGAGAAAGATCAGATTCCCCGAGAGATGGGCCGCCGCGTCTTTTTGATCGGCAGCGCCACCGCGGCTCTGGCGGTTCTCTGGGCGTATTTTCAAAAGCACGGCCCCGTGCATGCCGAAGCTGCATCTGCGCCTGCCGACCTCCCCAAGACCGTCAAGATCGTAAATTTCACCGACGCGGGCAAGCGCAAAGACACCGTGACTGTTCCCAGAGTCGTAAAAACCGAAGATGACTGGCGCAAGCAGCTCTCGCCCGATTCGTTCGAAGTAACTCGTCACGCCGGCACCGAGCGCGCCTACACCAACGAAAATCCGAACAATCACGAGAAAGGTGTCTTCCGCTGCATTTGCTGTGACACCGCTCTGTTCGACGCCGGCACCAAGTTCGAATCCGGCACCGGCTGGCCCAGCTTTTGGGCACCCATTGCCAAAGAAAATGTTTTGGAGACCACCGACAGCAGCCTGTTCATGGTGCGCACAGCCGTTGCGTGCCGCCTGTGTGACGCGCACCTGGGCCACGTCTTCGACGACGGCCCTCCTCCCACCGGCCTGCGCTACTGCATGAATTCCGTCTCCATGCGCTTCGCCAAAGCGACATAGGTGTAGCCGTGCCGTGTTTTTCGTAGCTCCGCCCGGCCGGGCTGTGCGCGCCATTAAGCACGGCGAATGCTGGGTGCGCTTTTCGTAGCGCCAGTTTACCCTGACGAAGGAAGGGCGTCTTACTTGCGCTGAGGTCGCTGCCGCGACCGAATGTGCCGGCTCTTTTGATTTTCTTTATGCTTTTAGCTGTTAATCGCTCGAAGGAGAATCACCAATGAAGCGCTCAATCACGACCCCGATTTTGATGGTCTTACTCGCCGTCCTGGCTCTCTTCCTCTGGACCCGCCACAATTATGCCAGCGCCGCCACTGTAATCCCCGATCCCGCCGTGGACGAAACTCTCGCCTCGCAAAAAGGCCAGGAAACCGTCGTCGTCTCAGGAGGCTGTTTCTGGGGAATCCAAGCCGTCTTCCAACATGTGAAAGGCGTCACCAGTGCGACGTCCGGCTACTCCGGCGGCACCGTCAAGAATCCGAACTACGAACAAGTTAGCAGCGGCGAAACCGGCCACGCCGAATCCGTCCAAATCGCTTACGACCCATCCAAAATCACCCTGGGCCAGCTCCTAAAAGTATTTTTCTCCGTCGCTCACGACCCCACCGAACTGGATCGCCAGGGCCCCGACACCGGCACGCAGTATCGCTCCATCATTTTCTTCTCCAACACCGACCAGCAGCGCATCGCCCAGTCCTACGTGGACCAGCTCAATCAGTCCAAAGTTTTTTCGCAGCCCATCGTCACGCAAATCGTCCCGCTCAAAGCCTTCTATCGCGCCGAAGACTACCACCAGAACTACGCCACCGAGCATCCCGAGAATCCCTACATCGCCATGTTCGATCTCCCCAAACTAAAAAATCTTCAACAACAATTCCCGAGCCTCTACATCGCCAAACCCTAACCTCTTGCGTTGGAGGCATCGCGCAATTCTTCCCTAATTTGGCGAGTCGTAACAGGTGAGCTTTTTACGCGGCGCCTGCGAACGGCGGTCGCCGATGTATCAGTTTCGCGATACGTCAGCGCACGCCTTTAGCCGTGCCGTACCGCCCAGTCTTAACGCGCGGGAGACGGCCTGGGTTTCGTAGCGCCGGCGTCCCGCCGGCTCTCTTGACTTTCTTGGTCTTCGATGAGCCCAGTCCTTTAGAACCTAAGGCTTTCGGCGGAACGCTCGTGCGAAATTTACTTTTCTTCCCCCGGCTTGCATCCCGTCGCCGCCAACGGATTCGGGTACCCCGCCGGATCGATCTCTTCCGCCGGCCCGTCGATGCACTGAAAATCCTTCTCGATCATGATCCGCAGCGACCCGCCTCCCTCCACTTTCTGCTCGTAATACAACCCTATTTCCCCGTCACGCCCCGCCCAGGCTTTTGCATCCGCCGCCGGAACGCTAAACATCAATTCCCCACTCTCAATCCGCGCCGCCTCCGGCGCTGCGCCGCTCGAAACTCGCAATCCATACCGAAAAACCGCGCGCCCCGGGAACTCAATCGTTTCCGCAATCTCCCCGGTCTTCGCAAACTTCGTTACCTCATCTCGATTCAGCCGCAGCCGAACCGAATTCGGCTTGAACCTCAATTTCATCGCCGCTCTCCTCTTGTCGCTCCGCCATCATGTCACACGCATCGCGTGGAACATTGCATGCAAAATTAAAATGCGCCAGTGTTCCCAGCGGCTCAGGCTTCCGCCTTCTCTGTGACTCGTCCCGCGTCCGTACCTCGTTCCGCCGCGCGCGAACAGATAGTAGCTGATATCGGCAGGATCGAAAATGAATGATAACGAAGCGCCGGCCGCGTCCGCGGAAAAGAAAAGGCCCGGATCATTCGTCCGGGCCTCTCTTTGCTCAACTTGGTGCCGTGGGCTACCGAGTAAATCCGTTTTTCACCACGGTGAGTGTGACCGTAGCCGTATGCGTTTTGCCTCCGCCAGTGCCCGTTATCGTGATGGTATGGACTCCGACCGAAGCACGCGTCCCCACCGTCACCGTCATAGTTGACGACCCTGACCCCGGCGCCGCAATGGGGTTAGGACTGAACGTCACTTTTTGTTGGCTTCCTTCTCCGGAAGCAGACAAAGTAACCGCCGAGTCGAAACCGTTCAGCGCCGCCGTGGTGATCGTGGAACTTCCGGATTCGCCCCTCACCACGGAAATCGCAGTGGGCGACGCACTGATGCTGAAGTCAGCGCCCGCCGCCGCAGTCACCGTAAGAGCGACCGTAGTCTTCTGCGTAATGCCTCCGCCCGTCCCGGTAATCGTGATCGTGTAAGTACCC
>Ga0302233_10001966_pt1 | contig 13441 bp, 11 predicted proteins | sample II_Palsa_N3_1_FD_193516 | JGI IMG/M metagenome (GOLD analysis project Ga0302233, IMG submission 193516) | Peat permafrost microbial communities from Stordalen Mire near Abisko, Sweden - II_Palsa_N3_1 | ecosystem: Environmental > Terrestrial > Soil > Palsa > Peat permafrost | place: Sweden...
TCCGGCACCCATTTTCATTTATTTTCTGTGCATAATCAGCGTGAAACTTAAATTTTATCGCAGTATAAAGGTTTGTTTTCCAGTAGATTAATTATTTTTCTTATTTTCTTTCCTGTTTGATTGTTTAATGGGTGCTTGTAGTAACAAATGAGTGTTGTTATTGTTGTTTGCCATATAATGTTTTGGCATAGTGGTATCATGTTTGACTTGATATCAGTACAAAACATTAAACAGAATGACAAAGATTGAGTTTAACACCCTAGTATTACGTCAGGCCAGTTCATTAAGGTCATATGCTTTACATTTCACGCATGACGCAGACGATGCTAACGACCTTGTCCAGGATACAATGTTGAAAGCCATAACTTATTATAATAAGTTTAAAGAAGGCACTAATTTAAAAGGATGGTTATACACCATCATGAAAAACACCTTCATCAACAATTATCGCCGTTTTGTTAAAATGAGCACATTTGTTACCAAGTCTGATGAGATCTCATCACCAAACCTGGTATTCAGTTCAACAAAAAACCAAGGTGAATCAAAATTTGTGATGGATGATATAAAACGTGCGCTTGATCGCCTGCCTGAAGATTATTACGTACCCTTCACCATGTATTTTGAAGGACATAAATACCATGAAATTGCCGATCACTTAATTATCCCTATCGGAACTGTTAAAACCCGCATACACGTTGCCCGTAAATTATTAAAGAAAAGCTTAAAGGCTTATGATAACGGAGTTAAAAAACCGATATACGCCGAGGAATTTTAATATAATTAAACTCAACATATATAACCGAGAGAACCCACTTTTTTGTAAAGTGGGTTCTTTCTTTTTTAAAAGATTTATGTAGTAAAATATTGTGCGTATTATTGAAAACTTGAATAAAGCTGATCAACCATTATAAAAAAGCTAGCCTTATCCATTTGTATTTTACTGTTTTTTACGCATGTAAATGCGCAGACTACGGCTGATAGTACCATAAAAAATCTGCCTGATAGTACTACTAAACACAAACTTGATACCACCATCAGGCACAAAAACGATACTACAGCCAAGCCCGTTGCTTTAGTTCATGTACCTGATAGCATCTCTAAAGCCATCGCGGTTATTCAACAAACCGATAGTGTAAAGCGCTCGCCGCTTAAAACACTCACTTACGACCAATATGATGCCTTATTGAAAGGGGAGGACCTGTATAATATGAACCTGGTTGCCACCTTAAACCATTTCCCAATGCCTGATGAGGTGGTAAAACATAAAAAGCAACTTGATCTTAGCCCGATACAAGTGAGTAAAATAACAGCCATTGCTACCGAACTACACCGCAAAAGGGTGGAGATGGGTGGCATCATCATAAAAAATGAACAAACGCTGGATGGCCTGTTCAAGAGCGGAAAGCTGGATGAAGGCAGTGTTATTTTTTATGCCAACAGATACGGATTGTACCAGGGCGAACTCAGAACAGCGATATTAGTAGCCTGTTATAATACTGAGCGGCTGCTTAGTCCGGCGCAGATAAAGCATTTGGAGTCATTGGAAAATCATAAATAGTCAATATTCCGTTTCATTTAGTTAAATTAGCGCCCTCATTACAAAGTATGAAGATTACATTTGATTTTGAAAAGCCTTTAGCTGACCTGCAAGTGCAGATTGAGAAAGTGAAGCAGCTTGAAGATAAAAATAAACTGGACATGTCCGCTTCGGTTGCAGAACTTGAAGAAAAGCTGGAAACAGCTAAAAAGGAAATATATGCCAACCTTACCGGCTGGCAAAAGGTACAGATCTCCCGCCACCCTGAAAGGCCATATACCTTACAGTATATTGAGCTAATGTGCGATGATTTTATTGAATTGCATGGCGACAGAACCGTAGGCGATGACAAAGCTATTATAGGCGGCTTTGGCAATATAAATGGTCAAACCGCTATGTTTATTGGTCACCAAAAAGGCCGTAATACAAAAGAGCGTCAGTATCGTAACTTTGGTATGGCTAATCCCGAAGGCTACCGCAAGGCATTAAGGCTGATGAAACTGGCCGAGAAATTCAACAAACCGGTTATTACATTAATAGATACTCCCGGAGCATTCCCCGGCCTTGAGGCTGAAGAACGCGGGCAGGGCGAAGCTATCGCGCGTAATTTGCTGGAAATGTCGATACTGAAAGTACCTATTATCTGCGTTATTATAGGTGAAGGGGCATCGGGTGGCGCATTAGGTATTGGTATTGGCGATAAGGTGATGATGCTGGAGAACTCATGGTATTCGGTTATCTCTCCTGAAAACTGCTCAACCATCCTTTGGAAAACATGGGAGAATAAAGAAAGGGCAGCGGAGGTTTTAAAACTTACTTCAACCGAAATGCTGAAGAACAAGCTGATTGATGGCATTATAAAAGAACCGCTTGGTGGCGCTCACCAGGATCCGGTTACTATGGCATCAACCCTGAAAAAACAGCTGTTAAAAGACCTTAAAGTATTAAAAGAAAAAGATATTGACCAGGTTGTTACCGAACGGATAGATAAATTCTGTTCGATGGGCGTGGTGATAGAAGATTAAGCATTCAGAAAAGGCGCTGTAAAGCGTCTTTTCTATTTTATCTTTTTGTATTCCATTACTTTCCCGTTTTCATGCGAAATTATCTTGATCACATTACCATCTACATCCCTCACAAAGGTTAATACTGCATCAAAATCTTTTAAATAGAAGCTGCTTTCATCTTCCGCATAAACCGGCAGTTTCGGTATTCCATTTTTAGATGTGCTTTCTGCATATAGCTGGTGGCCCTTTGTAGTAATAATTAACCTGTCTTTCTTGTTTATGGCATAGGCACCTGCGTACTGTTGCAATAAAGTCTCATCAACAATTACCGGCACTTTCGTTTTCCAGGAGTATTTGTTAAATACAATGGCCGATAAATTATTATTAACAGTTAGTAATGTTTGATCATAATACCCAAAGTTATTCAACAGAATAACGGTAACATCCTTATCCGGGTAATACCTGAAGCTCGACATATAGCCTAATAAGCCACCACTATGGTAGATATATTTGATACCATATAAAGTATCAATAAACCACCCATCGCCATAAGTCTCCAGCTGAGGGGTAAATGCCTGCTGCCAGGAGGCAGGTGTTAAAATCTCCTTTCTGGCAATTGCCATAGCCCATTTATACAAATCGCCGGTAGTGCTGTACATGGCACCTGCCGCGCGCGATAGGGTAGAGTCCCATTTTAGGGCCAGTACATGTTTGTTGGGTTCAAAGGTTTTATAGCCTGTTGTTTTAGCTGTGTCTATTAGGTTAATGAAATCGAAGCCCGAATGCTGCATACCCAGCGGCTTAAATATTAACTGATGAACCACCTGCTCGTAAGACATACCAGTTACTTTCTCAATTATCATCCCCAGTAGAAAATAATCGGAGCTGCAGTAACTGTATTGTGTGCCAGGTTTAAATTCCAGTGGGCGGTGTATGAAGGCATCAAGTACTTTCTGTTGGGCAATAGGATGACTAAGCAGCGCTGAATCATCTTCAGGAATATCATGACTAAAATCATAAATGCCGGAGGTATGATCAAGTAAATTTTGCAGGGTGATCTTGTCAGCATCCCTTTGTTCGGGTATGTATTTACTTAATAGATCATTGACCGAGAGCCTACCTACTTCCTGAAGCTTTAATATAACTATAGCAGTAAATGGCTTAGTTAACGAACCAATAGGGTAGATGCTGTTCACGTCGTTTAAGGTACGCGCTGAAAAGTTTTTCCAGCCGTAACCTTTTTGCAGGATGATCTTTCCTTTTTCTGCGACTAATACGGTGCCATTAAACTGCCCTGCTTTAACTGCCGAGGTTAAATAATCATCCAATTTGATGGCTAATGAATCGACATGGGCATTTTGCTGTGCCTGTAAATGGGATGAATAAAATATTAATAACGATACAAAGGCAAAAAGTTGTGATGTTTTCATAGCGTAATTTTAGTTTAAGGCGCAGATAATTAATTGAATAGAACGCTGCTTTGGCTAATGGTTTAATGGGTTATTAAATTAATCATTTTAAAATAAAACAAGATATTTCATACTTTTTTAAAAATTGCTTTTGATAACAGAAAAATCGCCTTATATTTGCATTCCTTTTTGGGATGGATAACAAACCATAGGAGATTGCCTGATAGTATAATGGTAGTACGACGGTTTTTGGTACCGTTTGTCTAGGTTCGAATCCTGGTCGGGCAACACAAAATGATTTCGGATTTCGGATTGATAATTTCGGATTTAGTCTGAGTTAGAAAATCGAAATCCGAAATTGTTTTATAACAGGTGATTAGCATAATGTTGAATAGGAAATAATTCCGAAATCGAATATCCGAAATCCTAAATAAAAGATGCCCTTACAGTTTAACCCCATTAAGTTATTTGCAGGTTCAGGTACGCAAGTACTGGCACAAAATATTGCTGACGCTTACGGGCGCGAGTTAGGTGAGGTAATCCTTTCAAAATTTAGCGATGGCGAATTTCAGCCGCATTATAATGAATCGGTTCGTGGTTGCGATGTATTCTTGATACAATCAACCAACCCGCCAACTGATAATTTAATAGAGTTGCTAATGCTGATAGATGCTGCACGCAGGGCATCGGCGCATTATGTAACGGCGGTTATCCCTTATTTCGGGCTGGCACGCCAGGACAGGAAAGATAAACCACGTGTGGCAATCGGCTCAAAGCTGGTAGCTAATTTATTGGTTGCAGCGGGTATTAACCGTATTATGACCATGGATTTGCACGCGGCACAGATACAAGGATTTTTTGATATCCCGGTAGATCACCTGGATGCTTCGATCATTTTTGTACCTTATATAAAAAGCCTTGGCTTAGGTAATTTAACCATTGCCTCGCCGGATATGGGCGGTTCATACAGGGCACGCAGCTTCGCCAAGTTTTTTAATGCCGAAGTTGTTATCTGCGATAAACGCCGTAAACGTGCCAATGAAATTGAATCAATGACACTGATTGGTGATGTAACCGACCAGGACATTGTACTGATAGATGATATTTGCGATACCGCAGGTACATTGGCTAAAGCAGCAGCACTGATTATGGAGCGTGGCGCACGTACCGTAAGAGCGGTTTGTACACACCCGGTACTATCTGGTAAAGCTTATGAAACTATCGCCAATTCTGTATTAACTGAGTTGATAGTTACAGACACTATACCATTGAAATACCAAAGCGAAAAGATAAGAGTATTATCAACCGCTAAACTGTTTGCAAGTGCTATTGAAAATGTAAACGAACATGGCTCAATAAGCCAGTTGTTTAAGGTGGACTAAAAACCTCACCTAAATCCTCTACAAAAGAGAGGACTTAAAAAAAGGTCTTTGAAAGATGAATAAAAATAAACCATGATCCTTTTGATCATGGACTTTTAAATAAATAATAAATAAAAATAAATGAAATCAATTGCTATTAGCGGTTCTTTAAGAGAGAACGTAGGGAAACGAGATGCGAAGGAATTGCGTTACCAGAGCCTGGTACCAGCAGTACTTTACGGTGGGCCAACCCAAACCCACTTTGCAGTGTCCGCAGCTGATTTGAAAGCCGTAGTTTATACACCGGTTGTTCATTTCATCGATTTACAAATTGCAGGTGTAACTTCACAGGCTATCATTAAGGATATCCAGTTTCATCCACTAACTGAGCAGATCATCCACGTAGATTTTCTGTTGTTAGATGAGAAAAAACCAGTTACCATTGAAATTCCGATCAAATTAACCGGAAGTTCAGCAGGTGTTAAAGCCGGTGGTAAATTAGTTCAGAAACTAAGAAAACTACGTATCAAAGCATTACCTAAGGATCACTTAGATGCTATTGAAGTAAGCATTGAAGGTTTAGAAGTTGGTAAATCAGTTAAAGTTGCTGAAATTAAAGTAGCTAACTTAACTATCACTAACGCTATTGAAGATACCATTGTATCGGTAACTACTTCACGTGCATTACGCCAGGCTGAGCAGGAAGCTGCTTCAGGCAAAAAATAAGTTGTGATTTCACCGATTATGGTGTGATTACACCGTTTAACAAAACAGCGATGAGTTTACTTATCGCTGTTTTTGTATAGAAGTAATATCTTCGCAATAGCGATGGGTTTCAAACCCATCGCTATTATTAAATAACAAGCGGTTTTTAAATCGCGCAAATCAAAAAGTTCCCCTTTAGGGGTTAGGGGCTTATGAAATATCTTATAGTTGGTTTAGGGAACATTGGTCCGGAATATGCCGATACAAGGCATAACATCGGGTTTATGGTATTGGATGAATTTGCCAAGCAAGAAAATGTTAAGTTTTACAACATGCGCCTGGCTTATTATACCGAAGTGAGCTACAAAAGCCGCACACTATATTTGATTAAACCAACCACGTATATGAATTTAAGCGGTAAGGCGCTTAATCATTGGATGAAAGAACTGAAGATCCCCGTTGAAAACGTATTGGTTATTGTTGATGATATTGCCCTCCCGTTAGGTAAGTTACGCCTTAAACCTAAAGGCAGCGCTGCCGGGCACAATGGCTTAAAACATATTGAAGCTACACTTGGCAATAACGAATATGCCCGCCTGCGTTTTGGCGTAAGCGATAACTACCCTAAAGGTCGCCAGGTTGATTATGTATTAAGCGGCTTTGATGATGATGAAAAACCTGAACTACCTGCCTTAATTGACCGATCTATTGAGATGATAAAAAGCTTTGCTACTATCGGTACCGAACTCACTATGACTAAGTACAATAAGTAGTAATGTTAAATTAAACTAATCATTTAGTTAAAGTTTGTTAAATGCTTTTTTGTCTGTAAAAAGTAAAATACCTTTGCCTTTATAAAAATACCTATACCTGTTTGTAACGAACAGATAATTTCTGCGTCTACCTAAGCAACTATTAACCGTCATATGAGAAAACTTCTACTAACAGCAATCTGTTGTTATTTTTATGCCATGGCATTGGCTCAAAATGCCATTCCAACCGTAACTGTTAAAGGTATCGTGATCGATTCGGTAACTAACCAGCCACAGGGCTATGTTACCGTGGCTTTACAGGATGCTCAAACTAAAATCCCCGTAAAAAGTAATTTAACAAAAGATGACGGCAGCTTCGATCTGAAAGCTCCGGCAGGAAAAAAATATCAGCTTGTATTGGCTTTTGTGGGCTATAGTACAAAAGTTATTAATGTATCATCGGCCGCAGGCATTACAAATGCGGGTAAAATAAAACTACAACCAGCTACCAATCAGTTAAAAGAAGTATCGGTAACAGCAGTAAAGCCACTGATGACCCAGGAGGTTGACCGCATAAGTTATAACGTAGCATCTGATCCTGAAGGAAAATCGATTACAGCGTTGGATATGATGCGTAAGGTGCCGTTGCTAACTGTTGATGCAAATGACAATATCCAGTTAAAAGGAAGTGGTAATTATAAGATCTTAGTAAATGGTAAAGAATCGGCTTTGTTGGCTAAAAGTCCATCGGATGTATTGCGGTCGATGCCAGCCAACAACATTGTGAAGATCGAGGTGATCACCACACCTCCGGCAAAATATGATGCGGAGGGATTAGCGGGTATTATCAATATCATCACCGTAAAAAATGCCGACCAGGGTTATAATATAGGTGTTAACGCGCGCTATAATACAATCTGGGGCCCGGGTGTTAATTTAAATGGTACAGTGAAGGAAGGCAAGTTTGGCTTTTCGGGCTATGCAGGGTTGGGCAGGCAAAACAAATCAACCAATCCGTTTGATAATACACAAACTTTCTTTAATCCGGCATCTGTTTTAACACAATCGGGCAGCGCCTATTATACCGGTAATTATAAATATTTTGATGGCGAGTTCAGTTACGAAATAGATAGCCTTAACCTGATCACTGCGTCAATTGATTTTAACAATGGGCTCAACAATAATGGCGAAGGTAGTTTTACACAAACGGTGATGAACAATATTATTTCGCAGCAATATGCTACAAATAATACCAGTACATCAAAGTACACCGGTGTTGATGCAAGTATCAATTATCAGCTAGGGTTTAAAAAGAGCAAAGATCAGTTATTGACCTTGTCATACAGGTACAGCTATTCTCCGGATAATGAGTACAACCAGAATTTGTTTACTGATACCATTAAATATGCCCAGCCAAATTTCCGTCAATACAACAATTCGGGTGAAAGAGATCAAACCGTTCAGATTGATTATGCGCAGCCTTTTAAAAAGTTCAGTTTGGAGGTAGGCGGTAAAGCCATCTTCAGAAATAATTTCAGTAATTTTCATCAGGATACATTGGCTAACACGCAAACCAATGAATACCTGCAAAATGACGAGCAAACCAATGACTTTAATTATCATCAGGATGTATACAGTTTATATAACTCTTACCAGGTAAAATTAAAGGACTGGACAGGAAAGGCCGGGTTACGATTAGAGGAAACTACAGTTAATGCAGATTTTAGTTCGGTGGGTTCTACCTTAAACACAAATTATACCAATCTTATTCCATCTGTTTCGCTACAGCGTCAGTTTAAAAATAACAGTATCAATTTTGGGTTTACAGAGCGTATACAACGCCCTTCCATAATGGAGTTAAATCCTTTTGTTGACAGGTCCGATCCGCAATTCATTAGCTCTGGTAACCCCAATCTGAAACCTGAATTAAACCATGTATTCGAGTTGAATTACAGTCATTTTTCAAAAGCATCAATAAATACAGGGTTTAGTTATTCATTCTCCAACAATTCCATACAAAATGTAACCAGTCTTAAAACGGAAACAATAGGTAATCAACTGGATACAGTTACTTATTCAACTTATCAAAATTTAGGCAGTAACAGAACTTTGGGTTATAACATTAATGCTAATATTCCTATAACATCAAAGCTATCAGTAAACATTAATGGTTTGTTAAACCGCTTATGGTTGCAGGGTTTTTATAATGGTACATCGTACAAAAATAGCGGTTACATGGGCAACATGTTTACAAGCATCAGTTACAAATTTACAAGCGGCTACCGCATAGGGATGAACACCGGGTACTTTAGCGGCAATGTTACTTTACAGGGGAAATCAAGTTATTTTATATTTAATTCCTATGTGTTTAGTAAAGATTTCCTGAATAAAACCGCCAGCATATCCCTGGTTGCCAATAACCCATGGAGCAAGTATTGGCATGGAAATTCAACAACCAACACCCCTGATTTTTCACAGGTAGATAATCATGAACAAACATATCGTACATTCGCTCTGAGGGTAAGCTACAAGTTTGGCAGATTAAACAGCGACATCAAGAAAAATCAGCACGGCATCGATAACGATGACACAAAAAGCAGCAGCAAAGGCACAGGCAATCAATAATAACAAATGAAAGTATACGGCATTAAAAATTGTAATACAGTACAAAAAGCGCTCGACTGGTTTAAAGCTAATGGAGTTGATTATGAATTTCACGACTTTAAGAAACTGGGCGTTAGTGATGAAAAATTACAGGAATGGGATAGCAAAGCAGGCTATACCCATTTTATGAACAAACAGGGCCTTACCTGGAAACAACTCGATCCATCGGTAAAAGAAAGCGTGAAAGGCGTTGCAGAAGCACTACTATTGCTAAAAGAAAAAACCAGCATGATAAAACGCCCGGTAATTGAAGACGGCGACTTTTTATTCTTTGGGTTTGATGAGCAGGCTTACAAGCAGCATTTCAAAAAATAAAAGCAGTTAAACGTTAATAAAATAACAGCCCCGGCTGGTAAAATTGTTACCTGGATAATTAACTTTCAGGTAACAATTATTTTACCAACCGGGGCTTTTCCGTATTTTATATTATCTTTCGGTCGATTTTTAACTGATCTAAAAGAACTAAATGAAATTTAAACTGCTTGCCGGTGTACTACCGGCTTTTGTTGCCCTTATTAATGTGAGCCAGGCACAGCAACAAACTCCACAGCCTGCAGCCGCTACAGACACTTCTAAACCTGTTAGCAAATACAATTACCGCGATGCTTTTGGCCCATACTTTTACACAAAGAATGGAAATGAGAACCGTGCGGCCGATGGGCAGCCGGGGCCAAAATACTGGCAAAATCGTGCCGATTACCAGTTAGCAGCTACATTAGACGATAAAAACAACCAAATTACCGGTTCTGAAACACTTACTTACACCAACAACAGCCCGCAAAAATTAGGTTTTTTATGGATGCAGGTTGATCAGAATTTATTTAAGCAGGATTCAAGGGGTTCGGCTATTGTGCCATTATCGGGCAGCCGTAACTGGGGCCGCGGACAGGTATTTGACGCTGGCGATAAAATAAAATCAGTTACAGTTGATGGCGTTGCTGTAAAATATTTAATAACCGATACTCGTTTGCAGGTATTTTTACCGAAAGAACTGGCTGCTGATGGCGGGCAAGTGAAAGTGAAAATAGAGTGGTCATTCACGCCGCCGAATTACGGATCGGACCGTATGGGGGTGCAGGATACTAAAAACGGCAAAATATACCAAATAGCACAATGGTATCCGCGCATGTGTGTGTATGATGATGTAATGGGATGGAATACGCTGCCGTATACTGGTCCGGGTGAGTTTTACCTGGAGTATGGCGACTTCGACCTGAGTATTACCGCGCCTGCAAGCCACATTGTATTTGCGTCAGGCGAGTTACAAAACCCAACTGAAGTTTACACACCTGAGCAGCAAAAACGCTGGGCAAAGGCTGCTGAAAGCGAAAAAACGGTAATCATCCGCAGCGCGGCTGAAGTTACTAAATCTGCTTCGCGCCCTGCCGGTAAGGCAACATTAACCTGGCACTTTAAAATTAAAAGCGCGCGTGATGTTTCATGGGCATCGTCGGCAGCGTTTATTGTTGATGCGGCTAAGATGGACCTGCCAAGCGGTAAAAAATCGATAGCTATATCAGCTTACCCGGTTGAAAGCGATAGTACTAATGCATGGAGAAGATCAACCGAATACGTAAAGAAATCTATCGAGTATAACTCAGCCAAATGGTTCGAGTACCCATACCCGGCTGCTACTGCGGTTGCAGGTATTGTTGGTGGTATGGAATATCCGGGCATTGTTTTTTGCGGAGCGAAATCGAAAGGGAAGGGCCTGTGGGGCGTTAATGATCACGAGTTTGGCCATACCTGGTTCCCGATGATAGTAGGATCGAACGAGCGTTTATACGGCTGGATGGATGAAGGTTTTAATACTTTTATTAATACCTTATCAACTGCTGATTTTAATAACGGTGAGTACAAACCAACCAAACCAATGGACATGCACAAAACAGGTGCCAGGCTTACCGACCCTGCTTTGGAACCTGTTTTAACGGCACCGGCTGATTTAAAAGAAGCAAATACCGGCACATTATTATACTTTAAACCGAGTGCTGGTTTAGTTTTGCTACGCGAACAAATCTTAGGCCCTGAACGTTTCGACCGTGCATTTAAAACTTATATTGAAAGATGGGCCTTTAAACACCCAACGCCTGACGACTTTTTCCGTACAATAGAAAATGTATCGGGCGAGAGCCTGCAATGGTTCTGGAGGGCTTGGTTTATTAACAACTGGAGACTTGATGTAGCGGTTAGTGATGTTAAATATGTAGATAACGATCCAACAAAAGGAGCGCTGATCACTATTGATAACCTCGACAAAATGGCTATGCCGGTGATACTGGAGATAAAAACCAAGAGCGGTAAAACCGAGCGTATAAAATACCCGGTTGAGATATGGGAGCGTTTTGCGAGCCGCACTTTCAAATATCCATCAACCGAACCTATAGAATCGGTTACTTACGATCCTGACAATGTGTTGCCCGATTATAACCCGGCAAACAATGTTTGGAAAAGTAAAGAAGAAGTAAAATAACATACTAAGCCCGGTTTATCCGGGCTTTTTTGTTTTAAAAGGCATATTTTTAATCGATATGAAAGACATCACCATTGAACAGATCCGCCCTGAACTAACCTGGAAATTGCGCCGGGAAATTTTATACCCTGAACAAACGGCATCTGAAATGCAGATGGATGAGGATAATGATGGGTATCATTTCGGGGTGTTCCAAAATAATTATATTGTGGCAATCATCTCCCTTTTTAAGCGGGATGATAGCTGGCAATTCCGGAAATTCGCGGTTCAGGCATCGGTACAAGGTAAGGGTATAGGTGGCAAGCTGTTGCAATATATTACCGATTTTGTTATCAACGAGGGTGGTACCAAACTGTGGTGCAATGCCCGGCTTACGGCTATACCGTTTTATTTAAAACACGATTTTGTGCAGAAGGGAGAGCATTTTTCAAAAAATGGTTTTGATTACGAGATCCTGGAAAAGGATCTGTTGACATAAAAAAAGCCGGTTTATAAAATAAACCAGCTTTCAACCAAACTAATTATATATTGAAAAATTTACTCACCACAAAGATGCGCTATCAGCATAAAGCCAATGTTAAACTATTAATAAACTATGCGCCTAATGGCTATTAGTTAACTTGGCATTACCAACAGCTTTATTATATTTGCTTGTGGCTAAATACAGGCTACCTTATGAAACATGGCAAAGAAAAATACTGATGCTCCAAAGCATACACCTGTTGTAAACGAAACTTCGCTTTCTTTTTTTGAAAAATATATAAATAACCCATCGCCTACCGGTTTTGAGTCGAAAGGCCAGGAAATGTGGCTCGATTATTTAAAGCCTTATATTGATGAGCATTATGTAGATAACTACGGTACTGCCGTTGGTATCATCAATAAAAATGCCGCTTACAAAGTAGTTATTGAGGCACATGCCGATGAGATTTCATGGTTTGTAAACTATATCACGAGCGATGGCCTGATCTATGTGATCCGCAATGGTGGCTCTGATCACCAGATAGCACCATCAAAAAGGGTGGATATCCATACCGATAATGGCATAGTAAAAGCAGTTTTCGGCTGGCCTGCTATCCACACCCGTGGCGCAGGTGATAAGGAAGAATCTCCGACACTGAAAAACATTTTCCTGGATTGTGGCTGTACTTCAAAAGAAGAAGTAGAGAAACTGGGCATCCATGTAGGTTGTGTAATTACCTATGAAGATGAATTTATGGTACTGAACGACCGCTACTATGTTGGTCGCGCGCTGGATAACCGTGCAGGTGGCTTTATGATAGCCGAGGTTGCCCGTTTACTTAAAGAAAACAAGGTTACGTTACCATTTGGCTTATACATTGTAAACTCGGTGCAGGAAGAGATAGGTTTACGTGGTGCAGAAATGATTGCGCATTACATCAAACCAAATGTTGCCATTGTTACCGATGTTACGCATGATACCCAAACTCCGATGATCAATAAAATTACACAGGGCGATCTGGCCTGTGGTAAAGGTCCGGTAATATCATATGCTCCGGCAATCCAAAATAA
>Ga0302233_10001970_pt1 | contig 13434 bp, 8 predicted proteins | sample II_Palsa_N3_1_FD_193516 | JGI IMG/M metagenome (GOLD analysis project Ga0302233, IMG submission 193516) | Peat permafrost microbial communities from Stordalen Mire near Abisko, Sweden - II_Palsa_N3_1 | ecosystem: Environmental > Terrestrial > Soil > Palsa > Peat permafrost | place: Sweden...
AATTTGCCATGTCCCATTCGTACACACTTCCATCTTTCTCATTCACGGCGAACCAGCCAACTAGATTGCTTTGAGGCTTGTTAGTTGGCGCGTCTAACTTGAAGTGCAGACCGAAAACGTAGTAACCGTCAGTTTGGGAGTAGTCCTCGCAGACGTACTTCCCCGATGGCTGACCCTTCGCAACAAGATGGTCACGTAACGCCGTCCTTTTTAATACTTCACACGCTTCACCTTTCGACTTAACCGCCGCAATTGCATCTGAAAAAAATAAAAGGCAGCTTATAAAAGTGAAAGCACAAATTAAAAAAATTAGATGTCTCATATAAACCCCGATTCAAAATATTTATTTCTTACCTTGATCAGTGCAGTCACAGTTTGCCCCGAATTTCTTCACGGACTTGTATACATTGCTTAAATCACTATCGTAATTTGGATTCTTAGAATTATATCCCTCGCCACGGATATCCTGCACAAATTCATCGAAAGAATCGGCATCAGCAACAGAGGGACCAATCCGGCCTTCAAAATACTGTGCGGCACTTCCGATAGAGCTGAACTGAATGTCGTTCCCGCCACCGTGCGTAAGGCCGAACGGATTATTCAAAGACTGTGCATGAGGTCCATACCAACCGCTTTCGTACGCAGATAGTGCGAACATGTAATTAGGGTCTACATCCATGTCTGCACTCATTGCTCTTATTGTTGGGCCGAGCGCTTGGAAAAATGCCTTTACTCCAGGGGGGCAAGCGGCCAATCCTAGCGGATCGATGAACGATAAAGGGTCGCCGCCGACATAGGCATAGATAGTTGCCCCCGACACGAGTTCGTCGTACCGGAGGCCGTTTTCCCTAGGCGTGGTGCGGGTTAGCGAGCGGCTGGCGAAGACACCTTCTCCCTGTTCGATGCAATTTTTCCCTAGACGCGAGTTTCGGTGGCGCAGCGCGCGCGCGCAAGTGATGGCGCAGCAGGCCGGGCGAGATGAGACCTTCAGCCGATCGATTCGTCGTCGATGGCTATCCGCTCGGTACGTGCCTGCTTCGCCGGTGCGTGACCGCGCGGGTCTGCTGCAGTATGTCGATCGAGACGTGAGTGTAGATCTCCGTCATCGCTACGCCGAAGTGGCTAAGCCGAGCCTGGACGCGGCGAATGCCCGCCCTTCTCCTGCATGTGCGTGGTGCAGATAGCCAGTTCAGTGCGTGCCGCGGCTCGCAACTTTCCATTTGTGATACGCGTTGCTACGCACCCTCTTCGGCGCACCCGCAACTATGACGCAGTAAATCTATTCTTAAATGCAATTAGCGACAATCGCACTCCGAGCCAAAGCCCGAGCCCGATGGACAAAAGCAATTCCCATGACCATGTTCTCGGCTGATGTACCAATTCGATGGCCATTGAGGCAAAACTAGCGGCCAGGAGACTGTATGCAGCATCACTAAAGTTTTGCAGCGGTTCGTTGATAACAAATGGATTGCTACGCCAGGAAGGAGTGCGCCATTCCTGAAGTTGCGTTTTGCTGCTAGTCACGCCAATCCACGACAGCAGCAGCACGAAGGCGCAGCAACCGACCATGAGAAATATTGGAAAAGCTAACGCGGGTTCTGGAAAGTCATTTCGCTGATCACGCATCACATAGGGCACTACGAACATACAAGCGGCAATCATGGCTATTCGCCAAATCAGCCAAATCGATTTTTCACTTTTCATGAGCCGCTGGACCTGTTGATTTTAGTGAAACGTATGAGTGAACTCGAGTCCAGCACTTGCCTCTCCTTCATATTCCAAACCGGCCGTAACGAACTGCCCAGCACCGGAGGAGCTACCAAGACCATACTCAGGTTCCAATCCATGGTAGCTACTGAAATTTGTATTTTGATCGAGAGTTATTCCTGCGTTCACACCAGCGCCGACACTGAAAGGGCCTTTCCCAACCTCGGCTTCTGCGTAGAAACCTAGACTATTCGAATGGCATGGGGCGTTTGCAGCGGGCTTGCCTCCCTTAGGATTGAAAGACACTCCTTTGCCCACGCCGATACCCAGCCGAAGGCTAAAGGAATCCACGGAAAAGCCTGTTCCTGTCAGAACGATTCCGCCTCCAAGCGGCCCGTACAACCCATATATTTGTGCGGTCAGTGCCCAAAGACCCGTCGGATCGACGTAATCGAGTGGATCACCCCCCACATAGGCGTAGATACTAGATTGACTTGATGATTACTGTTGTGCTATCGGATTTTTGCTCAGCCTTTATGTTGAAGCGAGCGATATAAATGTTCATACATTCAAGCAGATCGAATAAATCATTGCCTTGACTGCTGAAGAAAATCTTTTTTGTGTTTGATAAATTCGATCCGTTGCGAGAGGTAATTATATTGTACCCGGTGACATTCGAACTAACTGCAGCCCCTCGCACGGGAAACACCGTGATCCGTTCAATGTCTTTCCATTGTATGACCTTGAATCGTTTCCCAAGAATGGTCCTCGAGATTGACTCATTGTCGATAACGATATTCGTCTTTCCAATAAAAAATACGCCACCGATAAGCAAAAAGAAAAGAGCGCCTACGAGGAAAAAAATTGCGACTCCTACACCGCCCCCTTGGCTGGCAATCAAGCCGGCAAAGACGACAAGCAGAACCGTCATTAAGCCGCATACGATGAGTGCTGGAAACCTGCCTTTGAACTTATAGACGTATGGAAGAGCTGTACTCATACATTGCTCCTTTACCTCTGGCAGCCACATTCACTGCTCGCCCCAGATGGTAGAAAACCATGGGCGGCCCCTGGATCGAAAGCCTCTCCTATAGCGTTAATACCTCCGGTGATACCCGAAAACACATTGGACGCGGTGCCTCCGACGGCCGCTTCTCCAGCTCCTGCTGCAAATGCCTCTCCGCTCATCAAGGGCGCCATTGCTCCTAAAGCCACTCCAAACGCCAAGCCATCGGTCAGCTTCTTCTTGCATGAGGGATTAGCCAGGTTGTTAAGCTCATTACCTCCCACTGTAGCAACTGCGCCAGTGAATGCACCTGTTGCAACGGTTGTCCCGGTGGCGGCTAACATTCCTCCGATTCCCCCACCTGCCCATGCGCCTGCTTCAACTGATAGTTGGGGAGCAAAGAACCCCACAATACCGCCCACAACGCCACCTGCGACAGCTCCTCGCCAACCTCCAGCCTCATAGCCAGCTACACCGCCCGCCACAGCACCAATCAAAGCGGTGATGAATTCACGCCCACTTGGATCCCGATACATGATGGGATCACCACCGGTGTAGGCATAGAAGCTCAACTGCCCACCACCAAATGTGATCGGGTCCTCACTGATGAAACCGCCCATCATCGGACTGTAATAGCGCGCTCGGTAGTAGTAGAGGCCCGGACTGTCCGCCTCCCGCCCCGTGTACTGGTAGGGATTCGTGAATCCCGTCGCCGTGTCGCTCGGCGTCACGTTGCCATACGGGTCATAGCTGTACTGCTCTCTGATCGCACCGGTGGAGTCGGTCAGCGCGATCGTGCTGTTCAGTGCGTCGGTGAGCAAGTACGTGCGGCCCGTGACGTCATTACGTGCGAAGCGCTCGTCGACCCCTAGCCCCGTAAGGATCGGATTGATCGTGCTGCCCTGCGTCTCCTGGACAGCGCTTGCACCGTCGTAAAGGAACTGCATCGGCGTACCACCTTGAACGGTCTTACTGATGCGTCTGCCCATCGCATCGTAGGCAAAACTCATCTCGACGGCGCCACCGCGACTTATTTGCGTCAGCTGATTGCGTGCATTCCACGTATAGGTACTCACGCCGTCACTCGTTAAATTGCCGTCCGCGTCATAACTGAACGCCTGCCCGTTGAAGCTGGTTTCCCGATCATTGAGATCGAACGCCGGTGCTTGCGTCGTCGGGGTGGGCTGGACGTCGGTGGCGAAGCTGCCCGCCTTGATACTGAGTCGACCATCATTGTCATAGCCGTAGGTCAGGTTACCCAGACTGGTGCCATTGCTTTGGGCGTAAGTGAGGGCGGTAAGTTCACTGGCGTTGTCGTAGCCATAGTTCGCCGTCACGCCATTGGGCAATGTCAGTGCGGTGCGGTGATTGTCTGCATCGTAGGCCAACTGCACCATTTCGCTACCCTGGGCGATGGCGGTCAAGCGGTTGGCGTTGTCGTACGTGTAGTTCGCCGTGGCCTGCGCCGCTGGCGTCATGCTGATACGCCGACCGTCCGCATCGTAGGTGTAGCTGACGCTGCCATTTGGTGTCGCGGTGCCGGTCACGCGATTTAGCCCGTCGTAGCCCCAGCTCATAGCACCGGAAAGGGTATCGACCAGATTGGTCAGGCGGTTACCCGCGTCGTAGTGGGCCTGTATGCCCGAGCCATCGGCATAGGAAACCAGGCTTCGCCGGTTCAACGCATCGTAACTGACCTCGTTGATTTGTCCTTTGCGATCGGTGTGGGTGAGCATGTTACCCAGGCCGTCATAGGCCCATGACTCGCTCTGGTTCATCGCGTCAGTACGGGTGACCCGGCGGTTGCGGTTGTCGTAGGTGTAGTTGATCACACCCTGGTTGGGCAGCGCCACGTTCAACAGGTTGCCGTTGCCGTCGTAGCTCATCGAGGTCGTCTGGCTGAGCGCGTCCGTCGTCGATACCACGCGGTCGTTGGTGTCGTACTGCGTCAACGTGACATTGCCCAGCGGATCGCGCGTGGCGATGCGCCGGCCCAGGACATCCACGTCGTAGCTAACGGTGCGGCTCAGGGCGTCGGTGACGCTTTGCAGGTCATAGCCCTGATAGGCAAAGGTAGCCGTATGACCCAAGGCGTCCTGCACCGCCGTCGGCTGACCGGCGCTGTTGCATTGAATGGTGGTGCTATGGCTTAGCGCATCGGCAATCTGGGTTAGGCAGCCGTTGGTGTACGTGAAGTTGGTGGTGTGGCCAAGCGGATCGGTGGCCGAGGCGAGCTGGTTGTAGCTGCTGGTATACGTAAAGCTGGAGGTGATGGCGTTGGACGTGCCCGACAGCTGCGTCGAGCTGAGCACATTCCCCACGGCATCGTAGGTATAGGCCGTGGTGCGACCAAGCGCATCCGTTTCGTTGTCGACTAACCCTGATGCCTCGCGGTTGAACGTGGTGGTCTGTACGAGCGGGGTACCGTAGGCCTCGGTGATGCTGGACGGGTAGCTACTGATCGGATCGAACGCTACTTGCTCTTGGTTGCCGTTGGGGTCGGTCACCGCGGTGGAAGTGACCACGTTGCTGCTGTTGGTTGTGTAGGCAAACTGGTAACTGGTGTTGTCTGCGTAGGTTTGCTTCGTAACACGGCCGTTGGCGTCATACTGGTTAGTCACCCATACCGTTCCCCGCCGATCCTGCATGGTCTGCATGTGGTGATCGCTGTCGTAGGTGTACTGCTCGGTGGTCTGGTCGGGGTAGGTCACCGTGGCCAGGCTACCGGCCGTGTTGTAGGCATAGTTGATGGCGCGACCGCTGTTATCCACTGCACTGATAGCGCGATTGCTTCCGTCGTAGTTGAACGTGATCGTGCGGCCGCTGGGTGATATCGCCTGCTCGAGCAGGCCACCGTTGTAATTGAACTGGATCTGATTGCCATAGCGATCCTGAATCCACGACAGCGAATTGGGGACGTGACGAGTGAAGGCGTATTGCGTGCCGTCCTTCAACGTTACGATCCAGTGTGCACCGATGCTGGTGTTGTCGAGCAGGAATTGGAGGGTGGCACCGTAAAAAGCCGAATTGGTACCCGTATGCTCCCACACGGTCCCTGCAGGAAACGGCCACGTTGCCGCGCCGCTGACGAGGTTGAAGGTGATGCCTTCGCCACACGGCAGCACCAGGGTGGAGGTGGTGACGGCCGCCGCGCCACTTGGGTTATACAAGTAGAGGCCGAAGTTGGCGTTGCCGCCGATGCCGAAGACATGCGAATTAGGATCGCCCGATGTATATGCCCGCGTGAGCGCTAGCGGCAAGACATCCCGGATCGATAGATCATTCCACTCATGGAACAGGATGCCCGTCTGCAAATCGATAGGCTGCCCTGTAGCGCAATTGTTGGGCTTCTGGGGCGTAGGTGGGTTGGTGCTGTTTTGCGATGCTCCCGCACCCAATGCCCAGGCCAGAGTCACCCCCGAATCGGGGGCCAGGTGCTTGGCATCCGCGGTGACATGACCACTCCCATACATCTGCCATCCTTCCTTGACGCTGTAGACCCAAAAGTCTCCCTCGCTCGCCGGCTTGGCACGGCCGTAATTGGGATACACCACGCGGATGCCTTGGGCTGCCGCGGGGGTGAGCCCCTCGACCACGGCATCGCCTGGCTGGATGGTGAAATACATCGGAAAGTTGTCGGGCAGCGGGAACGGCGCGTGATCGACTGGCGTGGGTACGAGTGCGATGTGCGTGAGCACATGGCCATCGCGATCCTTGAACACGGCCCCGGCCGGAATGTGAAGCTCCAGGCCAGGCATATCCGGGTGGGTCAGCACTACCTCGCGGGTGGTCGGCGCCGGCAGCGTGACCTCATCACGTGGAAGGATGCGCGGCAAATACATCACAAACGGCATGTGACTGATGGCCTGGGCTTTGATGCTTGCACCAACCACGAAACGACCGTATTTCACTTCACCATGGCTGGCCGAACCACCGTCCACGAATAGTTCTTGTCGACCGGCGGGCAGATTTTTCAGCACGAATACACCGTGCGCATCGGTGCGTACTTTGTTGCCGCCGATGCTTACTTCAACATTGGCAATGGGTGTTTCATCGACCTGGCGTACCTGGCCGATCAGGGCCGTGGTGCCTTGAGGCACGCTGGCTTCCAGGGCGTGCGTGTCGGGCAAGTTTTGATACGGCGCATACAAGCGCCAATGGGCGCCGGTGAAGTCCGGAGCATTGTTCTTGCCCGGATACCAGGCGCCATCGCGAATAAAATCATGCGGGCGGCAGAGCTGATCGTCATTGCAGGGGGCATGGCCGCCGCCGGCCAGCACGTAGAGCGGCGGCTGAGAAGGCTGTTGTCCCCCGGGTACCTCCGGTGCGGGACGCCCACCGTACCCCGCAACCACTACGCCGGTCGCATCGGTGCTCGCCGTCGTAAAACCGACCGCGGTATACGGTACCGCATCGCCACCGGCAGCATGCAGACCTTTGACGAACAACGTGTAGCGCGAACCCGGGTACAAATCGTCCGGTAGTTGCACGAATGCGAGGCGGCCGCTCTCGGCACCAACGACATGCACCGCCACGCTACCTTCAGGGCCAAGCAACGTTACCGTGCGAGTGTTCAATTGCCGCAAGTCAATCGGCACCGCAAAGCGCAATACCAACGGGCCGTGGATTGAGGCGGTCGGGTTGTCTCTGGCCGGCAACGTATCTGTGATCATTGCCGCGGGAGTTGCGACGGGCGTCACCGCGTTGCTTAGCTGCAATGTAGTTGGTTGGAACTGCCATGCGCGGCTAACTGCGTGCCCCTGGCTATCGACACCGCCAGCGACGCGTACCGAGCCGTCGGCCTGCAACACGGCCTTGCCTCCAATGCGTTCCGTCGTGGATGCATCCGATAACGAGATTGCCTGGCGAGAAGCGTTTTGCCACAGCACGGCGGTGGTGGCGTTCGTGGGGTCCTCCGACCAGCCGCCCGTCATCAGCAGACGACCGTCAGTTAGCACCGACAAGGTGTGCCCGGCCCGTACTGGAAGACCCAATGCTCCCGTACGCACAAAATGCTGAGTAGCTGGATCGAACCATTCACCGCTTTCGAGCATAAGGCCGCGCGCATCGATACCGCCCCACAGCAATACCTCCCCGCCTGGCATGACGGTGACGGAAGCAAAGCGGCGTGCTTCGGGCAGACGCACAGCCTGACGCCGGTCGCCGTCAACCAGGTAAGCGATGCCCTGCGAACCATGAACTTCCAGGACACGGCCATCCGACAGCAGCGTCTGACTCACCTCGGCGGAAGCTGGCAACACAAACGCACGACTGCCACTTGTCACACGCTCAAGTGGTGACTGTTGGGACAGCGAAACGGCTGCCGCACTGAGTGCAACCATGCTAAACAGCGCTGCTATCGGTGTTGCACGCCCACGCATCCATTTCACCTTCATCATCGTTCCTTTGAATTGAATGCCAGCCCCATGTCGCCCAGAAGGAAGGGCCTTTACATCTATGGCGTGGTGAGGATCAGTTGTGCTGTCGCTGGAAAGCCGATGCCACCGGTGTCCACGATCACGGTGTAAGTGCCGCTCGATGGCAAGCTAGGCAAATTCAACGAACCCGAGCTGCTGGTGATGAAGAAACCGTAGTAGTTGGTGGTGGTGACCGTCCCCGGTACAAAGACGACCACGTAGAGGGATTGTCCGGAAGGGGTCGTGCTGACGCCAGACAGTCCCAAAGCCACTGTCTGGCCGGCGGTCGCTGAGAAGCTAAATCGCTCGACCTGTCCCATCCCCAGGTTCACCGTCGCGGGTACCCCAGGCGTCAACGCAGGCCCAATGACATCCGGCTGCAGCTGCGCCGTGAAGCCCAGCGTGCCGGTCCCTCCAGACACCACCACCACTGAATACGTTCCCGCCACAAGATTGAAAAGATATTGATCGCAACTGGGCCCGAGAGTGGCGCCGCAGGTATAGGACGTGACCTGCGTTCCCGAAGGGTTGTAGATTTGTACTTCCACGCCACCAGCCGTGACATCACTCAACTCCAATTCCAGGTTGTCACCCGCATTGGCCGTGAAACTTAGATAAACATTTTGCCCGGGCGTCGTGGCGCTATAACTTTGGCTGGCACCGTTGCTTGTGACCGAGCCAGTGACAGCGGGCAGTAAGGTCAGTTGCGCGGTCGCCGGAAGACCGATCCCATTGGTGTCCACAACCACCGTGTACGTGCCGCTCGCTGGCAAATTGGGCAAGTTCAAGGTGCCCGAACTGCTCGTTGTGAGCAACGAGTAGTAGTTGTTGGGGGTGACCGCTCCCGGAGCGTAGACACCAACGTTAAGGATCCGCCCAGATGGGGTTGTACTGACACCCGCGAGATTCAATGCGATGGTCTGACCGGCGATGGCCGAAAAGGTAAATCGCTCGACTTGGCCCATCCCCAAGTTCACTGTTGCGGGTGTTCCGGGCGTCAACGTGGGCCCGATCACATCCGGCTGCAGCTGCGCCGTAAACCCGAACATACCGCTTCCGGCGGGCACCACTACCGCCGAATACATTCCCGCCGCGAGATTCCAGAGCAGTAGATCGCAACTGGGCCCGGTGGTGGCCCCGCAGATGTAGGACGCGACTTGCGTCCCTGAAGGGTTATAGATTTGTACTTCCACCGTACTGGCCGCAATGACATCACTCAACTCCAATTCCAGGTTGTCACCCGCATTGGCGGTGAAACTTAGATAACCATTTTGCCCAGCGATCGTGGCGCTATAACTTTGGCTTACACCGTTGTCTGTCACCGTACCGCCGGCACCGGGCAGCAAGGTCAGTTGCGCCGTAACCGGGAAACCGATGCCACCGGTGTCCACGACCACTGTGTAGGTACCGCTCGCCGGTAAATTGGTCAAGTTCAAGACGCCCGAACCACTCGTTGTGAGCACAGTTAAATAATTGGTAGTGGTGATCGTTCCAGGGGCGAAAACGACAGCGTGAATGGACTGCCCGGCGGGGGTTGTACTCAGGCCCGAAAGCTCCAGGCTCACGGTCTGGCCCGCGGTGGCCGAAAACGTAAATCGCTCGACCTGCCCCATCCCCATGTTTACCGCAACAGGTGTCCCGGCAGTTAGCGCCGGTCCGATCACATCCGACTGTAGTTGTGCCGTAAAACCGAGCGTGCCGCTTCCAGAGGGCACAACCACCATCGAATATGTTCCCGCCGCAAGATTCCAAAAGTATTGATCGCAACTCGGACCAGCGTTGGCATTGCAAGCGAAGGATTCAACTTCCACACCTGAAGGGCTATAGAGCTGAACCTGCACCCCGCCCGCCGTAGTGACGTTGCTCAATTCGAATTCCAGGTTGTCACCCTGGTGAGCATCGAAGGTCAGAATACCGATCTGGCCCGCTGCTCCACCGCCGAAATTGATCGCGTTTCCATTCGTCGCGAGGTAACCGGTAGGGGCGCCATTGGCTTCGCTGACGATACTGCTGGGTAGTACCGCAACCGGGGTAGCGCTAATCGCCGTGCCATACGGGGTATCGACCGCGACGTGACCACTCACCGCGTTGTTTGGCACGGTGTACTGCAGTTGGTTGTCGGTGAGCGAGGACACCAACAGCATGTCGAGTCCGCCCATTTGCACAGCGGTATCGCCGGTTATCGGATCGAGGTGCATCCCGGTCACGGTGACCGTACTCCCCACCGCGACAACTGGCGTGACCTGCAAAATGGTGGGGCGTGCGCCGGTATCGTCGATGACGAAAGGCGTAGCACTCACCGCCGTTTGGCCGCCGACGGTCGTACTGATAGGGCCCGTCGTCGCGCCAGCAGGTACGGCCACCACTAGCTGCGTGGCCGACGCGGAAAGCACGGCGGCTACCGTGCCGGTGAAGCTCACGTTATCGTTGGCGACGCTGCTGCTGAAACCTTGACCGTCGAGGGTGACCAGTGTGCCGGCCGCACCATGGGTGGGTGTAAAGGCAAAGATCGCCAACTGTCCAACTGGCAGAGGCGCACTGACTTGGCCCGGGTGACCCAAAGCATCGTAGGTGTACTGGACCGTGGTGCCATTGCTTTGCGTAACCGCAACGACGCGTCCGTTGGCATCATGTACGTAGCTGGTCTGCGCTTGGGCTAGGCCAAACCAGAGCAAGGTTCCACAGAGCAGCCAGCCGGTTAGGGCTCGCAAGAACATGCCGGGCTGGCGTAACGTTCGCCGCCCGATGCTGACATGTTCCCCGTTGTTTTCACTCTCCGTACGCCTGCCGATGCCCCGCGATTCCATACGCACGTCCCTTGCGCCGCTCCTTGGAAACGGCTGGCTTGATCTCAACGCGTGATGCCCTGTCGCGGGCTTCCCCTACGTGCACTCTGAGGTGCATGGACTTACTCCGTCAATAGCATCACAAAATCATGCCGTGGTTGCCTGATGAAGAACCCGCTGGTCACCTTTGCCGCGAGTACGGTCTAATGCTCTACCTTGCGGTCGTGCATTCGGGTGCAGCCGGATCGCCATGACCGCGGTTTCGACCTACTGAAGTACTTGAGGGGACACATGATTCGATCCGGATGGCTGGTGTGTTTAGGTGCGTTGGTCCTTAGCCTGGCAGGTTGCAACCATCAGACGTCGTCCCAGACGTCAGCGGGCTCGACATCGATGACCCCAGCCGGCCCGACCAGACCCGCTAACACGGCTGATGAGAACACCTGGGGCAACTATCTCGCCGAAGTAGGCAAGCTGCACGGCCACGATGTCGCCATGCGACCGTACATCTACGTGATCCCGGCGGGAGATAGCATTGCGGCGAATGCGCGTCGCCAGAATGAAACCGACTCCGTAGTCCATAGCATCGGGCCGATACTGATGCCCGGTGGCATGCTGATCTTGGGCGGTCCCGATGCGAAGCAGACGACCTTGTTTATTGCCGATGTGGCTAAGCCTCTGAAAGCGGATGCGCTGAAGGGCATTGTCGTGTTGGTGGTCAGCGACGCTTCCCAGCAGGCCACCATTGGCAATGCTCTCAAGCCGAGCGGCGCGACCGTGCGCTTTGTCGCGATGTAAGCCCGCATTCTTGTGACAGGGGCCATGCGGCAGTCGTCGCACAGATATGTTCCACGCCTCATAGGGCTTATCGCCCTATCGGCGATCCTGTCGGCCGTCGTGTTGAAAAGTCACTCCGCCGCCGGAAAGCCCGCGGCGATCTCGCAGACGTCCGTGCGCATTGCACTGGGCAAGCAGCTTTTCAACGACCCTCAGTTGAGCGTCGATGGCACGGTCCGTTGTGCCTCATGCCACATTCCGGAAAAGGCGTATACCGACGGTCGACGCGTGGCCATCGGTGTCTATGGACGCACGGGTACCCGAAACACACCCAGCTTGGCTACCATCGAGATCTCCGGGAATAACTCGTTCTTTTGGGATGGGCGTCGCACCACCCTAGAACAGGCGGTACTTGATCCACTCACCAATCCAGTCGAGATGGGATTGCACACCCAAGCGGAACTGATACAGAAGATCGAACGGAACGTGGGGTACAGCGAGGCGTTTGCGCAAGCGTTTGTAAATCCCAAGTCGGGCATTAGCCCTGACCAGGTTGCCAGCGTACTGGCGGCTTACATCCGTTCCTTGAAATCCTCCGAAAGCGCCTACGACCTCTATGCCACGCAGGGCGACCACACCGCACTGAGTCTCCGTGCGCAACTTGGGTTGGCGATATTTAAGAGCAAAGGCCACTGTTCGGAGTGCCATCGGTTGGAAGGCTCCCCAGCCATGTTGACGGATCATGCCTATCACCGCACAGGTGTTGGACTTGATGAGGTCAATCAGAATCTTCCCGCACTCACAGAAGCTACCATTCAGCGCTCGCTCCACGGTGCCGCTATCGGTAATCGCGTGGCCACTCATGCCGACGAAGCGCAGCTCGGGCGCTTCAACGTGACGCAAGATCCGGCCGACATCGGTCTCTTCCGCACGCCCTCGCTGCGTGGCGTGTCGTTGACAGCTCCGTACATGCACGATGGCAGCGTAGCAACACTCAACGAAGCAATCGACCGGGAGGTGTATTACCGGAGCCTGCAAGCCGGCTATCCGCTCAACCTAAGCATTGAGGAACGACAAGATCTGAAGGCATTTCTTCAGGCACTATAAGGTGGCGTACAGCGCCATCAAAACAAACCTCGGGAAAAGACTGACCATAGTTCGTGAACTAAAGCTCGTCACTCTTCGAGGGCGAGCCGGGGCGATGGCGGGTAGTGCTGTAGGTTCAGCCTATACCGATGATTGTCCACTCTGGCTGCGAGCGCTCGACAGGTTGAGTTGACCTTTTTGGTCGAGCTGACTTCAGCAAGTTAGCGATCGCGCGCAGAAAAAAATCACCAGCGCAGATACAGCTCGATCGATCAGAACACCGCGCACCACTTCATCCTCGTTGTGGTGTGACGAGTCATTGGCATCGCGCTTTATGAGAAATGTCTTGGCTGCAGAGAGTTGACCTTGCTTCCGCATGCGTGCCCGCCGAGTCCCGGAAGGCGTCTTAACCCATGTTGCCAAGATAAGCCTGTAGTGGAAGTGTGCCGAAAAGCACCTCTGACCAACACGCTACAAGGCATTTTTTGACCAAAAAAAACCCGCAAAGCCTTTGGCTATGCGGGTTTGAAACTGGTGGGCCGTCCGGGATTCGAACCCGGGACCAATAGATTAAAAGTCTACTGCTCTACCAACTGAGCTAACGGCCCATCATTTTGAAAGCCAAGCCGCCAATTTTACGGGCTGGGGGGCATCG
>Ga0302233_10001974_pt1 | contig 13418 bp, 21 predicted proteins | sample II_Palsa_N3_1_FD_193516 | JGI IMG/M metagenome (GOLD analysis project Ga0302233, IMG submission 193516) | Peat permafrost microbial communities from Stordalen Mire near Abisko, Sweden - II_Palsa_N3_1 | ecosystem: Environmental > Terrestrial > Soil > Palsa > Peat permafrost | place: Sweden...
CTGTGAGGAAAGTTTGCAAGCTGTGCAACATTACCGTCGGCGGCAGCAAGAGAGGCAGCCGGGGCAATGACGGCGGCGGCAGCGGCAGCAGGCTCCTCCTTGACAAAGTTGGACGGGAACAGTCCGACCCTGCCGTTGAGCTCTCCTTTCCACCATCCCTCGTCAATCTCCTCGTAAACGGTGATGAGGTCGCCCTTCTTCAGCGGGAGCTCGTCGGCGTCGGCGGCATCGTAGTTGTGTGTGGCACGCACGAGCTTCTTTCCAGCAGCAGCAGCGGGAGCGGGAGCGGGAGCGGGGGCCGCAACAACGACAGGTGCCTCAATCTTCTTGACAAAGTTGCTAGGGAAAATGCCAAAGGTGCCGTTGAGCTCGCCTTGCCACCAGCCGTCATCGTCGGCGTTGTGCACGGCGAGCCGCTGGCCAATCTTGAGCGTGAGTTCGTCTGGGGCAGCTGCCTCATAATCGAACGCGACCTCGGCTGCACAATAGATTGGACGTCAATGCGCATTGCTCGTTATTTATTTTTGTGCACGGTTACCGTCAAAGAGCTTGGGCATCTTGGCGCTTGGGGGGGAGGGGGAGGGGGCAACCTGCACGTCGTGGGTTTTTATTTTTTATTTAGTGCGAGTTGTTTATTTCAGTACGAGCAAGCAAAAGGGAGCGACGAAAAAAATAAAATAGATTTGAGGACAGCAACATGAAAAACGCCAGCAGCCCACTGCGCCAGCCAACCACCAAGCACGGATAGGGCACGCAGGACTCGGGAGACCTCACAAAATGAGTGTTCGTTTGTTTTTTTTTGGTCGAGCAGCCATAATTTTTACAAGTACGCCCCCCCCGGACAGCTGTTTGTTTTTTTGTTTTTCACCCCTGTCTGCTGTGGCCAGTTTGAAGCGGAACCACGCGATGGCGCTGATGATCAAGTCTCTGTTTGATTTCGAGGCCGGCACGCCGGCGGAGCTGAGCTTCCCAGAGGTGAGCACGTTTTTGCGAGGCGAGCCCCTCACCCAGCATTCGTGTTCTATATATATATATAGGGTGCCATCATGACCGTGCTCGAGTCCACAAACCCCGACTGGTACCACGCCGATTACGAGGGCTACAGCGGGATGGTGCCAAGAAACTACTTTGAGGAGTTTTACGCGCCGGCTGCCCAGGCGGCTGCATCGGAGCCAGAAAGAGGAAGGGCCATGTCGCTGGATGGCGACGCAAACGGGTACGCACCGACTCGTTTGACTTGTCTTAGCCCGGGGTGGGCGGGGGGTATTTTTTCGCAGAGACGAGTGGGACGATTTCTCTGCGTCAGGACGCCCGGCAAGCATCGACAGCGGCGACAGTGGCGGTGGCGTTGCGGTCGCAAGTGCGAAACCCAAGGTCATGATTGCAAAGTTGCTGTACAACTACGATGTAAGGAGAGGCTTCTGATTTTTACCCCCCTTGCAATGAACTGACGACGTCGACAGGCCCAACAGCCGGACGAGCTGACAGTCGCGCAGGGCGAGTCCATCCAGATCATTGATGACAGCGATCCAGACTGGTACATGGCCAAGCCGATCGCACGCCTGGGCGAGAGCGGCCTCGTCCCGAAAAACTACTGCGAGATCGACGTTGATACAAAGGTCTCCAAGAAGAAGCCGGGCTTGTTTTCGTCCTCCAAGTCGTCCTCCAAACTGGTCGAGTCGGACGACGATAAGCGCCGAAAGAGCGAGGAAAAGGAGCGAGAGGCTGAGCGCAAGCGGCTGGAAAAGGAGGAGGCTGAGAAGAGGAAAGCAGAGGACAAGGCGCAAAAGGAAAAGCAAAAGGAAGAGGAACGCCTCCAACGCGAGCGCCTTCGCGAGGAAGAGCGTGTGGAGCGCGAGAAGCGCAAGGAGCTGCAGCGTATTGATCGCGAGCAGGTGCGTATCGTTTGAGCATGATGGGGTGTTTTACCAATGAAAGAAACATGACAGTATGTGCAAGAGCGAGCCAAGCTGCGCGAAGAAGAGCTCAAGAAACGCGCAGAAGAGGAGCGTATCGCCAAGGAGCGAGAGTTGGCGGCACGATAACTGGGAAATTGGCAGATTAAAAAAAACTTATTTTTATTTATTTTTAGGAGAACGAAAAGAGCCGCCAGCTGGTGAACGCGGAGGAGATCCGCGAGGCCCGAGTGAGCTACTTTGAGAAGCGCAAGGATGGCAAATACTATTTCACCGTCAGGTTGGCTCGTCCTGTGGGCGACAACAGTGTCTACCGCACGTACCAGGATTTCTACGATTTTCACATCAAGCTCATGGAGCTTTTCCCCGAGGAAGCCGGCGAAGGAGGCCGTGAGCGCACGATCCCGTACTTGCCTGGCCAAGTGGTACGCTACACACAACAGCACCAGACTAAAAATCAAAAATCAAAAATCAAAATCAAATAAAAAAAGCTTTTCGTAACCGAGGCTGTCTCTGCACAACGTCGTGGGGATCTCGATATCTACTGCCAAGGGCTTATTGTGCTGCCTGCTAAGGTATCCAAGAGCAAGTTTGTGGTCGATTTCTTCGCGACCAGGTCTGGCGACGAAGCAGTCGGTGCCGGTAAGGAGGTTGCACCATGGTCGATCGGTGGCAGTCGCAGCACGGCAAATCTTTCGACTGCGACCAAACCGAGCTCTTCTACAGCACCCCCTGCCCCGCCGTCGGACGACAAACCGCTCGAGCGAACCAAAAAGCCGAGCACCAGTGGCGCGCCTAAACCATCACGACCCATCTCAATGGCGCCCAGTGCCGATATCGTCGTGGGCAACTATGGCGTGCCAAAGACAACGGCGAAAGTTGAGCCACCGGCGCTGCCGTCTTTGCGACCCAGGCCTGCGGCAGCTGCAGCTGCACCCGCACACGCACCCGCACCCGCACCCGTTGCTCCAACGCAAGCGCTTACTGGGATCAAGGTGAAGGTGTATCAGGGGGCAGACAAGAGAAAGATTGTCGCTCTCATGGTGGACCCGTCCATCACGTTCAAGGAACTCAAGGATCGCGTGACCAAGAAGCTCGGTTCCTCGCCCCAGTCGCTCCAGTACAAGGACGAGGATGGCGACCTTGTGACCATGAGCAGCAACGACGACGTCATCGTCGCGCTGGAGATGCATGCACAAAAGCTGCTCCTGTTCACCAAGTAGTCATGTATCGCAGTTTTTTACTCAGTTTTTATAAGAGTTTTGTTTAGTACAAAATGTTTGTTATTTACGGACAGCCCGTGCAGCGCCGCCTTGTTGGGCGGCAGGCTCTGGAGGCGACATCAAGTTGGACACCATCACGAACACTCCAAACCCGACGATGTAGATCCACTGTGGTTACGTTCAGTGCCCACTCACACATATAAACAAGTCAGCGTACGTATTTTTGGAAAAAGCTCTGTTCTTCGACGGGGGCCTTGCCGCCCTCGGTGACGGATCGTGCCTTGGGCAGGACGGGCTTGGGACCCTCCTCAGACTGAACCACGGTCACGTCAGTGGTAAACTTGCTGATGGCTGCTTTGGTATCGCTGCTGCCGCTCGTGCACTCGGTCACGTCGACGTACTGGATGCTCTCGACGGTGTTGCCCTCGCTCAGATGCACGGCAATGTGCTCGACACCCTTGGCCGCCACGAGCTGACACAGCGGGATGCTAGTGTGGACGACCGCCGATGACGACGCCGACGCCTCGGCCAGTGCCAAGTGGTACAACACCTCGCCGGACCAGGGCGCGCCCTCCGTGCCGCCACTGACCCCGTCGAACTGGCTCTTGCTTGGACGAGCAGCGTTCACAGTCAGCGTGCCGCGCGCCTTCCACACAGATGACGTCAGATCGCTGGCCTGTTGCGGGGTCAGCGGGCCCACGGCACCGTACACCTTGTACTGCAGCGGTGCGGCGGCTGCGGTGGCAGCGACCGTCATCAAAGCGGTCAAAGCGAGGAGAATTCGCGGCATGATTAAAAAATAGTTCGTTCCCTGGGGCATTCCACAATTATTTTTTATTTTTTTTTGCCTGACACGACTAAACGAACGAAACCACCTTGCGATCCTGGAAGAAGCCGCCCTGGATGGTGGCCGGGTGGGCCTCGAGGGCGAGCCAGACGGGTGTGTCGGCGCCCTCGGCGGCGGAGCGTGTGCCGCGGTGGCTGGTCATGTCGGTGTCACAGTAGCCGGGGCAGCAGCAGCAGATGGCCAGTCCCTTTGCCTTGACGTCGGCCGGGAGCAGGCCCTTCTCATAGTCACGCGCGAGGACGATCGTGAGGGCGGTCACGCCGGCTTTGGAGACGCCGTAGGTGCTCTTGGGCCATCCATCTGTGTCGTACGTGCCCTCGCGCACGCCCGTCTTGAAGCGCTCCATCAGCGCCGTGACACCGGGGACGCCAAGGTTTGGGTCCTCAAAGTGGGCCTGCAGCTCGGGGCTATAGCGGCCGATCTTGCCCGCAGTCGAAGAGACATTGACGATGCGGCCGTTGTCGCGCAGGAGCGGGAGGAACGCCTGGCACATATTGAGCGTGCCATAGTAGTTGCACGAGATGGTGGACGACGCGACCTGAGGCCAACTGCTGGTCAGTACCGTTAGCAAACAGCACACAGCGCACCTCGTCGGTGAAGGCGTCGCCCTTCCACGCGATGCCGGCATTGTTGATGAGCAGGTCGATGCCGCCGTACTCCTTCTTGACCCACTCCGCGGCCGAGTTGACGCTCTCGGGCTGGTCAATGTCCAGCTGCCTGTACAGCAGCCGCTCCTGTCCGTGCACCGCCGCCAGCTCACCCAGGGCGACTTTGCCTCGCTCCTCATCGCGCGACGTCAGCACGACGAGCAGTCCACCGTCCCTCTTGAGCAGCTGGTCCACAATGTGCCATCCGATTCCCTGGCCTCAATGGTTATTGCGCGGCGTTGTTGGCTATTGCGCGGCGTTGTTGGCTATTGCGCGGCGTTGTACCTTGTTTGCCCCAGTGACCAGTGCGATTCGGACCATGGCTTGCCTTCGTTGTTTTTTTGTTTTTCTTTCTTTCTTGCTGGAAAATTCCTTCGCTCCACATGCCGCCAACCGCAACGTGCACCAACCGCGGCTGCGGCAAGCAGTTTGACCCCGAGCTGGTGGATGAGGACGACTGCATGTTCCACCCAGGAGCGGTATGCTGCTTCCTCTCCCTCTCCGTCCCTCTACCGCACTGACACGATGTACCGAATATGTAAAGCCTGTGTTCCACGAGGGCCTGAAGGGATGGAGCTGCTGCAAAAAGCGTGTCACCGAGTTTGATGAGTTTATGGCCATCCCCGGCTGCACGGCCGGCCTGCACACGAGCGTGGCTCAGGCGATGCCGGCGCCCAAGAAGTCGGCCAATGAACTGGCGGGCGCGGCGATGGCTGCGTCTGCTTCTTCTGTCCCCTCTGTGCCTCCTGCTGCTGCTGCTCCGGCAAAGCCATCGTCAGCCGCCCCCGCTGCACCATCTGCACCTGCGGAGCCAGAGGATGATCCTGTCGGCACAGTGGTGGCTGCGGGCACGGCGTGCAAACGCGGCGGATGCACCCATAAGAAACAGGACGACGAGAGCGACACGGGCGCAGAGGCGTGCCGGTACCACAAGGGCGTGCCCATCTTCCACGAGGGCTCCAAGGGATGGTCGTGCTGCTCACGCAAGGTGCTCGAGTTTTCAGAGTTTCTCAAGATCCAGGGCTGCAAGACCGGTCGCCATCGCTACCTGGAGAGCGCACCTGCAGACGGTGCTCAGGCTGCCTCATCGGCAAGTGAGAGCGTCGTCGATTGCCGCTTCGATTGGTACCAGACCCAGACGCACATCATCATCTCGTTCTTTGCGAAAAAGCTCAACAAGGGCGACTCATCAATCGTGTTTGAGGACAACAAGGTTAATAATACGTTTGAAAAAATAAATGTATATGCTGAACTTGTCTCTGTCGTAGATGGCCGTCAAGCTCGTGTTTGAAAACGGCTCTGTGTACTCAAAGGAGTTTATCCTGTTCCAACCCATCCTCCCGGCCGAGAGCAAGTCGTCCTTTATGACGGTCAAGACCGAGGTCAGCCTGCGCAAGGGCAACGGCATCACCTGGGCAGCCCTCGAGGAGACCAGCGAGCCCATCCGCGTTTGGACGACGTTTGGAACCACGGGCAAGGTTGGCACTGTCGGTGCCAAGGAGTACCACGTCGCCGGCGACTCGCCCCTGCACATCAACAAATAGTGTAGATTGTTCACAACAGAAGAAGAAGAAGAAGAAGAAGAAAAATATCCAGCACAAAGGGGAAAATATACACTGTGTTTCTCTATTCCATCTCGTCGAGAAGACTGTCGTTCCCAACGGACGCCTCGACTTTGACAGACTGCTTGGGCACGGCATCGACTTCGATAAACTAAACAAGAAAAAGTCAAAACACACTTTTAGGGCGCCGGGGAGTGTTAAAACATACGCTCTGCGACACCTGCGTGGAGACAAGGCTATCGTCGGCCTCGTCGTTGGAGATGAGGGAGACCTTGGAACGGGCCACCTTTTCCCAGAAACGGACGTTGTTTGGCTTGTTGCGAGGGGCCTCTTTCAGAGCGGTGAGGAGATCGTTGAACCGCGCAGACTCTTCTTCCACGATCGCGACCTTGCGGAACTCGACAAGGGCATCCTAGTGCATATTTTTATTTACTTCTTTGACATTTAAAAGAACGTTTTTTCGTATTACCAAGGCCTTGTCAAAGTTGACATCGCCAAAGCTGTTTGCGATGAGGGTCTTGACGATGTTGCCGAGTTGATCCATTGCCGTACCCACCTTGTCCACGTTGCGCTGGTTGATGATGCGGCGGAAGTCGCCGATGGGATCCATACTGCCGACAGTCTCGACGGCCTGGTCGGCGAGCTTGGCCAGGTCCATCTCGTCCAGACGGACCTTTTTGACGATCTTGGCGGCATCCTCCTCCTTGGCCTCGGCAAACTGGCGCTGCACATCCTTCTTGTTGAATGCTGCCGTTTTGATCGTCTTGTCCTTCCAAAGACTGTCAAACTTGTCGATTGCAGGCTTGGCGTGCTGGAACAGACGCTCATTGCGATATAGGCACTTGTCCAAGAGGGGATGAGAGTCCTTGACTGCGTACGACTTGCCCTTGATCGCGCGCATCTTGATCGCGTCCTGGATGCGGTGGATGATCACGTTGGGCAAGTCGGAGGGTTTCAGGTCTTCCGAAAAGTCACTGTGCCGCACGAAAAATATTAAAAACATTTTTTTTTTTTAAAAAAAAACAGTCTGTCAAACACACTCTCCGTCCTTCTTTGCAGTCATCAAGTCCAGGCTGTCGACGAGATCGTCCATGGACTTTTGCTGCTCGGCGGTTGGTTTGAATTTCTCCAACGACACAAAGTTGTAGTCGCGGATATCCTCCACGAAAGGGATCTTTGTCATGAAGAGGCACTCTCGCTTTGCCGTGATGTGCGGCGTCAGCACCATCATGGACGCGCCACCCTTGCCTGCAAAAAAAAACAACTAAAAGGTTCACACATGGAAAGGAAAAAAAAAATCGCCTTTTCTTTTTTTACCGTTTGTCTTTTTGTAGCGAGCAATCGCCACGCGGTCGAGCTCATACAGCGAGTGGATAAGTGCTGACAGTGCGTAGGTTGCGTTTGGATCGTCAGGCTGGGCATCAACCTCGACAGTACCACTGGACGATGAGCCGAGGAATTTGGACAGAGGGATCTACACAACAATTGCTCAAATTGTCGACAGGGCACAACAAGCATACGTCTTCAGAGCGCACAAAGCCGGTGATTTGAAGACACTTGTTTGTTTGTAAGACGAGCGCTTCATCAGCCTTATCAAACGGCACGTACGTGCGGCCATACTGTGTGCATGTTCTTTTAGCAAAACAACAAATTTCATACTCCACCTTGTAGGCTTTCACGAGATCGTCCTTTTCCACAGGCTCGTCATCCTCCAGTCGCTTGTAGGTGCGCTCCATCGCCACCTCCACCTCTGTGCCATCGTTCTCCACGTAGATGCGTTTGAATGATTTCTGCACCAATTTTTTTTTTTTTTGGAAAAAAAAAGGCTAAAATATATAATCGTACGGGCTTGGCTTCGGCCGCCTTGGTGTAGAGGTGCACAGGGATGTACAAGGCGTCTCCGCCAATCTCTAGGAATCCACGAAAGAGCGACGTTTGCCGGATGCTCCTCGAGCGAAAGTAGCTGAGGCGTTCCAGCGCTTCGGTCATGGGGATCACGTCCATGTCCTGCACTTTGCCGCCTGTCGCCCACTCGTTGAGGAGATCTTCATTGTCCAGCTGTGCCTGCGTCTTCACGGGCATGGTCTTGACCTTGTTGTCTGGGTCCTCAAAGTCCAAGCCGCTGCACAATTTAGTTTGTGAGTGGAATTAAACAGGCAACCTCTCACAAGATCTGCAGCTTGTATTGCATCTCGTTGAGCTTGTCGAGGATGGTGTCCATGTGATCCTTTTTGATCGCACCGGCGGCGTCCGTGACAATGATCACGCGCCGTCCGTAAGTCTTCCAACCAGCGGTGCGCTCCTTGTGGTTCTCAATCATGTCCATTGCCACCTAAAAAAAGACAGTGTTGGTTCTACGTTGGGGGTGCGCTCTTACAACGAGGGCATCGAGCCAGTCGGACGAACACTTGGACGACTTGCCATAGCTTTGGATGTACTTGATCATGTCCAGCGAGGCCATCTGCAGCGGGAACTTGACGGCAATGTTGTCGTAGCCGAGTTCGTTGTCCGTTTCTACAATCGGCAATGAACAAGGGCCCTTTTTTTTCCTCCTCCTACCATCGGATCCAAACACGACGATGCCAATGTGCTCTGTCCGTCGTCCATCGGCGATCTTCTGCTGCAGAAACAGGTTGACGGCGTCGCAGGCGTCCTGTTTTGGGGAACCATTGTACCGTTTTAAAACAAAAAAAATTTTTTTGCCACGCATTTCTTACCGTCAGCTTTGACTTTCCTCGCTCGCCCTGCGACTGAGGATCCCACATGGACCTGCCCACGTCCAGGCAGACCACGATCGTCTCCTGTTAGTTGGCGCACCCATTCCAGTTGAAAACAGAACATGTTTGGGCGGCCTGTTACCTTCATCGCCATTTTGCAGTGTGTGGGCCCCTGTGCGGATGAACAAAAGTGACGACGACGACACAGGCCGACTGCTGACCGAGCGTTTCCTCTCGCTCGTTCGGGAGAGGAGGTGGCGGGATGCGGCCGGCGCGGCACAAGAGCTCAGCGATGTGCTGTGTGCGATGGGTCACATCCAGCAGGCGGCCGGGGTGCTGCAGTTTGCCCTGGACATGAAGCCGGACGGAGGGGCACAGCAGCAGACACTGTCAAGCCACGAGAGGGGCGCGCTGATGGAGCAGCTGGGGCGCGTGTACCTTCGACTGGGCCAGCCAAGGGACGCGGCATCATCGTTCAAGGAGGCGGAAAAGCACACGCGCAGCGGCCGTACCGACCCTTGCCAGCTCGTGTCGTTGCTCGTCAACCTCGGCTCGGCCGAGACGCTCTCTGACGATCACGGCAGTGCTCTCGGATCACTACAAAGGGCGCGCGATGCTGCCGATCGTGGCTGCGCGCCGTACTCGTACGCCGTCTCCAGCGCGCTCGGCAACCTCTACCACGTACAAGGACAAAAGTAGTTTCCGCTGAAATAAAGCTTGTTTAGAGCAAGGGGGACAACGCACAAGCAAAAAAGTGGTACCAGCGCGCCCTCAGCGAAATGTCTACCTACCAGTTACCCGCCTCCATTTCAGAAGGGCTACAGGCGAATCTCAAGTCGGTTTCATAAAGTTCACTGACGATTTTGTAAAATACAACACAACTGGAATTGGCTATTTCTTGTTTCCCTTCCCTTGCTGTTCTCAATCGGTTGCGTCGACCGGCTTGCGGACGAGGACAAAGTAGTCGGGCGTGAAGATCCCGGTCTCGCCGCCCAAGACGAGGAACTAGATGGAGAAATTTTTTTTTTTTAAAAATTTAATACTCTCTTCTGTTTGTACCTTTGACGTCTTGGTGAGCATGGCTTGCACCTTGCTCGAACCCTTTGGGGCGAGCTTGACAAACTCGAGGGCGCCGACCATGTACGTGGTGAGGAGTTGGCCGTACTGTGTGAAAACGATGCCGTCAGGGGTGAGCTGCGGCGACAAGGGACGGTACCATGGGATCTGGTGCGGGCTGTTCATGTCCTGTTTTCACGAGGTGAGATATTGTCACTCTTAGAAGAAGAATGGGTACCTTGTGCGTGTCGAACGACTCGACAACCTCGAAACCGGCGGCCTTCATAGACTTGTCGACCTCGGTGTAGTGGACGATCGGCGGAAGGCTGTTGCCCTGCTCGATGCCAAACTTGATGTCGTTGTGCTTCTGGTTCTGTTGTTCGTGCCTGTTGCTTTAGTATTACTTTCTTTTCAAACTTCTCCTTACATTCGGGTCGTATTTGTCGGTCATGCACCACTCGTACACACAAAAGAGGCCGCCAGGCTTGAGGGTCTTGTAGATTTCGCGGAAGCAAGCCGTCTTGTCGGGCGAGTGACAGGTTGCCTCGATCGCGAATGCGGCATCGTACGAGCGAGGCGCGACCTTGAGCGTCATAAAGTCGGACAGGATGAACGAGCACAGGTGGCCAACGCCGTTCTGCTCATTGATGCGGCTGGCACGCTTGATCTGGTAGTCGTTGTTGTTGATACCGGTGATGCTTGCCTCAGAGAACTTGGCAATGTTGCGCATGGGACCGCCGATTCCGCAGCCGACGTCGAGCGCCTTCAAACAAATTATTTACTAATTGGAGAGGCTTCGATTATACCTTCATGCCAGGCTTGAGGCCAAGCTTGGAGGCCATAAAGTACTCGCTCCGCTTGAGCGACTCCTGGAAGGCCTCGTCCTTGAAGCGGCTGGCAAAGTGGAAGCTGTGTCCCCAGCCATACTCGTAAAAGTCGGTGACCACTGTAATAAGACATCAGTTTCCTCCATGCAGTGAACTGCTGAACGCACCGTCGTAAAAGTTGTTCACCATGGTCATGTACTCAGACTTGCGCTTCTTGCCTTCGGCGTCGTCCTTGAACATGTCATTGTACTGGTCGATCTCGTTGTCGATCTTGGACACCTTGGCGCTGGCATCAGCGTAGAGGGACAGCGCGTTGCCGTGGGCGGCCGAGTGGGTCATGTTGTCTTTGTCGTCTGGAGAAAAATCAAGTGGCCGGCCATCGACCGAAAAACCACGCCACCAAAAAAAAAAACAGCACGATGAAGAAAGGTGACGCGTCCTCAGAGGTGACATTTCCTTTTTTGGAAAAACAACGCGCCGCTCGGACCACCCCACCACCACCCGCATCGCGCCTGGCATCGCGTGGTTGCTGCAATCTCACGGGCCTTTCTCACGATCAGTGACAGTGACGATCACGACGAAAGCCGCCTGGCAAAAGTTGTCACCGTGCCATTTTTATAAAGTGACTCTCCCAACCATGACTGCTGAGGTTTGTCTGCTTGGTGTCGTGGTGCTGGGCTAAACGGTGTGCGTGTCGCAGTCATTGCCGGCGGTGCTGGAGCAGTTCCTTCAGAACGTGGACGGGCTACAAGCCGTCGTGGTGACGGACCGGGACGGCGTCGTGGTCGCGAAAGGTATGCTGCCACCTTCTCGGGTGTTGTTAGTGTTCTGAACCCCAACTCTCTAAGTCGGAGGCTCGGCCATCTCGCAGTCGGTCGAGACTGCCATCGTGGCGAGCTTTTCAGCATCCAGTGACCAGGTAGCCTTCCTCTCCTCTGAGCTATCGGTTACTGACTCAAAGCATCGCCAGGCGAGCAAACTAAGCATCGGCAAGAACAAGACCATCATCACGTCCTTCGGCAACCACCAGATCGTTCAGTTCAACCTATCCCCACTGCTCGTTACGCTCGTGGCCGCGCCGACCGCAAACACTGGTAATTATTCTTTTTTTTTTTTTGTACTGTTATTGTTTGTTTTGCAACTGACACGTCGTGCTTGTGTTGCTGTAGGCATCCTGCTCGATGTCGGCGTCGATCTCCAGACGATCCTCCAGCCTGCTGCAGCAGCCATCCAGGAAATCGCTGCCTCAAAGTAGAATAGGCTTTCAAAATATTTTTTTTTTCTTTTCTTGTTGTACAAACGCTTGTGTGTTCTTTTTTTTTTTTTCAACACCTTCAAACTTGTTTTTACACGGCAGCACGGATTGCCTTCAATCCTGAGCCCTGATTGGGATCTGGATTGAAACCGCGGTTTCTATTTTTGGTTTTTCCCAGTGAAAAGCAAACTGTCGCTGACGTCTCTTGCGTTTGCATTGTAGGGCCTGCCCACCTCTTTCCCCCCCCACACACCTGCATCCCGCCGCTGTCTGTCCGCTCGTACAGGACAAAGGCGTCTAGGGGAAAACAGAGGAAAGGACAAGAGCAACCCCCCGTTCGGAAGGGGAAAAAAGGGTCGTTCTACGTGACCCCGCTCGCCGTCGCGTGAGCAAACCCGCACACAAACACAAGAAACAACCGGCCAGCCAACGACCAGGGAATGGCTGCGCCCGGCAACGCCAACGACAAGCGTGTGTCGCTGTTGCGCGACATTGTCGAGGTACGCTCGTTAATGAAACGCGACGTTTCATGCACGTCTAAAAAACAATACGGGGCACAACAGAACCTCAAGAACGACAAGGTCGTCTGGGAGCCCGTGGTCAAGGCAGCTGAAAAGTACCAGGCTGCGCTCAAGCGTACGTAGTCCAGTGTGTTGTTCTTCAGAGCTTATGACTCGGTGCCAGTTCTCATTCAGTCGTCCAACGGGCTCATTGAGGCCATCAACGTTGTGGGCGAGCGGGCCAGCTCGGCCACCAGCAGCTCCACGTCCGATCTCGGAGTGGGCATCCACCAGATCGCGGCCGGCTTGCGCTCGATTGAGGCCAGCCGTGCAGCGGTGGTATGGTTTTTGCGCCGCCAATCTGCTCACCCGTACTGTTAGGCCAAATCGCTCACGGACGACCTCATCAACCCGCTCAGCAGCACGATTCAATCCAACAAGAACAACGCCGTCAAGTTCGAAAAGGACTATCTCAAGGAACACAAGCGCATCGTCGGTGACATCAAGAAGGCCGAAACCGAATCGGGCAAGGCCGCCAAGAAGGGCCCCGAGGCACTCAAGGCTGTACGGATCCGATCGTTTTTGCAAGAACTCAATGGCATGATTTCTTTTTCCTCTCACTCAGGCCATTGCGCGCGTGAACGACACTGTCAAGGAAATGGAAATTTTGCGTCAGACCAAGCTTCGCGAGGTTTTAATCGTGACGTTTCGCTGTCGGTTTTAATGCGCAAAAAAAAAAAAAAAAGGCGATCGTTGAAGGCCGCAAGCGCTACTGCTTTTTCATCATGCACATTGCTACTGTTTTGGGCCACGACACTACTCTGCACGACTCGGCTCTTCGGAACGTGGGCTCAAAGGTAATCTGAAC
>Ga0302233_10001976_pt1 | contig 13417 bp, 22 predicted proteins | sample II_Palsa_N3_1_FD_193516 | JGI IMG/M metagenome (GOLD analysis project Ga0302233, IMG submission 193516) | Peat permafrost microbial communities from Stordalen Mire near Abisko, Sweden - II_Palsa_N3_1 | ecosystem: Environmental > Terrestrial > Soil > Palsa > Peat permafrost | place: Sweden...
TTTTCTTTGAGTAAAAAAAAAAAAACCACGGAGCGTGGAACTGCGGGAGGACCCAACCTGATAAATCGGCACGCTAGCCCGAGAGGATGGCTCGTCCAAACCACACAAAAAATATGCAGGATCGACCAAAAAAAAAAATGCACACATCGGGATTCGAACCCGAGTCGAAACCTTGGGAAGGTTACATGCTCACCACTGCACCATGTGTGCGGGCCAAAGGAGCGCGGTGCCTTTGGGACCTCTTGAAACGTACGTGCCGAGCTATTTTAGGCGATCAAACAACACATGAGCGACGACGCCGAGGTGGTCAAGCCCAAGCTGCCGTCGCTGACGCTGCTGCGTTCGTCTGGGTCTGGCAGCGTGGGCAGGTCCCCTGCCAGTGGCTTCTCTTCGCCGGTCATGCAGTCGTCGTCGTCGTACCAGTCGTTGCCTGGCACGACGTCCGTGGTGGGCGTGCCCAGCGTGACCCTGCGCTGGAAAAAGGGCGACATAGCCGTGGACCTGCTCGAGTTCCTCGAGACGAGCCCTGACCAGATGGATCTGATCGACTTCCTGGCCGCGTCGGCGCCCACGACGTCGGTCGTGCTCTCGTCCAACCAGCTCAGCGGTGGCAGCGGCGTGGACGGCAAGAAGCTCGGTGGCGGCAAAGACGGCAAGGCGGGCGGTGCGGGTGGGACCACGCGAACGGCCTCGCCCGTGCTACTCTCGGCCCGCACAATCACGCCAAAGCACCTGCCCGAGCTCGTGTCGTTCTTGCAGACGCTGGGCGAGCTCAGCGGACGCTCGCACGTGTGGGGCCTCAAACGCTACAACAACAGCTTTACGGGCGACGAACTGGTGAGCGTCCTTTTGCGCAAGTCTATCTGCTCGTCCGTTGAAGAAGGTGCGTTTCCTTCCCTTTTCTTGGGCAACTAATTGGTTGTTCTTTTTTTTTTTTTTTCTTTCCCTTCCTATGCAGCCGAGAGGGTTGCACAGCTCCTCATCGACGAGCACTATGTCTGGCAGACGACGATCGACATGTCGTTCAAGGACGCCCGCGCGCCGTTCCGCTTCATCACGCCGCAGATCTTTCGCATTTCGCAGCTGCTCAACGATCCACAAAAGGGGATCGCCTCTTTCAAGGCTGCAGCGTTGGCATCCACCTCTGCGTCGGCAGCAAGCGCAGCCGCAGCGCGCAAGGAGAGCATCAGCTTGTCGTCCACACTGTTTGAAGAGCTGCGAAAGGCCGTGTTCTCGGGCACAGACATGTGCGACTGGCTGCTCCAACACGGCCAGATCAAGCCCAAGACCAGGGAGCAGGCCGTTCGCACGGCGCAGCTGCTACTGGACCACTCGGTCATCCACACCGTCAGCACGTCCGCAAAGGCAACGGATGACAGCGTCTTCTTCCCCGAAAACAAGTACGGCATCTCGCGTGAAAAGATCACGTCCCAGTCCCTCCAGTCGCTGCAAAATCGCAAGGAGGTGCTCGTGTGCTCGCTCGGCGAAAAGAGCAAGTGGAAGAACCGGCTCTGCATCCTCGTCGCCGCGCACCAGTGTCTCTATGTCTTTACCGACGAGGCGTCCATCACACCGCGCACCATTATCAACCTTCGATCGTCCATCGTCCGCGAGGTCGACGAGTCATATTTTGGCCGTCCGAATTGGTATTTTTTTTTTTTTTTACGACACACTTAACCTGTGTAATAGTGTGCAAATAACAACAGACGCCGGCTGGGTTATCCTGGAAGCACCAACGAAGGAGGCAGCGACAGAGTGGGCAACCGACTTGTCGTCCAGCTCTAGGGACCGCTCACAGGACGGCGATAGCGACGCCGGGCGACAGTCGCGATCCCTCCGCTTCCGTATCGTCGACGGGATCAACGTGCCCTCGGGCGGCAACTACTTTTGCTCAGTCATCATGGGCGAGGCCGTCGTCGCCAAGACGCAGGTGCAGCGCAACAACAAGGCGAGCAGTAAGCATTTAAAATGTATGCGTTGTATTTCTCAACTAATTTTGATTTTACAGAACTGACATGGAACGAGGAGTTTTTCTTTATGGAAGTGCCGTCTTCGATCGACGACCTCAAGGTGACGTTGTCACTAAAGGGCCAACTACAAGACCAGGAAATCGGGACGGCTTCCATCAAGCTCTCTGCGCTCTCGAGCCATGTCGAGGTCGAAGAATGGTTTGTGCTGAAAAATCAGGCCCCCGTCAAGAAGGAAAAGGGGTCGTCAACTTCTACCCCGCAACCCAATGTCTTTCTTCGCTTCACGCTCGAGTACGAGCTCATTCTTCCCCTCAAGGTATAAAGGTCGTTTTTTCTTTTGCAAATCTATAATCATGCCTACTATGATAGAGCTATGAGCCTCTCGTCACCCTCGCCACAACCGATTTCCGCCTGCTGTCCAGTCTGCTGTCGCTCACCAAGGGCGACCGCGAGCAAATGATCCAGTGGGTTTTGCGAATCTTGATATCACAAAACAAGGCCAAAGACTTTGTGATGGAGCTGGCCAACCGCGAAATTGCAATCACTGGCGAGCGAGTACAGAATTTTTTTTTTTTCATATCAACTTACTTTTTTTTTTTTTTTTTTTTTTCCCGCAGACGGTCCTGTTTAGAGTCAACACGGTGGGAACCAAGGCTGTTGTCGAGTACATGAAGCTTGCAGGATACTCGTACATCCGCGACACTCTCCGTCCCTTTGTCCAGAATATTGACAAGTACGGCATCGACCTGGAGAAATCGGCGTCCTACCTCCCGGCCATCAGGGACCTATTTGACCTTATTTACCAGTCGGTCCTGCGCATTCCGTCCGAGCTGTTTTTGTACGTTTTCTTATTTTTCTTATTTTTTTACTTTATTAATTTATTCTTGTTCAGGTTCTTCCATTCTTTGAGCGATGCCGCCATCTCAAAGTTTGCCGACGAGGGCTCTGACGAGGACGCGGCCAACAACGTGGGCTTGATGGTCGTCAACGGCTTCTTCTTCTTGCGCCTGCTGTGCCCGGCTGTCGTCTCGCCCAAACTGTACGGCGTGATCGATTATCACCTGGACGAAAGGGCAACTCTCATCCTCAAGAACCTCGCGCGCATCCTTCAGTACCTTGCCAACTTCAAGGCCGAGGTCGACAAGGACGTCTTTGACGCGGAGGGAGCTGCCCTCCTGGACAGATTCCTCAACGAGAACATCCCAAAGATGAAGAGGTACAAAAAAGCTACTGCTAGAAAATAATATTGACCTTCTCTGGCCGTGCAGCTTTATCCGCCAGATCGCCAGCGAAGAGAACGGGACATCGCAGCGCTTCAATCTCGGTCCCACGGACCTCAACTTTGACCTTGAGCGGTACGCCTCGGTGTCTCTCCACTCTAAAAACTACTCTAATGTAGCGACCTTGCGAGTCTTTACGCGGCTATCATCCGGTACAACCAGGAGTTGATCGAGCTCTTGCGTGATGCTTCCAAGACCAATTTGACCAACGTGATGGAGGAGATCTCGGCCAGCTACAAGAAGCGTTGGCCCGGCCGGTCGACCCCCTACCAGTACAAAATCTCGCTCGCCGATGCTATGCTTTTCCTAAAATAAAGTAAAGAACAAACCTGATGACCCCCCGTGCACCCCGAAAGGAAAAAAAACACAAAAAACACAAAAAAAAAAAAAAAAGTGGTGAAAAATTTTTTTCTGTGAACGTGACTGCGGGCAGGGCAGTTTTGCTTTTTCGTCGACCAGTGCGGAGTTCTTGAGGTACAATGTGGTACGACTGGGTGCTCGCTGGTGTCGGCTCACTGGTGACGCTGACGCTGGCCAGATACATCTACTTTATCATTGTAACAACAACACAACGAGAGTCGTGTGGGCATAAAGCAAACATTGCACTGTAGGCCAACAGCGAAGAGCTCAAGATTCCTGGCCCGGGCATCCTCCCCCTCATTGGATGTGTGCTGTCGCTGCCCATCGAGATGCTCGATCGCACGACGCACGAGTTTGTGTGGCCCAAGCTGTTCAAGAAGTGGTCGCCCCAGCAGGGCATCTTCCAAATGTACGTTGGCAACATCTTCACCATCCACACCATGAATCCAGACCTGATAAAGCTGGTTGTCGGTGCGTAGCCCCCACTTGCGAAACGGATCCGTATTACTAACCTAATTTCCTGCTGCGCACAGCCAACCCAAAGCACAACAAGAAGCCGTGGTTTTATCGTAATGCCCGCCAACGTATTCGCAATAGTTTTGCTCAACGATTTCCGAGTATACAGGTCTCATCTTTGGACGCGCCTTTGGTGACGGCCTCGTCACGTCCTGGGGCGACAAGTGGAAGTTTGACCGACAGGCCATCACTCCATCGTTCCACTTTGACGCCCTTCGTTACTATGCCGAGGTCATGAACAAGCAGAGTGACATCATGGTCGAGCGCTTCCTCCAGACGCCCTCCGGGGAGGTACCATAACCAATCTATCTTTATCAATGACTGAAAGCGTGCCCGGGAAAGATCACCGAAGATGCAAGCAACCTCACAAACATGTGTGCTTTCGACGTCATCATCGAAACCGCGCTGGGCGTCGAAGTGCACGCACAGACCAGCGGCGATCGCCACTACCTCACAGATGCCTTCAACAAGGGTGCCGAATCCGTCACCAGTCGTCTCTCTTGTATGGCGCTCGCTTTTATTATTATAAATGTTATTTTTTTCCAGCTACGATCGCCCAGAACGATTTCTTTTACTACAACTTTCATCCGAGTGGCCGCGAGGTTGTGACGTTTATCCAGTCTCTCAATGGTAATGGGCGTCTCCCCTCGTCTGGTTTAATTTTGTCTTTTTATTATTATTATTTGTTTTACTCAGATTTCACTCAAAAAATTATCGACGAGCGACGCAAAGCCCTCGCCGAAAATCCCGAGCTCGTTCAGCGCAAGTCCTTTATTGTAGGGTTCCTGCTTTTTCTTTTCAAAACTAATGACCATGTCTTAGGATATCGTTCTCACGACTGAACGTGAGGACGGCAAAGCCTTCTCGGACCAAGACCTGATGGACCAAGTCAACAGTAATTGTCATTTGCCGTCCGGAATTCTCGTTTTGTTTAATTTATCTGCTATTTCATGTAGCATTCATCGGTGCTGGCCACGACACCACTGGCTCATCGACAATCTGGTGCTTGCAGCTGCTGGGTCACCACCAAACCATCCAGCAAAAGCTCTATGAGGAGATTGAGGAGGTGATCGGCAACAACAGCGTTGTTACGCTGGACGACCTCAACCAGATGAAGTACCTGGACATGGTCGTCAAGGAGGGCTTGCGAGTGTACCCCGGCGTGCCGCTGTTTGCCCGTGAGCTTGCCCACGACATCGAGTTTGAAGGCTACCGCATCAGGGCGGGACAGATTGTTGTGTGCCAGGTGCTGACGATGCACCGTTCCAAGGAGGTCTGGGGCCCAGACGCCGACAAGTTTGATCCCGATCGATGGCTTCCCGAGCGCGAGAAAGGCCGTAACCCCTATGCGTACATCCCCTTTTCGGCTGGCTCGCGAAACTGCGTTGGCCAAAAGTGTATGCCTTCCCGATTTTTAATGCTTCAGTTGTGAACAATTTGTTGGTCGTTCATTAGTTGCCCTGCAAGAGGAAAAAATCATGCTCGTCAAGATCCTTCAAAAGGTCCGAATCGAGTCTATCAAGGATCACATCCCCAGTCGTATGCAGGTCGTCCTCAACCCCGTAGGCGGTGTCCCTCTGCGCGTCTTCCATCGTTGAAATAAAAATAAATACAAGTACCCTTTTTTTTTGTTGTTTTTGTTTTGCATGTCAAGTGTCTTTGTGTTTATCATGCTACTCCCCTTCCCCCCCTCTCTTGAAACTCATGGAGTTGTGCGTAGGTTGCCAGGCCGTTTAAAACCTTTAATTAGGCTACAACCGTTCAAGCTGCCCTAGGAGGAGAGTTTTGAGAAGATGGCGGGTCTCGCGATCAGCGACTTCCACCGATGTTTTTGCGCCGTCGATACGGATAACTGCACCTAGGGCGGCGAGGGTGATGGTGACACAGCTGCGGTCCGGACTGGAGTGGACGTCGATGCTGCCGACGTCGCTTGCGTTCAGCTGGTCCAGCAGCGTCTCGACGGCAATGTTGCCAAACAGGAGCCGACGTCTTCTCGCCTTCATCTTGTGCAAATCGTGCTTACTGGGCGGGATGAGCGAGAGTTGGTGGTTTGAAAAGGACAGAATCGCGGCAAGGCGGTGAACACGCTTGGTGCCGACCAGCGTAGGCTGGATCTCGCGGGCCAGGAGCTCGGACAGCTCGGCACGCCCGCTCGTGTGCGTCTCGGTGCTGCCGCCTCCGCCGACTGCGGCATCGGCCACAGAGATACACTCCCCTGCACGCGCAGGGAAGATGTGCAGCCTTGCGGTGTTGGCAAGCGCCGGGGGCAGCAGGAACCCTGCATCCATGTCGTCCCTTTGGACGATAATCTGGCGCGGCTTGAGTGAGGTCAGGAGTCCGCTGGCCTCGGCATAGTTTAGGCTCGGATCGATCGGCGTGTAGCACACGCGCATTGCGAGCGGATGGTACGGTGCCAGTGCTGGCGCGGGCGGGTACTCTGGATCTTTTACAAAACAAGTTCAACAGCCGGAAGCTTTTTTTTTTTTTTTTGAGAAAGCGATACCAATGAAGATGACAGAGTTCTTGGAGGACGAGCCCCACAGGCGCATCAAGTGGACGACATCGCCACAGCGCAGGGACGGGTGTCCGCAAAAGACGACGCACGGCGATCGCATTGTCGCGCCAAACGAGCCGTGGAGATTGGGAAAATGCTTGACGCGGTTGGATCGGACAAGGTCCGCGTGGCAGAACGGCGGCTCGGGCAAGAACGTCTTGTCCTGCCTGTTTTTGCTCATCCACTCGCCCAGGATGTTGGCATAGCCCAGCGACTGGTCCACGACCGGCGAGACCAGGTAGATCGGCACCGCGCCCTGGTTCATGTTGAGCAAGTAGGCCGCCACGACCTCGATCAGGTCGTAGACAACGCCAGTGGGGAGGCACGGGATGAGCACGTTGCCCCGTTTCTTGACAGTGGTCACTAGGACAACTATATTAGAAAGAGATAAAAAAAAAAAATGAGGGGTGGGGCTTTGGTACAGACAAACGAGCACAGGTCGTTGATCATGGGGTCCTGGCTGCGAGTGGGCTCACGTGAGAACCCTGTTGCAATCACGAGGTTTGCGTCCGCCAGTGGCCGCCAGTCGAGCTGCTCTGGGTGTCTGCTGACGACCGACGAGGATGCGGAGAGGTACACGACCTTGAGCGGCAGACCCAGACCGGCCGCAGTAGAACCAGAAGAAATGACCCAATTGCACGCACCCAGCGAGTGCCCCGAGCTGGTGGGTCGCAGATGCAGGTTGCCGTACGTGGGGATGTCCTGCAGGTACGAGCAGCGGTGCACGCGATCGACGCAGGCGGCCACATCCTCGCGCGAGTACAGTGTCACCCAGAACAACGAGTCGTCCACGTTGGTGGGGAAGGATGGGGCGGCGGCGGTTGCTGGCAAGTGCTGTCCATCACGCAGTGGCAGCGATGCAAGCGACTGGTGCTGCTGCTGTTGTTGCTGCTGCTGCTGTTGGGTGGTGCGTCCGATGCTCACAAAGTGCACCAGCTCCTCCATCAGCTGGCGGCCCAGCTCGAGCACCGGCTCTGTGGCGTACACTCGCCCACGGAAACGGGGGTCGCGCATGAGCAGCGGCACGCCCAGCAGCCCCGTGCAGTTGCTCACGAGCACGACGTCGATCGCCCCCACGTCGATCATGTCGAGGCGCGCGGCACGGAAGCGGAACCCGGACGGGGCGTCGGCCATAAGCTGCCCGTTGTTGAGCACGAGTGCAGGGCCCGCATTGGCGGGCGTGGTGCTGGAACCGCCACCGTCAAACGAGTGCGTGTAGTACTGCGGCAGGTACGCGCCCAGACTCGACACGTCCAGCGGGCAGTCGAGCAGGATCGTCACGTCGGGCAGGCGCAGGAGGAACGCGTTGTGGGCGAGCCGTGTCACGTCCATTCAGTATTAAACAAAACCAGGAGAGCCGATTGCACGAGTGATGAAGAACTGAAGAACGAAGAAAGAATTGAAAGAAATCGGAATTCAGTTCGATGGAGCGATTGGACGGGGAAGGCAACAGAACGATCCAGTGAGACCACACAAAGAAAAGGCGATAAAAACCGAGGGTTTTCTATTATATCGACTACGAATGTTCTTTCCAACAAATGGAAATGGACCGAGGCTAAGATGGCGGAGGCATCCGGGTGACCGTCTGCACGTCCACCGAGCCATCGTGCACATGGTCCCGCCAGAAGCGCAGGGCAGTCTCCACGCTCGGGAAGGCAATGTTGTCAAAGGGGATCTCGCTGGGCGCAAACAACTTGACCTCGAGCGACTCGGGCCCAAACTTGGGCGGCGACAGCAGCGGATCGAACGAGGCGCGGAACCACATGTGCACTTGCGAGATCCGCGGCACAGAGTAGGCCGCCAGCAGCGACTTGACCTGGACAGTCACACCTGCCTCCTCGAGGGACTCACGTGCCGCGCCCACGTCGGCCGCCTCGTTGGCCTCCAGGAACCCGCCCGGCACAGTCCACGAGCCCCGGCGCGGCTCGATCGCCCGGCGGCACAGCAGCACCTTGCCTGTGGCGGCGTCACTCGCGATGCAGCCAACGATCACCTTTGGGTTGTTGTAGTTGCTGTTTCGTACTCGGTCTCAATACAGAGAGGTGGGACAGACCATACATAAACCCGCAATCGTCACACACGAGCCGCTCCTTGTCGTCCCCAGGCGGGATCCGCTTGTGCACGGGCCCCTTGGCGGCCGCCACGACCGACGACAGCCCTCTCCTGCGAACAGCTGTGGCAAGCATGACGTAGTTCAGGATAGCACACTTTGCAAATCATGGCGGCACCTTCGATGGCTGTCTGCACGAGTCGCGTTGTCGGCGCGCTTCTGCTCCTGGTGGGCATGGCCGTGCCGGTGCTGGGCGCCGCCGGAAGCAATGCAGGTAAGGTGCAACGCAGGAACGAGGTGGAAGCAAGCGGGAGGGAGAAAAGTGGTTGGCATTGCGGGGATCTCCCCTCTCCGGCTTGTTAACTCTCCCCCCACCCCCTTTGCGTCGCAGGCATTATGGAGACCACCCTGACAGACGACGAGATTATCTTTGGCGTGTGCTGCATGCTCACGGGGTAAATCTTGCCTTGCCGTGATTTAGGGCACTCAAAGCTTGTTGCCAGCATCTACCTGTGCTTTTTCGGATACCGCGTGCTCAAGATCCTGGTGTTCATCACCGGCATGTACATCGGCTACTGGCTGTGCTACTCGATCATGTACAACATTGACGTCGACTATGGCGCCAACGAGGAGTGGATCATCTTTGGTGTCTCGCTTGGCGTGGGCCTCATCTTTGGCGTGCTGCTCGTCTGCATACAGATCTGCCTCTTCAACCTCGGCATCTTCTTCATCGGCTTCCTCTCGGGCTTCATGATGTCTCTCTGGATTCTCAGTTTGATGGACCCCAAGTCACCGCTCGTCTCGGACGACCTGTCCAAGTGGCTCTTCCTCATCGGCGTCGTAAATTCAGTGTCGTAATTCTTTGGTTTATAAACCAGAATTCTTTTTGGCAGGCGCTTTTCGTGGGTATCCTCGCCCTCATCTTCCAAAAGGTCATCATCATCATCGGTTCCTCCTACGTCGGTGCCTATATCCTGTTTTATGGCATCGACATCTTTGCTCAGAGTAAAATGATTGTTTTTTTTAATTGTTTTAATTTTTTTTCTTGTCAGCCGGTTTCTACGAGGCCGCTCAAGCGATCATCCGTGGCAGCGACTTTGGTAGCCAAAAGTACTGCGACTCGGACGAGTGTATCATAATGATGTGCGCTTGCATCCTCTGCTTTATTCTCGGCATGGTTGTTCAGGTACATTAACAACCTATATTTTCCTCGGGCTTTTCGGCTCACTATTTATTGTTAGTTCCGTATGAACCGCGACCGCGACCACAAGCGCGAGCATGACAATGAGAATGTCTACGTCCAAATCAATTAACGGCGAGCTTTATTCGCCCTTTTGTTTATGAAATCACACCAAAGACTGTGCACTCTTTTCTTTTGCATATAATACAGTATCGATTAAAAGGGCTTATTTTGGAGATCAGGATTATATTCGGCATGAAATTTAAGGACTGTCAGCCAGTCATTGCGCTCGTCGGCTGAAGCCGCCACAAGGTAGTAGGTCCGAGGCTTGGTCTCGACTGCAATGGAGTGTGGCCGCCCAATCTGGTCGTCCGCCACCGTTATTGAGATGGCCTCTGTTAGATCAATCAGCCCCGTCACCATCGTCTCGTTTGCTTCCTACACAAAGAAAAGAAGGTTGAGGAAAGGAAGAAAAAAAAAAAAGCGGACCTCTTTCGACTTGTAGTACAGCAATTGCCGATTCTTCAGGACAAACCAACGGTTCTTCCAGTTCTTGACGATTTTGCCCTGCTTGTACAGAAAACCCTCTTTGGCGGCATGGTAACCCTTTTGCGCACTTTGCAAGTGCTGTTGACATCAAAATTTTATTTAGGAGAACGATATAACAAAATTTCGGCTGGAATTACATCGACCCAGGTTGCGTGGTCCTTCTCATCACCAAACGAAAACGAAAATATTCGTTGTTTCGTTCGTACTGTGATCACACGGCTCGGTGTAATCGCGCCCGAATGGTCGACCATCGACTCGATTGGTGAGCACAGGGAAAGGTTGATGACGTGTCTTGCTCGTGTCTATGTTGCCCCACCCCCCCGCCCCCCCCAAAAGAGGACACTTTGTTGGACGTGCAGCGGGGCTTATGTTTCCATACCTCTTCCGCGTGGTGGTAAATAAGCAGGAGGCTCTCCTTGCGCTGAAGTCGTACATATCTCCTCTTCCAGCTCTGCAGCACCGCCGTCTTAGTTCCACATTGCTTTGCTTTCAAACAGCTGCTCACCTCGGCAGACTTGACCGACTGTGTGCTGGCCCAGCCCTCGATCGTGTCTGTCAAGCGGACCACGCCGTGGGCCTCGCCCATGCCCAACTCGCTCAGCGACAAGCCAGAGTCGTGTCTCGTCTTGCTTGTGCTTTGGGGCGTGCCGTTGGTGCTCGTGCCTGTGGCGAGAGCAACGCTGCCGGACACAGAGGGCGTCATGTGCAGCCAGGGCGCGGCCGTGTTGCTCGCGCCAAACACACTGTCGTCAACAAGATCTCCAGGGGTTTCGTGACTCGCACCATGATTTTGCAGCTCGTCACCCATCTCCTGAAAATTACGTCATGTGCGGACGAGTGGCGCATCTCCAGGCAGCCCCAGCACTGCAGGCCAAGGTCCGTGCCAAGACCTTTGTGGATGCGGACAAGTACAGGGTAACTGTTCATCGAGCAGTTTGTACTTGCTGACCAGCCAGCTGTGAAACAGACGTCGTACAATGCGGGACCAACCCGCAACATGCCCGTCCTGCTCGACCACAGCGCAGCAAGCGACACCAAAGTCGAGCGCGAGCTGAGGAGCATGCGATGGGGCCTCATCCCCAGCTGGACCAAGGCCGATGCCGAGATCCTGTCGTTCAAGAGCAGCCTCAACACGATCAACGCGCGCGACGATGCCATCCTCGGCGGCGGGCAGAGCATGTGGAACGCGTTCAAAAACAGAAAGCGCTGCGTCGTCATCGCCGACGGCTTCTTTGAGTGGCAGGCCATCGGCAAGCAGCGCCTCCCGCACTATATCCGCCTCCCCAATGACCGGCTGCTTATGCTCGCGGGCTTTTACGACAGCTGGAAGGATGCCGCGGGTATGCCACCCTCTGTGCTTTCCACATTTTTTCTCATCTGCCTGTGTTTGCTAGGCCAAGTTGTGTACTCGTGCACAATAATAACGACGGCGAGCAACTCGCAGATGGCGTTCCTGCACGAACGCATGCCGGTGTTTCTGACGAGCGACGAAGACATTGACCTGTGGCTCGACGGCAACATCGAGTTTAGCAAAGTCAGCCACCTGCTCAAAACGTACACGGGCACGCTGCTCATTGACCAGGTGTCCTCGTTTGTCAACAAAATTGGGCACGACACACCCGAGTGTATCATCCCGCTTTCCGTTTCGGGCATGACCGACGCCAAGACAAAGCCCATTTCGTCGTTTTTCACGACGTCGCCCACCAAAGCTGTTAAGCGACCCATCCAAGCCACGGTGGATGATGATGATGATGCCACAGAGGAGGTGGACGGGTGGCCTCTCCAACCAAGCGACAACGCCGCCGTCACCCAGCCACCGGATAATGCTACATCGGAAAAGAGGGCGAAACTATGTACGATCTCATTCTAAATTTTGTTTACTCAGTAGTCTATCCGACAGGCTCCCTGGGATTTTCCGCTGCGGACGTCGAACGGGCCCTTGCTCACTCGAGTGATCTGGAGACGGCGACAAACTTTCTCCTTGACAACAGCTGACGTGTTTACCTCATTATCACATGAAAATCACCAACATTCCTGAAGTGGACAACGAAACGATCGGATGGTGCGAAAAAGAATGCAAGGGAAGGGAGGTGGCGACATGCCATTGTTTTTCTTTGCGGGGGACTTGTCACACAAGAAGAAAAAAAGTTGAAAACGTGTTTTCTGGGCTGTCCCCCCTCCCTCCTGATTACTTTTTTTGCACTTTCTCCTCACTCTGCCTCATTCCTATTGCGACCGCGCGGTGCTACTCGTCTTTATCCAGCGACCCAAAACCGTTATATACGGAAGCCCAAAGGTATCAAACAAAAGTGAAACAAAAAAGTAAAAAGTACGATGACAGCGGATGATCCCCCCACAAAAGAGAAGAAGAAGAATGGATTTTGTTCACCAACGGCTTGCCGGCATTGTCGAGCAGGTGCACAAGTGGCCGCATTGGGTGTGGCTGCTGCCCGTGCATATCGTCCTGCTGGCGCCGGCCACTGGGTACGGCCTCTCGCTGTGGAACGACAGGTGTCTCCAACAAAACACGACAGCACCACTGTTCATGTCGCCATCACAGGCGCTGGTCGTCGCCGCCGTGGACGGCTCAGTGATTTTCCCGCTCATCGTCGCGCGGTCACTCACGGTGTACCAGCGGGTCATGCGAGTATCTAATCACAGCTCAAAAATATATTTAAAAAAGTTTTTTTATTTCTCGAACAGCATTGGATAATGCTGGACCTGTTTTCAAACTGCCTCATCACCGTTTATCTGTTCTACGTGCACTCGCTCGCCAGCACGTGCACATTTGCGAGCAGCGACGACGGACCATTGCCAGTAGACACGACCCCGTTCGTCCTGGCCTCCATCTTGACCATGCACTGGATCAGCTACATCGGATCGTTTCTCGAGGTCCTCTACTTCCAGTCCAGGCAGCTCAAGGACCGCAACGGATATCGAGTATACATTGGCAACCTC